>JABAOH010000163.1_pt6 | contig 16520 bp, 24 predicted proteins | sample 7062181 | NCBI WGS metagenome assembly JABAOH01 (sample SAMN14538630, study PRJNA623070) | marine sediment metagenome | biome: marine biome [ENVO:00000428]; feature: marine pelagic biome [ENVO:01000023]; material: deep marine sediment [ENVO:00002113]; isolation source: pool of 5 deep marine...
TCGGCGCCTTGCATCTAATACCTTCCTGGTGATCAGGAATACTCCATAACCTGCTGATTTCACTTTTGATGGCTAAATTAGGCGGTGGATTTTGACATCATTGCCTGTGTTGACATACGCGAGAAAGCATGCTAAAAAACAATTGATTCTTACTGGGTCTGACGGGTCGTCCAATGGCAGGACACGGGACTTTGGCTCCCGGTATCTAGGTTCGAATCCTAGCCCGTCAGCCAGTTTTTTCCCCGATAATCCATTGGCTTGGAATTTGCTAGAAATTCATGAGCTCCACCTTATTTGAGGAGTAGTCCATGGCCATACAATGTCCTTATTGTCATAAGAAAATTCGGACCCCGGCATCGGAGAACGAGGTTCTCCTCTTTCCCTGCCCCAATTGCGGGGGCAGCATAGACCTGGCTCGAATTCAGGGAGATGATGACTCGAGGGTGGTGTATCTTTCGGAAGGGGATTTAATCCAGCCCCATGAGGCCGACGATGGGTTGAGGCCGAGGACTTGGGCCGATCAAGGTCCGCTTCCCCATAGGGAGACTCGGCATCTGCACCTTTTTCGGTGGCTGGGAGTGATATTGGCCTTGATTATGCTGATCCCCTTAATAGGTGGTTATTTCTTTCTGAAGACTACATCGAATAAAGATCAGGTCATCTCCCGCCTGAATTCTTATTTTTCGGAGGTCGATCATCAAAACTATCGTGATGCCTTCCGGGAATACATGGCATCCGATCTCCAGAGAAGGATTTCTCTCGAGGGATATCTGAGGGAGATGGAGGAGATCCGGCGAAAATTGGGACGGGTGAAACGTCGGGATCTCATGAGATGGAGTTATCGGTCAACGAACAGGGAAAAGAGCTGTACCCTTAACTACAACTCCTCATATGAACGGGGGCATACCAAGGAACGCTATACCTTAGTCAAGGCGAGAGACGGCTGGAAGATCCACGAGTTCCGGATTGACCCCCATCCCACCAAGCCCGAAAAAGGCAGGGTCGAGATCTAAAACGGAGTTTACCCCCCAGCCTCTACCAGACGCCTGCTCACCTCATTCACCATAACCCAGATCATATCAAGGGTGAAATGGGATCCGATGGAAGCGTCGAAAAGAACCCCTGCCTTTGCGGGGAATTCTTCATCCCCCATCCATAGGATATAGATAATGGGAATCCGCGGAAAGACGTCAATGGCGATGGATTTGTCGCCGAAACGAACCGGGGTGCCACCGAGGGCCTTTCCGGCCTCGACGAAACCCTCTGGATTGTCGCCGTATTTTTTTTCGATGAGATCGACACTGAGGGCGTGGGGACCTCGGAAAAAGGCTTCCCCACCGAGCAAATCCTTTTCGCTGATCCATTTGCGGTCCAGGGGGATATTCTTGGTCTTTAAGAGGTAGAAGAGGACCATCAGGGTGAACTCTTTGGTCAAATCTTCCCCTTTGGAAGTGGCACCTTCGATGAACCTCTTGATCTCCCTCTGGTGGGGAAGGACTACATAGTCTTGGTTGAGAATGGACAGAGTATACCCCCCTTGCCTCACCTGATAGTCGGCCATTGTCCTGATACAAACCGTTTCGGGGTTTAATCGAGCGAGTTCATCCCAGTAATCGGATTTGATATGATTCATGGTTTTCCTGTCCGAAGAGATCGTTTCTCCTCCAGACTTTCTCGGGAAAAAGGAGCATGAGGAGAAAAAAAGGAAAATCCACAGGATGGAAGAGAACAAGAATAGGGTGGTTTTATCCCTCGATATACCTGAGCAGTCTTCTCAGCTTCAGGAGATTCCCATTATCCAATTCGATAAATTCCAACCCATGTTGAAGATATTCCTTCCACCCCTCACCTTGGCGTGCCGGGGCCCAGACGATTTGCGTCACGGCCTTAATGGGCTTTAACCCGAAGAAGTCAGGGGGAAAAATCTCGATCTTCAATTTCATTCCCTCCAATAAAGCCTCCTTCAAATATACCAAGAGGCCACCCTCACTGATATTTCCCGTTTGTCCTCCATAGGTCTTCACATTCTCGATGAAGGTATACAAAATGGGGAGCTCTATAGGGCAGCGTTGAAATTTCCTGTTCTTCAAGTCAAACCTTCCCGATCCTTTCCCGGTTTTTTTCCTCAGCATCACATCCTCCTCCCCTTTTGCCAGTCTCGCGATATCTTCATATCAAAAATTGGGATAAAAATGCAATCTTTTTGTGAAAATTTTGGAAAAGATCTTGTACGGAGCATTTGGGCCCTCTTCACAGGACGCTGATAGGTCCATTACCAAAGACCCTAGGGTAGGGGAGTTAGCGTTGCTTTCGGCGTAATGGTTTGAAATATTTACATAGCAAAGGAGAAAAGGTTTCGTATTTTTTTTTGCAGGTGTGTGTGTATTATCGAAAATCCGCTGTCCGGAAGGGATTGGTTCGTTGCCGAATTTGGTATGGAATATGCAAATCTATGGACAAACCCTAAGCATTCAAAAGGAGTTTCCCCATGAAACAGGAGAGTAGCCCAACGAGGCCCATTCCAATTTTCAAATCGGGAAAGAAGAAAAGGGACTCCCTTGGAAAAGGGCCGCCTGGTGAGCTCATCGTCATTTACGGAGCCCATCTGGGAAAAAAGTATCATTTGGGCCCAAAGAGGATGCTGATCGGAAGGATGGACCGAAGCGATATAGTAATCGACGATTCATCGGTTTCCCGGGAGCATGCCTCTATCGAGAGGAAAGATGGCAGGTTTATTCTGGAGGATCTGAAGAGCACCAATGGAACCTTTATCAACGGCGAATTCGTTGATGTGCGGGTCTTGAATCACGGAGATAAGATCCGAATCGGGAATACCGTCTTGCAGTTCATCGTGGAAGGATAGCAACCATTAAGCCGGCCTTCCCCTTGCGTCCGGCTGAGCTTTCACGTCCGATTATATCGCCTACCTTAATAAGCACATACTTTTTCCCGTAATCTACATTTATCTCTCTGTGTTCTTTTGCTCCTATCCCGTCTCCCATTCTCTCAAACCACTGACCTCCAAACCGTCTGGGTGCAACGGGGTGTTGATGCCGATACACTTCTCCTCACCACCGAAGAGAGGGGGTGACTCACCAGGCCGAGAGAAAGTGTCAAGAGCTTGCCAATCGGTAGGAAGTTGGTTTAAGATACCCTCATAAAATCATGCCTGCGGGCAGGAAAGGATTCGACAAATGAAATTAGCGTTCATTGGTTTTGGTGAGGCCGGTTACGGTTTAACAAAAGGCCTGAGACAGGGCGGACTGCGAGAAGAAATATACTTCTTTGATAAGCTCTGGGATACTCCCCCCTATGGCGACGTGATAATGAAGCGCGCAGCTGAAACCGGTGCCGTTTTGCTCAAGAGTGTAGAAGAACTGATGACCATTTCGGATATTGTTATTTCTTGTGTTACTACATCTTTCGCGATAAGTGTGGCAGAAAGTACGGAGCCTCTGCTCTCTAAGAAACATCTTTATGTCGATGTTAATGCTGCTTCACCCATGGTAAAGGAACGGATCTCAGATATCGTTACGAGGACGGGAGCGGCATTTGTCGATGCTGCTATGATGGGGGCAATACCCGTTTTTCTCCATCGTGTTCCAATTTTAGCTTCTGGAAATGGAGCAGCACTTTTCAAAGAATGTATGGAACCTTTCGAAATGAGAATTACCCGTATTGGCGATAAGCCTGGGCAGGCTTCCGCAATCAAAATGTTTCGAAGTATTTTTATGAAGGGTTTGGTCGCCTTGCTTTTAGAAACCTTGAACGCCACTCACAGATATGATGTGGACGATACCGTTCTGGAATCCTTAGCTGAGACGATGGAAAAGAGCTCATTCTTGGAAACGGTGCGGTTGCTCGTCACAAGGGGAGTTGTCCACGCTGAAAGAAGGGCTCATGAGATGGAAGAGGTCATCAAAACGTTGGAAGGGATTGATGTCCTTCCCACTATGTCCCAGGCAACCAAGGAGAAATTGTCCTGGTGTAGCAGTCTTGGCTTGAAAGAACACTTCGGTGGGGAAACACCTAAAACGTTAACTGAGGTATTGAATGCTATAGAGGAAAAACTAGAACGGGGAAACGAAGTTCCGTGATACTCTCCTTACTATGAAATCACCACCTAAAGAGCACCTGCCCACGAAGAAAGTATTACTCTTATTGGCAAACGGCTTTGAAGCATATGAGGCTAGTGTTTTTACAGACGTTTTAGGTTGGAGTAAGGCTTTTGGAGATATTCCAGTTGAGGTTACTACCACGGGGAGGCATCAAAAACTAAAATGCACCTGGAATTTTACCGTTATCCCTGAAATTCAGATAGGTGAAGTTAACACGAAGGATTACGATGCGGTTGCAATTCCCGGCGGCTTTGAAAAGGCAGGATTCTATGAAGATGCCTATCATGAGGATTTTCTTACATTGATTAGAACGTTCAATGAAGAGAAGAAAATCATAGCATCAGTATGTGTTGGTGCTTTGCCACTAGGAAAAAGTGGTATTTTAGAAGGACGTAAGGCTACAACATATCATTTACTTAATGGGATGAGGAGAAAGCAACTAGGAGAGTTTGGAGCGGATGTTCTTGATCGGCATGTTGTTGTGGATGGGAATATTATCACCTCTTCCTCTACTGCAACAGCGTTGGATGTCGCAATTAAGTTGTTAGAAATGCTGACTTCACAAAAGAACTGCGAAAAGGTAAAGAAGTGGATGGGATTTTAGTGCCGATTAAAATTGAGGCGTTGATTGAGGTGCTTTGAGAGAAGGAAGTAATACATAAAGAGGCGGTAATGGCCAAGTTAAAGATCTTGATAGGGAAATGAAGGAGAAAAGGGCAAAATAATTCCTGAAAGGAGGAGGAAAATGGCAAGAGAGCCGCTGAAGATCACGGTGTTGAAGAAGTTGAGCTCGAAGGAGGTTTACGGCCAGTCCCTGCCGGAAGTGGCGGAGGATATGTCCCCTTATTGCGATCGGCTGGAAGTGGGGCAAGAGTTTACCGTAGAAGAGTCGGGGGCGATGCCCTCCGGCTTTTGCACCTGGGCTTGGCATGACATCTATCCGGCCGTTACGGGGCTGCGATTTGGGGGAAACTACCCCTGGATCAAAAAAGAAGGATTGATCTACTCCTGTTGCAGCGATGGGGCGCGCCCCGTATTCTTCAAGATTGAGAGGTTGTGAGATGACATAAGGACAAAGGCATATGCCATTCTCTTTTGTCATGTACTGCCATCCGGAAGCCGATTTATCCAAGAGGGCATATAGTGGGAGGGGCCTCCATGATGGATTTATGGCCTTCTTGGCCCAATTGGATAGCCATGTGGTCAACAGGATCGTGGGGTCTAAGGGGTCTAATTCGATTCCCTTCACCCTTTCCCCCCTTTTCGGCGAGGTAGACAGGGTGGCTATGACCAAGGAGAGGCCAGGAAGTGAGAAATTGGTTCACGCAAGGGATTTTGTCCGTGAAGGCCTTATAAAGGCGGGAACCCCTTGTCGCCTGAGGATCACGCTCTTGGAGGATTCGGTGGGAAAAAGAATGGAAGGGATTTTGAGCGAATCGGGGGAAGGGTTGTCTCTTCCCATAGGCGATATTCTCTTAATGATCACGGATACGGTTTTTTCTAACGAAAGCACGGATCCTTGGGTTAGGTGTAAGAATTATGAGGAGCTTCACGATGATGCCTCCCCCTCGATGAGAAATGTGGTTCTCCAATTCGTCACGGCTACGGCCTTTGAACGACGTGGGGGCAATCTTCCATTACCCGATCCTCAGTTGGTTTTCAGGGGGTACTTCGATCATTGGAGGCGGTTTTCCTTTGTTCCCTTCTCCTCGGATTTTATGGAGGTAATCGAGCAATCCATTCTTTTGACGGATTTCAATATCTCTCCCGTCTCTCAAGAGAAGGATTATGGGAAACAGCATGGCTTTACAGGATGGTGTCGCTTCCTGTTAGTGGGACGCCATCATGAGAGACATATCCGCGAGTTCAATACCCTAGCCGATTATGCATATTACTGTGGCACCGGAAGAGACACATCCCAGGGCATGGGAGTGACGAGAAGGGTTTGATGCGAGAAAAGGTATTACCCCGGTAAGCGGGGGGCAGGGACTGAAGAGTGCCCCCCGGACGTTTTAACCTGGATGGCTTGAGACTTGGTCATGTTCTTAAACTTACCGTACTGTTCCGAATAGTCCTTCACCGAGGCGATGACCTTTCTTTCAAAGAGGACCTTTTCAATGATCTGTATTAACAGGAAACGGTGGCAGGGATACTCTTTCTCGAGGCCAACAAGCCAGACGTTTCGTTCCATGGCAATGGAGATAATCTCCTCCAAAAGACTCCCTGCTCTCCGGTCGTGGTAAAGCTGAAGAAAATACTTCTCTACGTATTCCTTCCACCTAATCCGATCGTTGTCCCAATCCTCTAACAGCAGGGGGCTTGGAGCCAATGGACTTATGGATCGTCGGCCCTTCCTGAACCCGGAGATGTCGAAGATGAGATCCCCCTTGGGTATGATCCTCTTTTTGGCCGATAGATGGGTCTCCTTAATCACGAATATACCTCCCCTGGGATATCTTGTGTAACAGGGTTACGCTCTCGATGTGATAGGTTTGGGGCACCATATCGATGGGTTGGGTTTTCACGGGGATATAGCCCCTCAATTGGAAGAAGTTCAAATCCCTGGCCAAGGTTCCAGGATCGCAGGAGATGTAGATTATCCTTGAAGCCCCGAGTTCCACAATTCCCTCGATGATTTCCCTGCACCCGGTTCTTGGGGGATCGATGACGACGACGTCGGGCCTAAGGATCTTTTTTGACTTCTCAAACAATGCTGTTTCCACGCTCATACACAAGAATTCCAGATCCCTGATGGGGTTCAGTTTCTGGATGGCGCGGGCATCCTTTATGGCCCAGGGATTTTCGTCGACCCCGACGGTATATCGGGCCTTCAGGGAGAGGGGAAAGGTAAAGTTGCCTATNNGTCTCCCCGATTTCAACCGGCCTCTTGTCCCTCCTTTGGCCTACCAACACAACCCCCATGAGCTGCGGATGAATGGCTTGAGGATTGCGGAAAATGGCTCTGCCGTCCCGAATGAAATGGGGGGATACGTAGAGGATAGCGATTACCTTCTCGTCATCCACGGAGACGTTGAGATCAATCCGCCTTATGGTTGGCTTGGGAACACGAAGGTTCAGAAATGGCTTGAGCCCTTGGAGGACGGAGTTGATCAATGGATCTGAAATGTGGCAGTACTGAAATTGAACAATTTCGTGGCTTGCCTCCCTAAAGAAACCCACTGCATATTCGAGCCCTCTGTATTCCGCGTGAAATTGGACGCGACTCCGATAGGAGTACTCCCGAGGAGAAGGAATGATGGGAGGTCGCTCTATAGATTCAACTTTTCCAATACGGTGTAAGAGATCCCTTAGGGTCTCCTCTTTCAATTCCAGCTGAGTGGGATAAACCAGGTGCTGCCAATGACATCCCCCGCAGATCCCGAATACATCGCATGGAGGGGGGTTACGGAGAGGAGACTGGGATACGATCTCCCTGATTTCCCCATGGAGGTAGTGTTTTTTCTTATGAATAATGCGGGCGATGACGGTATCTCCAGGGGCGGTGAAGGGGATGAAGATGACCCGGTTATCGACTCGCCCTACTCCAGAACCGAGATGGGCCAAACGATCGATTTTAACTTTGGTCAAGGTTCCCACGTCCACATAAAAAAAATAACAATTTTTGGCCTGAAAGGCAAATGACGAGGGTTCGGAAGGTGGGTTTTAGTATTGCGGTTATGCGGTGCTGTAGTGCTGCGGTCTAAAGGATGGAATTACGTTCGAGGACAACGCTGTTCCCTCAGGGGAAATATCTTTTATTATGGAATCAAAACGTTACCAAAATCCTCCCAACAAAAGACAGAAAACTGCCTTCGAACGTTGACTTATAAAGGGGTTTTCGTTACAGTCCAAGGGATGCCAAGGGCTCATAGGGATAAAGGACAAGGAAGCAAGGTGGAGGCCATGGGTATGGATCGGAACGACCTGAGGGATAGGTTTGCGGGCTCAGCCATCGGGACTTTTATAGGAGATGCTATGGGCAGGGTGGTTGAAGGGTGGCCGGCTTCTGCCATTCGAAGGTCTTTTGGGCTTCTCGAAGACATGACCGAGGGAATTTACACCGATGATACGGAAATGATGATGGGGATTATGGAAAGCCTCTGTGAGGCCAGTTGGTTCGATCCGAGCCTGACTGCCGGGAAATTCCTTCACAATTTCAACCCTACCAGGGGTTACGGAGGGAGAATTTATGGGGTCATGGATAGGCTGCGCAGGGGAATAACATGGAATCAGGCCGGGACGGATAGCTGGGGTAATGGCAGTGCCATGAGGATAGCTCCCATCGGTTTCTTTTTCCACGACGATCCCGTGAAACTGAGGGAGGCGGCCATTCAGTCGAGCATGATTACCCATAAACACCCAAAGGGGATAGCCGGGGCAGTAGCTCAGGCGACAGCCGTTGGGATTGCCACTCGAAAGGGGCTGAGAGGAGAGCCCATTGAGGTCGAGGGATTTACCGATCTCCTTATCGAGGGTGTGGTCGAGATCGATCGAGAGATGGCAGACCAATTGAAAAGGATACAAGGAATTGAAGGCGGGGATTTTCGAGCAACTATTGATGCCATAGGCTCGCATTTCTCTTGCGATGTGAGCGCCATCGGGGCTGTGCCCCCGGCGATAGCCTCTTTCCTGTTGACGAGGGGATTTAAGGAGAGCGTTGTTGTTGCCGTAAATTGCGGAGGTGATACGGATACCTTGGGGGCGATGTCTGGAGCCATAGCCGGTGCTTACTACGGGTATGGCCAAATCCCGAGGCAGTGGCTAATGCCTTTGGAAAATGAGGGAAAGGGAAGGGACTACATATTCTCCCTCGCTGAGAGGTTAGCAGAATTGAAGGTTCGGAATATGGACCAACGAGGGTAAGATCGGAGAGAGTTCCCTTGGTACGGCAGTGGACCAAAATAGGTTTAATTATAGCGGGACTTACTCTGTTATTCTTTTTGGATGACCTGGTGGTCATTCTCATCCTAAAACAGGCCTTTCCAAATGCCTTGCGCCCCTCTATCTTCAAAATAATTATTGTGGGGGCGGGGATAATTTCCTTTCTGTTGGCTTGGATTGTTTTTAGGGCCCTCCGAAGAAGGCCAACTACCGGAAGAGAGGGCTTGATTGAAAAAAAGGGAAAGGCTCTCTCGGCAATCTATGGACAGGGGGAGGTCTTCGTGCATGGGGAGATTTGGAAGGCAACAAGTGAAGATGAGATTCAGGAGGGAGATGCCGTCGAAGTCACGTCAGTAGATGGTCTGGTCTTAAAGGTTCGGAGGGTGAAGTCGTAAAGCAAGGATTCATTAGGTCCGCCCCGCAAGGATCGAATAATGTCCATTCCGATGTTCGCATAATGTCTTCCATGATATCCAATTCCTCGTGGCTAGATAAGAAGGTGGGCGATTATCCTCGGATCCAGCTCCTCAAGGTTTTGAATTACCGGGTCTGCCGATGTCAATTTTCCTCTCGGTACGGAATTCTCTTATTGACAAGATCCCGTGGGTACTTATATTAAGGGGAATAGGGCTATCTCTTTGGATATTCGGGAAATTGTGAGCCCGAAATGAGATGAGGAGGGATTCCATGCAAAGGGTAATCAGTCAATCTATCCTCGAATTAGTCCAGGGCGATATAACCGAGATGGAGACCGATGCCATCGTCAACGCGGCAAATGCTCAACTGGTATTGGGTGGCGGTGTAGCGGGTGCGATAAACAAGAAGGGGGGAGCCTCCATTCAGGAGGAGTGCAACCGGATCGGGGGGACGCATGTGGGCGGCGCGGTCATCACTACCGGGGGTAAGCTTAAGGCAAAGCACGTCATTCATGCCGTCGGCCCTCGCATGGGGGAGGGAGATGAGGACCGGAAATTGAAAGACGCCACCCTGAACAGTCTTAAAGTCGCCGACAAACACCAGCTTGAGAGCATCAGTTTCCCCGCTATCAGCACCGGGATATTCGGCTATCCGTTGGATCGATGCGCGCAGATTATGCTTTCAACGGCCATGCAATACCTCANNTTCTGTCTGTACGGGAAAGAGAGTTTTTCTGGCTTTTCTGATGAATTGAGAAGACAAACGGAGGAGTAATGAAAATCTTGAGGGAAGGTCAATCGAAAAACCGCTGACGAAGGGGGCGGTATGAGGAAAAACAGAGAGGATAGAATTATCGACCAGTATATCGAAGAAAGAGTTAAACCGACCCTTAAAAAGGAATATCTTAATCTTGCCCATACCTTTTCCCTCCTGAGCAAAGAACCCAACTATGCCTTTCAAACCCTTTTCATCCTCATCTTTATGGCTCCGCTCCTGATGGGGAAGAGGGAGATCTGTAAGAGAAATGTGATCATGCTGAAGGAACTGGTGGATAGGCTGGAGGCCCTGTCCGGGAAAAGCCGAAACACACGGAAAATAATCGATGCCTTTTATGAGGAGTTCGATTCGGTTATTTTAAAGCTGAACAAGATTCACCAGCTCTACGATATTGAGATGGATCTTTCCTTGCTGAAGGAGATCCCCATCGAGATGCCTCTCGGGAGGAAATAGTCTCACGGGAACCATCGCGTGATATTGATGGGATTCTCCCTGGATGATTTAAACTGATTGATGGGGTTTCCCCAATCCGGATACCCAAGGGCTACCCCAAGGATCACCTCCTTCCCCTCCGGAATATTGAGCTGATCTCTTATTTCATCTTCAAAGGCAGTGATAATTCCAATAGGGCAGGTGCCAAGGCCATGGGCGTGGGCTGCCAGGACCAGATATCCCAGGGCTGACCCGATACATACCAAACGAGTCTTAGGGAAGGCTCGATCCATGCTGATAATGATTGCCGTTGGGGCTCCATAGAAGTTGAAGCTTCCCTCGTTTATGAAATCCTCAAAGGAAACCCCCAATTGGTCAACGTAGGGATTCATATCGCGAAAGAGTTTTCTTCGTCTCCGGTCCACCTCTGGAGGGAGAGGCGTCGTAGTTCTCGGGCTACAAGAGACCCTTCTTTCGCCATAGGCTTTCAGAAGACGGCGGCAGAGCCTCTCCTTTTCCTCCCCGTCAACTACTGTAAGTTCCCAGGGCTGAAGGTTAATGGCGGAAGGGGCTCTTGTGGCCAACTGTAAAATGTCTTCGATCTTTTCCCTGGGAACCAGATCCGATGTGAAGGCCCGTGTGCTCTTTCTTTCCTTGATAACCTCGATCAGTTCCATATTCCTACCTCCCCCTTTAGATCCCAAAACCAATTTATACCCTTCAGTTTCCCTTGGCAACCCCTCAACTTCTCCAGTAGAATACACTCAGGTACCACGGAACAGCGCTACATCCCCTTCATGGTCTTGCGGACCACATAGTGTATATTAGGCTTTGGGGAAAAGCCAAATCGTAGAATAAAAGCTCAGGAAGCGCCCCAGTGATAAGCTCCTTGACAAGAGAGAATCATTTACTTCTATACTATTGTAAAGATATCTTTTCTCCCGAAGGGGCTCAGTGTTTCGATCCGCAAAAACTGAAAAACGTTCGTCTTGGAACTGGTGAATCCAGGGGGTAGGGGATGATACGGTTGAGGGTATGGTTCAGATGTGCTGCTATGCATGATCCGGTCAGTCCAATTGTGGTTAAACCGGCCATCATTGGGTGGGATGCCAAGGAGAGGAAGGTTGAGCTACAGATCGACAGGGCATTCACCGGCAAAGAGTTGGTAAAAAGGATGAAAGGATGGGTCACGGTGGACCCTTCCCCCGTGATCGAAGTGATTGGCAGGTATGGGAGGCTCAAGGTATTGGACGATCGGGATTTGGTGGTCGAATTGGAGGATGAGAGGGGTTATAAGGAGCTTCAGAGAGAGCTCCGCGAGCGGTTCGGCAATGAGGTTGATTTGGAACCATACAGATCATAGCCTAAGGTTATGGGGTTCGATGGCACTCGGTTGTCTTCTCTTCGGTCATATGGCAGCCTCTTCAACCAACGCGGAGCTGCTACAGTCATATTCGGGTAAATGAGATCGGCCGTGAAGGTTGTTTAGGATCTGGAGCGAGGGACGGAATTATTGAGGGACAAGTAGAGGGTAGTTTGATACCTCGGGAAGGGGGGTCATGGGGGATATCGTAAAATTCGACGAATGTATGGAGACGGAGAGGAAGCAACGAAAACAGGAAAGGATAAAGAAGCTTAATGCCATGAGAAAAATTCTTGAATGCACCAAATGCGCCCTGAAATGTACCCGTTGTGGAACACAGGTTGCCGTTTCGCAGTCATCATCCTATTCAGGGCAAATGCCCTACCGATTTTGCAAGGGTTGTGAAAACGAGTTCAGGGATTTTTTGAATAGGAAGCGGGGAAAGAGTCAAAAAGACCTCTACTGGCAAAACCAGGAGTGGATGGCTCTATGGGAGACATGGATTCAATATCAGAAGGCTATGAGAAAATACGAAAATTCTGGCGAGTTTAAGAAACTACTGAATGAGTTGAGCCGGGGTTTGGAGTAAGTCGTCACCATTGCAACCCTGTTTTTGGGGCAACAGGTAAAATCCCTTCTATTCCCCCTTGACATGACATCCCTTGCAGGTAGTTGGCCCCGTTTTCTTCCCCTCGGCCTTGAGCTCTCTATGACATCTCCTGTAACAATTCTTGTGGAGCGTATCCTTCAGATCGTCATGACATGACGAGCATTTGTTGTACCCACCTTCCATTTGTAAGTGGTGGCACTCACCGCAATCGAAGCCGTAATCCTCGGTATGTTTCGTGTGGGTAAAATTCACCTTCCCCAAGGTGCTTTTTTCCGCATAGGAGACCGTCTCGGGGGGGTCCGTTTCCGGTTCTGCCACCTCTTCGTTGGCGGCCTTCTGCTTCTCCTTCGTCACAACCGGGCTCACCTCGGCCTTCCGAGTTATTTCCCTCTTCGGCGGCGCCTCCGGCAACCCCCCCTTGACATGACATCCCCTGCAGGTAGTTGGTCCCGTTTTCTTCCCCTCGGCTTTGAGCTTTCGGTGGCACCCCCTGAAACAGTTCTTATGGAGGGTATTCTTCAAGTCTTGATGACAGGATGAGCATTTGTTGAACCCACCTTCCATTTGTAAGTGGTGGCACTCACCGCAATCGAAGCCGTAATCCTCGGTATGTTTCGTGTGGGTAAAGGTGACGCTTCCCCAGTGGCTCGTCTCAGCATAGGAGACAATCTCGGGAGGCTCAGTCTCTGGCTCTGCCACTTTAACCGAGACTGGCTCCGGTTTTACCTTTATTACTGCAGCGGTCGCTCCAAACTTTCCGGTTATTTCCCTCTTCGGCGGCGCCTCCGGCAGCTCAATGATGGATGTCCATGCAATTCCTAAGGCAAACATGCAACAGATGATAACGAGAAGCCTCGACATTCGGCATTAACCCTTTTATGAGATTGGTACGGCGTTACAGCCCGGTTGACATCATGGCTGTTTCCGCGTTGGCACGAAAGTGAAATATAGCAGAACCGAGCCGTCAAGTAAATATTTAAGCAGCGATATAGGGAAAGGGAAATGGTGCGGAATGTTATCACCATTTCCCTTGAGAGCGCGCTACTAGTGAGGTTGGAGGGACGATACGGTTTTTACCTCCCGAACCTCCTTTCCCTCTGTTGATAACTCCTGATGGCCCTCAAGAAATCGATTTTTCGAAAGGCAGGCCAGTTGACATCGCAGAAGTAAAATTCGCTATAGGCACTCTGCCATAGTAAAAACCCGCTCATCCTGATTTCACCGCTTGTCCTTATGATGAGATCGGGGTCGGGGAGATCTAAGGTATATAAATGCCTGCTTATTTCTTCAGGGGTTACGTGCCGTATGATATCCTCCAAGGATTCTCCATCACTGAATTTTTCCCTTATCAGGTCTTTAAGGGCGTCAGCTATCTCTTCCCGCCCACCATAGCCCACCGCGATATTGAGGGAAAAGTTATCATAGTCTCCGGTAGCTTCTTCGGCTTCTCTGATTACCCTTCGGGTCGTTTCAGGGAGAAGCTCCATCTTACCGATGGCGTTGATCTTCATTCCCCTCTTATGGGTAAGGGGATCTTGGGAGAGTTGCTGAATCTTTCCCTCGATGACCTGGAGTAATTCCTTCACCTCTTTTTGGGATCTGGACACATTTTCCGTGGAAAATACCCAAACTGTGATATTGCGAATGTTCAACTCTTCACACCAAGACAGGACCTCATCGAGTTTGTCAGCACCCTTTCTGTGGCCCTCGGCGATGGTCTTCAGTCCCCTTTCAATGGCAAATCTTCGATTCCCATCTAAAATGAGCCCCACGTGACGTGGGGGCATTTTGTCCTTCACATCCGAGAGGAGTTTGTTTTCGTAAAAGCGGTAGATTAAGTCTTTGATAGGCTGCATCTTTCCTCATACCTATTTTAGCATCTTTCCCCGACGTGTAAATGTATTTCTTACGCCTGGGAGTCCGCTGGATACATTATGCCCCTTTCATTGCGAGGGTTAAGGAGTTGTGGAGGGCCTTTTTTATAGCGTCGAACCGATATACAATGCACTTGTGGTGGATCCACAAGGGGCGGAAGATAATAGGCCTTTTTAGACATACAGGGGAGATTTATGAAGGTTATGTGGCCCTCTTTTAATTATCGAGGAGGGATTTTCACTGTTGCAAATCCTCAAAGTTTTCTATTATAATAGTATATTGTTCAAAAACATCCTTGTGAGGAGACATTGCAAGAGAAACCGAAAGGAGATGTCTTCCAAAGATGGAATGGTTAACGACGATTGTAGAGTATTACGATCAAAATAAGATTGCCTTTTTTGTCGCCGCCATCACTATCATCGTGCTCCTTCTGGCTCGATTCAAATCCCTGCTTTTCAGATTATTTCTCCTCGCATTGGTCCTTTTCGGGACGTACTACTGGGTTGCTCATCTCGGTGCAGAGGTCGCGGAGTTCAAAGATCTCGTTATCGAGAGGTATTTCCCCAGGGAACGCCTGAAATAGGGCACTAACGGTTGGAGAGATATGAGGCATATCTTTTGGTGGGTTTTCCACATTCTCGTACTCTTAGTCTGTGCGGGTTTCCTCGCCTTGGGAATAAATATGCTCCGAGGGGCCTATGGGATGCGATACCCCCTCAATTTTTTTATCGCCTTTTTTGGCTCATCCATGATGATACTGATCAGCGGGAGTTTAATCGTGGGTATTGTTATCAGAATAATCCTCCGCTGGCGAGGCGTATTCAACAACCAGGTGAGCCAGGGATGACTCCACAGGGATTGGCGCGTATCAGTGGGACCGGTTAGATAGATTCATGGAGGAACTCTTCAAGGCATGATAGAATGGTATGATTGAATATAAGGTGGTGGAAACCAGCAGCGTAACCGACGATCAGTTGGAGCGGATCATTAACGAATGGGTAGGGAGGGGATGGTCGTTTGATAGTATCCATTTCGTCGTCCGGGAGGCATCAAGACGTCCATCCATGGCCTTTTTAATGTTCACCAAGGAAAAGGAGGGGGGAAAAGAGGGCTGATTTCGATTCTGATTATCCAATGAGGAAGCTGATATGAAAAGTGCACACTGGATTATATTTCTTTTGATTTTACTTCTGGCGAGCTTTTTTTGGATCTATTCCCTTTATAAGCGCCCGATCAAGAGTCTGAAGGAGGAGACCATCCAGTTGAAAGCAGACCTTGAGGCGCTCAAAAAGGAGGGGAAGATAACGGCCGAAAAGATGGGGGAGGAGAAAGAAGCGCTCCAGAAAAAGATTAGGGCTATGGTGGGACAAATCAAGAAAAGAGAAGCGAACCTCAAAAAGCTCAAAAAGGAAACCCAGATACATCAGGGGAAATTGAGTGCCCTCAAGAAAGAAGTGGAGTTGAAAGAGGGAAAAGTGAAGGAGCTCACCACCCGTGAAGAGATAAAATCCCAGGTTTTATCCAACGTAAAGAAACAGGTGGAAGAACTTCACAAGGCAATGCAAGATTTGAGGGAGAAGGGTGAGGTTAAAGATCAGAAGATAGCTGAGTTGACCCAGACCGTGGAGAAGGACCGGCAGGAAAAGAAGTTGATACAAATGCGGATAGAAAACAGGGACCAGGTAATTCGGGATTTAAAAAAAGAGGTCATTCAGTTACGCAAAGACCTGACGAAGGCCCAGACACTAAACCAGGAGAAGGATTCAATCATTCAAGATTTGAAGCGGCAATTGGGGTTGGCCAAAAAACCCGGAACTTCTCCGCCTCCCGAGGAAAAGGTGAAACAGTAGTTGAAATAGTGAAGAGTCCCTGCCTTGACTTGAATTACGTATATGGCCGATAGAGAAAGATATAAAAACAATGCCAGTTCGAGGGAATCGATGATTAAGGGAAAAATCCTTATCGTTGATGATGAGGAGAGTATCTTGAAATCCCTCAGTGGGGTTTTCGAGGACGAAAGATATCAGACGATTACCGCCAGCAATGG
>JABAOH010014262.1_pt1 | contig 16519 bp, 15 predicted proteins | sample 7062181 | NCBI WGS metagenome assembly JABAOH01 (sample SAMN14538630, study PRJNA623070) | marine sediment metagenome | biome: marine biome [ENVO:00000428]; feature: marine pelagic biome [ENVO:01000023]; material: deep marine sediment [ENVO:00002113]; isolation source: pool of 5 deep marine...
CTCCCACCTCCTGACGGCAAGTACCTTCAGACCTTACGTCCCTTCACTGGGATCTCGATAGGCGGGCGGAGGCGAGGTGGCGACCCTTCCCACCTAGTCTACCGCAGTCCGCCCCGAACCAGCGAGTAGGGAGGCCCAACCACAGTTGGGCCTCCCTTCGTGCGCGGCGGCGACGGCGCTGGCCACGGCCCGCGGCGACGGAGGGGGCGGTGGCAGTCGGCAGAAAGCTCGCTAACAGTCACCCGTATTGGGCCCGACGCCGGTAAGCCTGTCACGGAGGAGGACCCGTTCAGCACGGCAGCGATTGTGGCGGCGCGCATCGCAGCGAAGGCGGAAGGTGGGGAGATCCTGGCCTCGGATTCTTGATACGAAATGGCCGCTTGCTGGCGGCTGCACGAGGTGAGGTCGCAGAAAGATGGTCCCTAGGCGACCCACAGCAGCTCGTCCGCCCTGTCAACCTCGACCACAAAGGGCCATTGTGCATGGTAGCCCCGAGACCCATCGGGGTCGCCAATGTGCATTTTCTATGGATTGCCCCGCAAAAACCGGGCCCGGGCCCGTTTGCTCACCCGCGAAACTGTATCTGCATTGAGGTGACTGACCCGGGCGGCAGACTCCCGGACTTCCAGTCCGGAGTTCACGCGGAAGTCCTTGCTCGGCAACGTCCGCGAGCTCAAGAGCGTTCACTGCGGTGTCGTGACATGCGGTCAGGCGCCTTCGCTTCGCTGAAGTGACTATTGAAGCGCTAGCGTAGAGCGTGGCACCTCTTACGCAGCAGGTCAGCGAGAGCCGGCTTGATGCCGCCGAGCACGAACTGCACACGTAGAATAACGACATAGCCAACGATCTGCGCCTGCCGTCCTCCGGTCGCTGCTCGCTACTTGCCTGCAGCGGCGGACTCTGGCCCACGCTGAATCGTCACTCGAAAGCGGCAGTTTTCGGCACCCGTGGCTACTGTTTCAAGCATCTCCACTGTCGTGGGGGTCTTGGCCAGGGTCTTGAACAGGCGCTGCACGAAGTGGGCCGCGCAGGTGCATAGCTTGGGGTCCAGGCCGACCACCTCCAGCCGTACGAAGGGGCAGATGCACCGGCCCTGGTGCCGCTCCGTCCAGTAGATCACATCGCCATCGCGCTCGATGTCCACCTGGCTCGTGCCGGCCGTGCTCATGGCGTCCAGAAACGAGTCCAGATCCGTGGGGCTGGGCGGGGCCGTTAGGTCAAAGAAGACGCCGAGGCAGGATCGGGATTGGGCTTCCATGAGGCTATCCAGAGAGGCGCCGTCCAGCCTGTATATAGCCTCAAAGAGACTGCACGTCAACTTGTCCTGGTACTCGCGCAGCAGCTTGTACGACACATCCGGTGCCCGGCCCTGAGACTTATCCATCACCACCTCCGCGGGGCGCCACGTGCCCTAGGCATTCCGTGCGCCCCAAGCACTCCGTAGCACGGCCACCGCGTCCTACCCCAGTCCGCTCGAACCCCGAGACCCGGCCAGCGTTCTAGCTTGCTCTCCTGCCAGACGCGGGGGGAGCAGTCACGACCAGTAGGAACTCAGTGCGCTCGTACTCAACTCTTCAACTCCATGTTAGCCCAATGACAGCCATGACGGAACTGCCTCTTCCAGCGCCTCCTGAGCCAGCGGCATCGTACCCTTTGGCTCTGCCTGCCCGGTGACGTTGGTGGCGTGCAAGGACACGGGAGTTGCTCTTCGACGCGCTCAACATCCATCAGACTCCGGAGTGAGCCGTACCGGCCGTATTCCCTGGAGGCTTTCCCAGATCCCTGCTGCGCGGTTCTACGGGGGCAAACATACCCAGGAAGTCGGAAAGCACCCTCAAGGGGTGCTCTCCAGGTGGAGTGGTGGCCCGCCACCGGGATTGCCTCCAGTGTACCCCGCCGACTGCCTATGGGATCGCCGGTTGCTCCCGCTCTCGCTCCGCATTGTCCCCGGGGCCGGGAAAACCGGCCACCCGAAGTGCGGTCCTGTAGGTACCGGGAAAGAGGTGGAAGAATTGCATCTTGGTCAACCCGAGGCCGTTGCAGACATCCTCACGCGAGGGCGTGCAACCGATACGGTCGTAGAAAGACCGCATGAAGTAGATCACATGCCAGTGGTCATCAGTGAGCTCATTCAGCCCATTGCCGAATCCCTGGCACCGGGCCAGGAATTGGGCCGCCTCCCGTGACCACTCGGAGGGGTTCCTCATGAAGCCCTTCTCGTCGACCTCGACGGGCTTTTCTCCGATGATGGCACCGGGGAGCGCCACTTTAGGCTTGATCACCAGGGCATTGGCGACTATCCCGCACACGTTCTGCACTTTCACGCCCAGGTTGTAGTGTCGGCTCAGCTCGATGATCTGGTCGATACAGTTGTGACACGAGGTGGCGACAACCTTTGCGCCGGTGGCCCGTATCTGATCCGCCTTCATCCTTCCGGCCTCAAGACGGCGCTGGCGGAACTCCGGCATGCTCAAGGCACCGCCGCCCCCGCCGCAGCAGAAATTCTCCGCGCCGTGGGGGATCATCTCTCTGAAGTCCATCACGGCCAAGCGAAGCAGGTAGCGGGGCTCCTCCACGATTCCGCCGCTTCTAGCCTGGTTGCAGGGGTCGTGATATGTGACCGGTTCGGGGTTCTTGGTGGGATCGAGCTCTATCCGCCCGCGCCTGAGGTATTCCGCAGCCAGCTCGTTATAGCTGATGATCCTTACCGGCAGCGGCTTCCCGTACCAACCTTCGGCCTCCCAGCGGTTGGCGCTGTAGCCGTGCCCGCACTCCGTCAGGACCAGTGTATCGGCGCCCAACTTCGCCGCCTCATCCACCAGTCTGGTGACTATCTGCTTGGCGGCGTCGTCGTCACCGCTGAAGAGGGCGAAGTTGGTTGCATCCCAGGCCGCGCTGCATATCCCCCACTGTTCACCCGCGGCGTAGGCGGTCTTGTACTGCGCCAGGAACAGCAGCGGATAGAACTCGATCTCTCTGGGGTTGAGGCACAGGAGCTTCTTTACGCCAGGCTTGTCCACCGGAATCTTGAAGTCGGGGTCTCCCACCGCCTTCTGGATCTCTTCCTCCATCCACGCCACTGTCTCCAGCAGGTCATCTTTGCCGATCCCCATGCTGTTGCCGGTGGCAAGGTGGATGTCCACCGCCTTCTTCAGCACGGACGGGATCCGGTCCTGAGCGGTGAGGATCGAGCGGGCGGTTCGCATCAGGAGCCCCATGTCGATGCCCATAGGGCAGCTGAAGTTGCAGCGGCGGCACATGGTGCAGGAGCCGAAGGCGGCATCATAGAGGTTGGCAAGCTGCTCCTCAGTGGGCTCCTTGGCCTTCACCCACCAGGGAAACAGCCTACCCATCCAGTCATACTTCCTCTTGTAGAGCGAGCGAAACTGCTCAGCCTTGTAGGCTGGGGTGAGTTTGGGATCACCTGTGCCGAGGTAGTAGTGACAGGACTCAAAGCACAGGCCGCAGTGCACGCAGGCGTGCATGTTGACGGCAAGCTGCCGCGTGAGCTTGGACGACAGCACATCCATGGCCTTCTTGCCAGCATCGCCATCCGTCTTGGAAGTTGCTGCCTTCGTCGTCATGGCTATCCCTCCGTCGGCCGGCCCAGTTTCGGGATCGTCACGCCCCGCCGACAGCGGTCGACGCCAGCGCCCCGGCGCTCCAGTACTTCTCCGCTCGCCCAATCTTAGAGGTCGTCCTTTGCCAGCCTCCGAGTCCCAGGCCTGCTAGTCCTGCAACTGACTGATGCCGGCCTCGGTCGGCTATTCGGCAACGGCCGAGCCCGTAGTAACCGCCGCTTTGGGCTCGATGACCAGGGCATTGGCCACCAACTCGCATAGGTTCACTACCTTGACACCCAGCTTGTAATGCCGGCTGAGCTCCGCGATCTGGTCGATGCAGTTGTGGCAGGACGTGGCGACGATCTTGGCGCCCGTCGCCCTTATCTGGTCAGCCTTCACCTTGCCGACCGCGAGCCGACGGTCCCGGAACTCCGACATGGTCAGGGCGCCGCCGCCACCGCCACAGCACCAGTTGTCCCTCCCATGCGGCGTGAGCTCGACGAAATCGCTGACGGTGGCTCTCAATATGATCCGGGGCTCCTCAATGTAGTTGCCACTGCGAGCCTGGTTGCACGGATCGTGGTAGGTTACGCGCTCCTGGTTCACGGAGGGGTCAAGTTTGATTCGCCCTTCCTCTATGTACCTGGCCATGAGGTCGACGAAGGGTCTGACCTGGAAGTCGGTTCTCTTTAGCCAGATGGGGGCCATGTACTTGAGCTGGCGGAACCCGTGTCCACATTCGGTACATACGATCGATTTGGTCTCCATGCGGTCGGCTTCTGATAGCACGAATCCGGCAATGGTACGAGCCGCGTTGTCGTCACCCGAGAACAGGGCATAGTTGGTCACATCCCAATACCGGCTGCCGAACGTGATGTCCTCCCCAGCAGCATGGAGTATCCTGGCTTGAGCCAGAAGAAGGTTCGGGTAGAACTTGATCTCTCTGGGGTTCACAACCCATAGGTTCTTGCCACCCACCTCGTCGATTGCGATCTTGGCCGAAGGGTCGCCCACCGCCTTCCGAAGCTCTTCTTCGACCCACTGTACTGTGTCTACGAAGTCCTCGCTGCTGGTGCGCATGTTGTTGCCAGCCTCGAGGTGCGCGTCCACCGTGTCTTGAAGTCCCTTGGGGGACTTGTGGGCCAGCGTCAACATCCCACGGGCAGCGCGCATTATCATCGCTACATCTATGCCAAAGGGACAGCCTATTGTGCACCTCCGGCACATGGTGCAGGAGCCGAAGACTACATCGTTCAGCGCCTCCAGGCTCGCCCCATCGAACCCGTTACCGTTGCCACGGGTAAGCCACGGGACCACTCGGCTGACCCAGCCATTGGGCTTTCTGTACAGCTTCCTGACCTGTTCCGCCTTGTAAGCGGGAATCATCTTGGGGTCTTGCGTAGCGACGTAGTAATGGCAGTTCTCCGCGCACAGGCCGCAGCGCTGGCAGGTGTCGAAGTACATGCTTAGGTTTCTGTTCAGTTTGCTGGCCAGGAAGGCCCGCAGCTCTTGCTCTGTCGGAGTGGCAGTCTCAGTATCAGTGGTCATGATCCCTCTACCTCACTGTCCAGCTATCAGTCACTGGCTTCGAAACGAGATGGACGAGTTTGCTGAATGGGAAATACATGATAAGGATCAGGGCGAGGAGGAAATGAGTCAGGAAGAGGGGGTTACTCACCGTCGCGTCAGGGCTGAAAGTGAGAACACTGGTCGTATAGTCGCGGATCTCTTCCAGCTCCGGTGACGTCAGGAAACGCATGTAGCTACCGCTCACGATGATCGCCAGTAGCAGCAACAACGCGAAGTAGTCTTCGAAGAGAGAAAGGATGCGCAACTTCGGTGTGAGGCGACGGACGAGCAGGAAGAGCGCCCCGGCAAGGAGGAGCACGCCGGCTATGCCTCCAAGCACAAACGTGACATCGTCGATCGTCGAGTCCTTTTCGATTCCAAACAGGTTCCAGAACCATCGCACCTCCGTGATGGTTCTGACGTGACCAACCAGAGCCAGGGCCAGGCCCAGGTGGAAGAAGTATGCCATCGCCCAAAGAGCCTTCGACCCCTTAAATGTCTTGAGAAACAGGAGAATATCCCCTCCGACCTTGGTCGCAGTAGCCCGGCTGCTCGACGCTGTCGGGAAGATAACTGCCTTGGCACGAGGCAGCTTCCACCAGCGACGTATTCGGTATGCCATCCCGATCACAAACACCGCCGCCGCTATGTACGGAAGAGGGACATAGACGAAGAAGTCCCATGCGTCAGTTATAGAGTCCATCCGCTCCCTCCAGGTCTATCTGCGTGACGCTGGACACCGGCTTCGGCGCGCGCAGCTGGCGAACAGTGAGGAAATGGCGTGCTAAAGCCCGGTTGCCCTTCTCGCGGTCCGCCAGGAAATCGTGGAGAAGGTCGCACGCGAGGAGAATCCGCGAGTCTACGAGCGAGTAGAAAACCGTGTTGCCATCTCGTCGGGAGGCGACAATACCCTGCTGCAGCAAGCCTCTTATGTGCCGACAGACGTTGGCCTCAGGGAGGCCCAAGAACCGCGCCAGCTCGCCGACCGACTTCTCGCCGGAATGGAGGTGATCCAGTATCATCAGTCGTCTGGGGTGGCCTAGGTCCCTGAGAACCTGGGCATGGAGAAAGTAAATGGCGAATGTGAACTTATCCACAATCGACCTCCAAGGTTGAGTCTAATGTCTACTGGGCGACGGGTACGCCTATCCTTGGTCATGCAAAAGATAGAGACTGGGCGGCCTTCACCGAGAGCGAGTCCAGTCCCATCGTTGGTGCACAGGGGCTCTTGACCATGGAAAGGCTGCATTGAGCAGGTCTGGCCACACGCTAAAGGAGATCCGCAGCAAGCCTAGGGAGGCGGAAGTCCGACTCGCGCGTGGTCCTATGGTGCCCTAGGTGAGTAGGAAGTCCGGCGCGATGTGTGCCTTTTCCATAACCATCGATACACGTGACGGGTGTATATACCCCAGTGGGAACCCTTAAAATGGTGAGTAGAATAAGACCAGCAGCATTGAGCAGAATCGGCCGAAGGAGTTCTGTGTCCGTTTCGGAGTAGCGGGCTCGAGCCCAGCGCGGCAGAGCCCGCGACCTGGCCTCAGGGGAACCGCCGTGCGGAAGAGTGCCGAGATGAGCCTTGAGCGGCTGAAGTGGGCCACCATCGTCCTCTCCATCACCTTCGTGCTTGGCGTTCAGGCCACGGCGATGCTTGTTCTCATGCGGGGGCTGGGGCTTGCTTACGGCCACTTCGTGGCAGTCGCGGTCGTGGTTGTTGGCGTCGTCCTGTTCTCCATCGCTGTGTTCAGGATCGTGCATGGTCTGCAGCAGGGCATAGTCCAACAGAACGAGGAGCTGTCCGCTCTGAGCGCTATCGCCCGAGCGTTGAGTGGCCCCCTTGATCTCAGAGAGACCCTCACGCGCGCTCTCGCGAACGTTATGGATGTGACCGGTGCCTCCGCCGGGCAGATCGCCCTTGCAGCCAATGAGCCAGGCAGACAACCGATGAGTCTTTCGGACGGGGCCAAAGAAGAGCTGAGACTGCTCGACTGCCTCTGGGAATCAGACGAGGGATATTGCGAGGGCTCCAGACCGGCAGAGGACATTCGGATCTTGGATCTTGGGCAGAGGCAAGAGCCGGCGGCAGCAGAGGCGTACGAACTTGGATTCCGAACCGCGGTGTGGGTCCCTCTGAAAGCGCAGGAGGAGTTGCTGGGCGAAATGAAGCTCCTCGCCAGCGAGAGCGGCCTGCTTGCTTCCGGGGGAAACGAACGACTGCTGGCCACAATTGCAGGCCAGATCGCTGTGGCTGTCCAGGCCAGCCAATTAAATTCAGATGTGTTGCGTCGAGGAAGGGAAACTCAAGCTCTCTATGAGATCGCGCTCGAGATAGCGTCGCTGCAGGTGATTGAGACGACTCTAAGCTCGATTGTGGAGCGGGCACGCGAGATATTGGGCAGCGAAACGGCGGCCCTATGCAGGCTGCAGGGAAGCGGCGGCGAGCTGACGCTGGCCGCCAGCAGCGGTCCCGCGGATGCATTTCGGCAGTCGCCCGCCCAATCACCGCCCATCCACACAACGCTCCATGCCGCGGCTCGCTGCTCTTTCAAGGCGGAGGCGGCTGCGTCGTGCTCGATCCTCGCAGAGGAGTACTGTGCTTCCCATCTGTCGGTGCCGCTACTCGTGGGCACCTCCGTGACCGGCGCGATGTGCGTCTCAAGCCGGATCCCCCACTGCTTCAGCGAGTGCCAGCGGGGCCTCCTGAGCAGCTTGGCTAGCATGGCGGCCATCGCCATCAGCAACGCCCGGCTTCTTGAGGGCGAGCGCAGCCTGGCGGTGTTGGAGGAGCGGGACAGGGTGGCGCGGGAGATGCACGACAGCCTGGCCCAAGTGCTGGGTTACCTTCACCTAAAGGCCCAAGCCGCCCAGCGCAGCCTCTCCCGTCGGGGCGTGGTCGGCGCTGGGGCGGACCTAGATGAAGTGGCTTCCCTGGCGCACGAGGCGTATGTCGATGTGCGGGAGGCCATACTGGGCCTGCGCCACTCCGAGTCACCGGGCGTGGGCATGATCGCTGTCCTCAGGGAGTACCTGCAGAGGTTCAGCGGAAGGTCCGGCATCAAGGTCGAGCTTCAGGTCGATGAGAACGTGGTGCCGCAGCTTGCCCCAGAAGTGGAGGTGCAGCTAATTCGGGTCATCCAGGAAGCGCTCACCAACGTTCGCAAGCACGCGAACGCGGACACGGCATGGGTGCGCGTGTGCAGGCAGGATGACGACTTCAGTGTCTGCATAGAGGACAACGGTAATGGATTCGAGCTGGCTCTCATCCAGGGAAGCGCTACCCGTCGCTTTGGCGTGCGGATCATGAGGGAGCGGATAGAGAAGGTCGGCGGCCGATTCGGTATCGAGTCCAGCCCTGGGCGCGGGACAAGGGTACAGATCTGCCTCCCCCTTAGAGAGCGAGCGGAACGATGACTCCGGTGAGGGTTCTGCTGGTCGACGACCAACTCCTGTTCAGGAAGGGTCTGCGCGCCCTCTTGGAAGAGCAGGAGGACATGGTGGTGGTGGGCGAGGCAGCTGACGGGCTTCAGGCCCTGGAGCTCACGCGAGCTGCGCAGCCGGACGTTGTGCTTATGGACATCCATATGCCGGTCTGCGACGGCGTCGAGGCCACCCGCAGGATCAAGCTCGAGCGCCCGCAGACCAAGGTCGTTGCGCTGACGGTCTCCGATGAAGATGAAGATCTATTCGAGGCGATAAAGAGCGGCGTGGAAGGGTACCTGCTCAAAGACCTGCGGCCGGAGGAGCTGTACGATCTCCTGCGCGGCGTGTTGAGGGGGGAAACGCCCATCTCCCCTGCGGTGGCCGGCAAGCTGCTAGGCGAGTTCCGCCGCAGGCCCCCGCATCCGCCCTCCCAGACGGTTGGATGGGACCTTACCCCGCGCGAACTGGAAGTACTGCAACTCGTGGCTGAGGGGTTGAGCAATGCCGAGATCGCCTCCCGCTTGTACATTGTCGAGGGCACCGTCAAGAATCACCTCCACAAGATCCTGGAAAAGCTCCACTTGGAGAACCGTGTGAAAGCTGCCGCCTACGCCATTCGAGAAGGGCTGGTCGAACCGCGCAGCAAGGAGGGACAGATCTCTTAGTCCGTAGCTGGCATATATCCCCAGCCACAGACAGACCCATTCACACGCCCTCCAAGGTTCCGTCCTTCTGCGGGGACTTCTGTCTCCGAAATCTACCGGACGGTTCATGCGATCTCTACTGCCGGAAGCTACTATTTCCATGAGGCGATGGGCACACGGGAAATGCGCAGGCGACGCGTGGCCGTTCTATACACCCACGCCCTGTTTGGGCAAGGGGTCGCCCGCCTGCTGCAGATGGATGAGCGACTCAAAGTGACCTGCCTCAGGGCTGACCTCGCCGGTACGACGGAGGAGTTGAAGCGACTACGGCCTCATGCCATTGTGATCGAAAGGTCCGATGAGGTCCCGCTCCTGGGCGGAATCGGGCGCGACCTAGCGCCAGCCCTTCTCATCGAGGTGCACTCCAAGGACAACCTCATGGACATTTACCGCGGTCGGCAGATGGTGGCCGCCAGCCCGGAGGCACTTGTGGAGGCTATCCACCACGGCCACAGCCTGAGGAGGCCAGCAGGTGGGTTCTTGCGCGAAGGCTAGGCGAACCCCGCCTGGCGTCGATTGAGACCTGCCTGTACAGACTCTGCAGACTGCTTACGGGGAACATACGATCCCGGCGAGCCTGTTTGATGTGAGGTGACGGAACGAATAGCCGAACGCCAAAGTGCTACATAATTCTTCTAGACACTGCAAGAGGGGAAACATTGTACCCTATCTATCCCAGAGACGGTGAGGGAAACATCAAGATTCGCCCAATCGGCTACGTACGCTCCCGTGTACGGCACGAGCAGACAGGCGGGTTCACACACGTTGACAGCGAGCTGGTCTTGGACCCGGAATTCGAGCTGCTGCTGCAACGGGATCGACGAATTCTCCCACCTAGTGGTCGTCTACTGGTTGAGCGAGATCAAGTCCTACTCTCCGCAGCGCCGTCCCCAGGGACGGGAAGACGCGCCCGCGGTGGGTATGGTCGCTTGCCGTTGACCAGACCGCCCCAACCCGGTCGGGTTGAGCACAGTGCGGCTGGTCTCCAGACAGGGCGCGACGCTCACGGTGAGTGGTCTGGACGCCATCGACGGCAGCCCGGTCCTGGATATCAAGCCCTGGTATCCTCCCTACGACCATCCGGACGAAGAAGTGCGCGTCCCCGCGTACGTGTACCGGCTGTCGTACTAGCAGCCTTCCGAGCCGCCGATAGTGGGAGGCTGAGGCCGCGGCGTGGGTGTGGGATGGGAATGCCGACGGTGCCTGCTAGACCGGCGCCTCTCTTGGCGTGCCAGCCGCTCGCTACGAGGTTTCCTTTAGCAGGTCCACCACCAGCCGGTAAGCTACGCCGGCCGCCGGCAGACAGACCGTTAGGGGCGTGTCAGAGCTCCAGAACTGCTTGCGCCCCTCCTCCGTGCTCAGGTCCGCCCCTGTCAACTTGCGGCAGGTGATGTCCTCCATTTCGGCCTCAAAGCGGCGACGAAACTCCTGCACCATGCCCCATGTGCGGAACCGGTCTTCCGACGGGTCGTCTCGCCCGTGCTTGAGGCCGATGGCCATTACGGCGCCGACCACGGCCCCGCAGACGGCCCCCGTGCCGCCCATCCCGCCGCCGAAGCCGCTGGCGATCCGGGGAATGATCTCGCTCTCTATTTCGAACTCCTGGCACACGGCCAGTAGAACCGCTTCGGTTCAATCGTAGCCCTTTGCTAGGAATAGTGCGGCCTGATTTGGCTCCATCGCTCCTCGTCTCCTCTTACGGTGGTCGGCTCTCGCACACAATGCCTTCGGGCGGACGGCTTGAGCTGCCACTATGTACCCCGTCAGCAAAGGGCGCTCGCTGTCCGCTCGGCTGCTTGGCGTACCTCAGCCCTGACGCCGAAGCGACTGCGCCACAGCAAGTGATACCGTTTGTGGCGCAGGTCAAGGAGAGCCGCCCTCATGTTTGGTATGGATGTCACAATGTTGACAAGGTGCGCGGTTAGACGTACTGTATGCAGATCATAGACTCCGTCTAGCATCCGTACGCGGCAGGCGTTACAGGCAAGGCGGAAGCGGCCTACGCGTTTGGGGAGGTGGAATCATGGCGCGATACCTAGTAGTTGCGCACCAAACGGCATCCAGCCCGGAACTCATCGACAGGGTTAGGGGGCTGGCCCGTACTGATCCATCCGCAGAATTCGTATTACTGGTGCCCGCGACGGCGACACAGCACCTGCTGGGGTGGATGGAGGGAGGGGCCGCGGAGGTGGCCAGCCGAATGGCAGAGAGCGCCATGGGTCGTTTTGAAGAGACAGGAGCAACCGTTATCCGCTCAGCGGTGGTGGACGCCTCACCCCTTATCGCGATCGAGGGAGAATTGGCGGAGCATTCGGGCGAGTACGACGGCATTGTAATCTGCACGCTGCCAACGGGAGTTTCCCGATGGCTGCGGCTGGACCTTCCGCATCGAGCGGAGCGCAAGTTCTCTTTGCCTGTAATCCATGTCGTGGCACAGTTGACAGGGGCTGCTAGGGTTTCGTCGGAGGTTAGCTTCGACACGATGCTGGTGGCGCTCAACGTGTGCCCGTCAGAGCCCATCTTGGAGGCAGTCACCTTTCTGGCGAAGCAGCTAAGCAGTCACGTCAGCCTGGTTCACGTCCTAGACGAGGCGGAGGACGAAACCGAGGCGGAGCGTTACCTTGACCGTGTGGCGAGCGACCTCCGTGAAGAAGAGATTGTGGCGAATACAGTGCTTCTGGAAGGCGAGCCGGCGAAATCGATCGTCGACTTCGCTTGTCGTGGGAACTACGGTCTGGTGGCTATGGCCACGTGCGGAGCCGGGGGTGGCGCCAGAGCTGCCCTAGGCGACGTGACAACCGACGTTTTACGCGGGTGGCATCGCCCGCTTCTCCTGGCAAGGCCGCGGTTCGGCGATCCCGGGGCAACACCCAGTCACATGTCGCGGATTGTTGTCCCCTTGGATGGCTCGGCCGCTGCCGAGGAGGCGCTTCCTCACGCCGAGGAGCTTGCCAGGCGGCTGGCGCTTCCGGTCACGTTGGTTGAGGCAATCTCCGCATTGGGCCAGCCCATGGCCGGTGTTCCGGCGGCTGTGGCCCCGGGCATGCTGTCAAGGTCGGTCTGTGGCGAGTCACTCCGTGATCACCCGTTGGAGGTGGAGGCCCGCCTCGATTCTTCGACGACAGGATATCTGTCAGACGTACGCCAACGGCTGACAGAGAAGGGGATCGATGCCACGTGGCAAGCGCCGTGGAGCGCAGCTTTGCACGCCATCCTTGACCAGATAAGGGAGGGCGACGGCGCTCTCGTCGTAATGAGTACGCGTGGAAGCTCCGGACGACACGGAGCTTCACTGGGGAGGGTTGCACGTGCTGTGATACGAGCCGCCCCGACACCGGTCCTCACAGTGCCCTGGAGCGGCGGATCGCTAGCGGGCGGAGAGTGAACTCCTCAGGCGGTATACGGAGATGTCACGGGCACGGTGGAAGGCGGGGCTGCAATCTACGCTTGCAGCCTAGGGTGTGGAGATACTGTTTGCAGCGTCGTCAGGGAGCTGGCCAAGGGCAAGGACTTCCTGTTCAGTGACCGGGGCGAGGTGGCCCTGAAGGGCTTCGACGAGCCGGTGCGGCTGCACGAGGTGAAGTGGCAGGGGGAAGGCTAAGAACCCCACATGCAGCCCGCTCCCGCACGTATTGGTGGGAGTAGTCGGGACGGATCAAGCGATGGCAGGGACCAGTCTGACTCTTCGTGACGCCAGACCTGACGACTACGCTGATATTGCGAGGCTTACTGTCGAAGCGTACCGTGAGTTCTCCGATGTCCTGAAGCCCGAAGATTGGATGACTATGCAGGCGAACCTCAGCAAGGTAGAAGAGCGGGCCAAGGAAGCAACATTCATAGTGGCGGAGCAGGATGGGCAGGTTGTCGGGGCTGTGGCCTATTCCTCAACGAGGACTCGCAAGGACGACCGATTTCGCCCAGATTCGGCGACGATTCAGGTGCTGGCCGTCCCTCCTTCCCATCGCCGCAGGGGCATCGGCAAGCTACTCTCACGGGAGTGCATCAGACGTGCGCGACAAGACGGGGCACCACGAGTCGGCTTGTACACGAGCGAGGTGATGGCCGATGCAAGGATGCTGTACGAAAGTCTGGGCTTCACCCCGGAACGAGATTTTGAGTTGTACGGGCTGAGATACTGGGTGTACGTGCTGAAGTTGGGCGGCTGTACGAGGTGACGTGGCGGGAAGGCTAGTCACGCAGCCTCAGCTACACAGACAACACCCTTGGTGCGACAGAGCCGTGCGACATGAGCACTTAGTTGCTGGAGGCCCCGAATCCCATCGGGGTCGCCAGTAGTCAACTCGTGATCGCTGGGCATAAGCCTCAGCGATCTTGTTATTCCCGCCCGAAGACGGCACGAAAGGCAGCCAACTGGAGGGGACCACCCAGGGCCGCCAGCCTATCGGCGTCGCCAATCGCCGGACAACGGACCGAAAGGCAGGAAAGTTGCTGACCATCTACGCTTGACGACGTGAGCCAGGGTATGGTAACTTCGACGGGCTAACTATTTGGTGGTTGAACTATTCTCCGGGGCGGTCGGCATGAACCATGTGAGCAAATACGCTGAGAATGTCAGCGCTCTCATCCCACAGATCGCCAAGAACATACGCATCTCCAACTTCATTGACAACGTTCGCCCTGGTCTCACCTTGTCGCAGGTGGCAACCCTGCGTCTCCTGGAAGAGGCTCGCAGCGGCACCCTGTCGATGGGCCAGATCGCACGCGAACTGGGGGTATCGCTACCGACCACCAGCAGCCTGGTGGATCGGCTTCAGCGAGAGGGAATGGTCGCTCGCGCTGTCGACGATCGTGACCGCCGCGTAGTGCTGGTACACCTCACCAGGAAAGGGAGAACGGTCTATCAGCGCATGGAGCGCCTCCTCACCGATCTGCTGACGCGCCTGCTGGCCGATCTGACAGAGGCCGAACAGGAATCACTGGCTCACGCGGTGGAGCGTGTCTTCGAATTGTCCCTGGCCATTCGGGAGCAGGATCGCCAGCTGGCCGAGGAGCTTGTCGAAAGTGCGTCGTGACGGGATCTCAAAGGCTTAGCCAATGGCTCATGTGCAACAAAGGCCTCGGGAAACAGAAGGGGGGATGAGCACATCTCGTGTATCCCGGGGCAGCCGAGACCTGAAGGAGCTTTGGGATGCCCTTACCGAGGCAGGGCCTTGCCCCGCCACCGGTCTTGTCAGACCCAGGCACGCCTTTAGTCGTTCCAAAGGAGGCCGAGGTGAATAGGGAAGAGACCTACGACGTCGTCATCATCGGCGGCGGCCACAACGGCACGACCGCCGCAGCGTATCTCGCCAAGTGCGGCTTGAGCGTCTGTGTGCTAGAGGAGAGGCCGGAGGTAGGAGGGGGCCAGGAGAACGTCGAGCCGATGGCCGGGGTGCGCATCGACCCCCACGCCACATACCTCTACGCGGCTGCCTCGCCCGGCTTCGAGCAATTGGAGCTGCACAAGTACGGCTTCCGCATGACCTGGAACCCCAGAATTGGGGAGATGCGCGATCCGGAAAGACGGCGGCGAATGGGCGGGGTGACGTCCGATGGAGTGGTGCCCCTGACGGACAACGACATGTCGGGCTGGGATAGGCTCCTCGGCCTGAACGCCCCGCAGCCCTACCTTAAGGACTTTCTGCGCGCTGCCTACTGGTGCCCTCCTCACCCCCCGGAGACGCAGGAAGGCCCTGAGGACGTGCCCTGGGTACAGGTGCTGAAAGAGAAGGCCCCCGAAATATGGAGCGATAGCCTGCTGGAGATGACCTACTTCGACCTCCTGGACGAGTTCGTCGAGACGGAGTCGTACAAGGTCCTGCAGGCCACCATCGCCTGGTATTCCGGGGCTGCCCCCCATTGGCAAGGGATGGCCCTCCCCTCCTTCGCCGGGGCAGCATCATTCATGCTGGGGGGAGTGAGCGTGCCCCGCGGCGGCATGCACGCCTACGCTCACTCCATCGCCCGTTGCGCCATCGCCCACGGTGCGCGCATCCGCACCTGCTGCCCGGTGGAGGAGATCATCATACGCAACGGTCGGGCAGTCGGTGTGCGTCTCCGGGACGACGCAGCCTGGGGCGAGAAGACCATCTGGGCAGACAAGGCGGTGCTCAGCGGAGTCGATGTCAAGAAGACCTTCCTCGAACTGGTGGGCGCCAGCCACACCGAGCCCTCCCTCCGCCAGCGGATCAAAGACATCAGCTACAAGGGCGGCAGCATCTATTGCGCTCACATCCTCCTGGCGGAAGCTCCTCGCTACGGGGCCAAGTGGGAGGTGATGGGCGATGAGCCTCCCGTGAGGATCGTGTACCCGTGTGACTCCCGAGAGATCCTGCTCGACCACATCGCCGACGTAGATTCCCGCAAAGTCACGCCCAGCCTAGACCCCGATAAGATGCTGTGGCTGTCCACCGGGGCCAAGCTCGACGAGCCCACACAGCTGGACCTTCCGGGGCGCTTTCTGGAGTCGCCGTTCTACTTCATGGTTCCCGCACCCGAGTACCACGCCGACGGCCCCGAAGCGGTGAACAAGATGAAGCCCGAGATCGACGCCGCCATCATCCGTTCCTGGGGCGAAGTCGCCCCCAACGTCCCCGACAATATCGTCGCCTACTGGTCCAACAGCCCCCATGACTCAGAATTCCGCAACGCCGGCATGATCGGCGGCAACTGGTATGCCACCCGCCACTCCAGCGATGACTGGTGGAGCCAGCGGCCCCTGCCGGAGCTCTCCCGCTACCGCACCCCCATCGATGGACTCTACCTGTGCAACCAGACATCGCACCCGGGTGGGCTCTGCATGATGGCCGTCCCCTACAACCTCATGCACATCCTCATCGAGGATGGCATCGCCGAGCCGGGCGACTGGTGGTACCCATCGCCCCACTACAGGCGGGAAGAGAAGAAGGAAGCCAAGTACGTCTGAGCCGGCCAGTCGGACAGGCGGCCGCCCCAGAGGAGCGAGAAGGAAGGAGTACAGCAGTGGTACAAGTGCAGCTGGAACCGCTGCTCCAGGAGTTTCCCCGAGAGAGCGAGTGGGATGTCGTGGTCGTGGGGGCGGGACACAACGGGCTGATAGCGTCGGCCTACCTTGCCCGCGCCGGCCTGCGGGTGGCGGTAGTGGAGCGTCGCTACGAGATCGGGGGCGGCCTGGTCACGGAAGAGCTGCTCTTCCCGGGCTACTACTCCAACCTCCACGCTATCTACCACATGATGGTCGACTACTGCCCAGTGTTCTCTGACTTCGATCTGGACCGTCACGCCCTC
>JABAOH010110301.1_pt1 | contig 16518 bp, 15 predicted proteins | sample 7062181 | NCBI WGS metagenome assembly JABAOH01 (sample SAMN14538630, study PRJNA623070) | marine sediment metagenome | biome: marine biome [ENVO:00000428]; feature: marine pelagic biome [ENVO:01000023]; material: deep marine sediment [ENVO:00002113]; isolation source: pool of 5 deep marine...
CAGGCACAAGCTCTGCGAGACCGGCATCGGCGTAAATTACCTGCGCATCAAGGCATTTCCGTTCACCGACGAGATACAGAATTTCCTCGACGCCCACGATCGGATCTATGTCGTCGAACAGAACCGGGACGCTCAGCTCAAGGGGCTGTTGCTGCTTGAGACGTCGGTCGAGCGGCGCAAGCTGAATTCCCTGCTCTATTACGACGGCCTGCCGATCACCGCCAACGGCATCATCGAGTCGATCAGCGAGGACATGGCGAAAGGAGTCGCGGCGTGAGCTACATTCGGAAGCCGAAGGTCGTCCATCCGAACAGCCCGAGGAACGAGCTCGGCCTGAGCGTGCGCGATTACGAGGGCGGCATGTCGACGCTGTGCGCCGGCTGCGGTCACGATTCGGTCACCGGTGCGATCGTCCAGGCGGCCTTCGAGCTCGACCTGCCGCCGCACCGGATGGCGAAGCTCAGCGGAATCGGCTGCTCGTCCAAGACGCCGGCATATTTCGTCAATCAGTCGCACGGATTCAACACCGTCCACGGTCGGATGCCCTCGGTCGCGACGGGCGCAAACGCCGCGAACAGCGAGCTGATCTACATCGGCGTCTCCGGAGACGGCGACAGCCTGTCGATCGGCCTCGGCCAGCTGTGCCATGCGCTGCGCCGCAACGTGAACATGCTGTACCTGATCGAGAACAACGGCGTCTACGGCCTGACGAAGGGACAGTTCTCGGCTTCGGCGGACCTCGGCAGCACAGCGAAGAAAGGGAACCCGAACGAACAGCCGCCGATCGATGCCTGCCGGATGGCGATCTCGATGGGTGCGGGCTTTGTCGCCCGGAGTTTTTCCGGCGACAGGGAACAGCTCGTGCCGCTGATCAAGGCCGGCCTGACATACAAGGGCTTTGCGCTGATCGACATTATCTCGCCGTGCGTGACGTTCAACGACCACGTCGGCTCGACGAAGAGTTACGAGTACACCCGGGAGCATTTTCGGCCCGCGGTCAAGGCCGACTACATACCGCCCGCAAAGGAGATCACTGCGCATTATCACGTTGGCGAAGTGCTGCCAGTCGAGCTGCACGACGGAAGCCACATCATGCTGCGCAAGCTCGACATGGGCTACCACCCCACGGATCGGGCCGCGGTCTACGAGTACCTGGAGCGGCACCAGCAGGCCGGCGAAATCGTCACCGGCATGCTCTATTACGACGACAGCCTGCTGGAGATGCACGACATCAGCCGGATCTGCCAGGAGCCCTTGTCGACCATCGATCACGCCGACTTGTGTCCCGGCGACGAGGCGCTGCAGGCGCTGCAGCACGCATATCGCTGATCACTGATGCTGCGGCGCAGTGTAGCCCCGCGCGCCGATTTATGAAATTACCTATGTATCGATACCTTCCGAGGCAATATATTTGGACGATGGGCGTATCATCGGACGGCATGAGATGCGGATTCCGCGAACCCTTCAGGCGGCCAATCGGTTGGGCGATGTTGGTCGTCTATGCTGCGCTGCTTCTGCAGCCCTGCGCCGTTGCGATGGGGCATGATCCGGTCCAGCATTCAGGCTCCTGTCACGACGACTACGCCGATCCCGGTGTGGGTGCGTGCCTCAGTCAGCCGGCCGCGGATTGTGCGACCGAGGATTCGATATTCGGAACTAGCGATCCCGTCAGATTGGCGGACGAAGGACAGGCCGTCGCAGTACTGCCGGTCGATTGCGATTCGAGCGGCACGGTGTTCACTGCCGCCGAAATATACTTCAGCCGAGCGCCGCCGTCCGGCGGCGTCGCCCTGAACGTTCGCCACTGCGTCTATCTGAAATAGCGATTTCCCGGTTTTGTTCGGGCCTCCGGGCCGTCTTGACCGAGGAGATTGCTATGGAAACATCACTGGGGATCCGAGTCCCCCCACTTTCACATCTTTCGCGACGCGTGTCGCCGGCTACCCGTCTATGGATAGGGCTCGTGACCGCCGCGTGTTGCCTCATCGGGTTTCGTTCGGCCGTTGCCGACGAGGCCGCAGAGTTGCTGACGCTGGCCGAGGCCGAGGCGCTCGCGCTGGCCGCGAATCCCGCGCTGGCGAGCGTGCGCGAGCAGGCCGAGGCGCTCGCGGCGGTGCCGCCGCAGGCCGGTTCGCTCCCCGACCCGATGCTGGGGCTGAGCGCGATGAACCTGCCGGTCGACACGTTCGACCTCGACCAGGAGCCGATGACGCAGGTGCAGATTGCGCTCAGCCAGGCCTTCCCGTTTCCGGGAAAACGCGGGCTGCGTCGCGAGGCCGCGGAGCACGAGGCGGCCGCCGCCGCGGCGGCGGTCGGCGAACGGCGCCTCGGCNNCGCTGGATCGGTCCCTCGCGATCGTGCGTGAGAATCAGGAACTGATGCGCGACTTCGTCGAGATCGCCCGCACGAAATACCGGGTGGGGGCCGGCCTGCAGCAGGATGTCTTGCTGGCGCAGCTCGAGCTGTCCCGCCTGTTGAATCAGGAGGTGCTCCTCGCCGGGCGCCGAGAGGGCAAGGCGGCGGAACTGAATGCCTTGCTCGATCGCCCCCCCGCGCGCGCCGTCAAGCTCGCTTCGGTTGCACCGAACGATCGCCTGCCGGAATTGGCCGCCGAATCCGAATTGCTGGAACTGTCGGTGGCGAGTCGGCCGCTGCTTGCCGGACGCAGGGAGTCTGTCGAAGCGGCGCGCGACCGCGCGGATCTCGCGAAGAAGGACTATTACCCCGATTTTCGTCTCGGGGCGGCCTACGGGTTTCGCAGCACGCGCGATCGTGTCACCGGCGAGACACTGCCGGACTTCCTGTCGGTCATGTTGAGCGTCAACCTGCCGATTTATTCCGGGTCGCGCCAGAGCAAGGCCCTCGAGCAGCGTCACAGCGAACTCAGTCAACAACAGTTTCTGCTGAGCGATGCGCTGCGCGCCGTCGAGTCTGCGATCGCGGGACACCGCTCGCGGTATCTGGCGGCTCGCGAGCAGGTGCAGTTGTATAGGGGCGCCATACTGCCGCAGGCCGAGCAGACGGTGCAGTCGATGCTCGCGGGATACCAGGTCAACGAGGTCGACTTCCTGAATGTCGTGAACGCCGAGCTTCGACTGTTCAACGCCCAGGTCAGCTACTGGCAGGCATTGGGTGACGCCAAGGAGTCGCTGGCCCGATTGGCTTCCGCCGTCGGACAGGAGAGTCTCTATGAATAAAACGACGTACATCGCAATAGTTGCTGCCCTGATCGTCGGCATCGGAGTCGGTTACTTCGCCGGGGAACGTCGCGAGGACGCGGCGCCCTCCGCGGTGCCGAGCACCGCAGAGCGTGAGCCGCTGTACTACCGGAATCCGATGAATCCACAGATCACCTCGCCGGTCCCAGCGCAGGACGAGATGGGCATGGACTATATCCCGGTCTATGCGGATGACGACGCGGACGACGCGCCGGCGGGGACTGTACGCATCGATCCGGTGACCCTGCAGAGCATCGGTGTCAGAACGGCGCCCGTCGAGCAGCGCACGCTCGGCCGCGTCGTCAACACCGTCGGGCGGATCGACTACGACGAACAGCACCTGTACCGGCTGCACCCGAAGACGGAAGGCTGGATCGAGGGCCTCCAGGTCGATACAACGGGCGCCGAGATCAGTCGTGGCGATATTCTGCTCAGCATTTACTCGCCCCGGCTCGTCTCGACGCAGCAGGAGTATCTGCTGGCGCTGAAGAACCTCGATACTCTGCAGACCAGTTCGTACCCGGACGTCGCACGCGGGGCACAAGAACTCCTCGACACGAGCCTCGAGCGCTTGCGCTTGCTGGACGTGCCCGAGCATCAGATCGAGGAGTTGCGTCGAACCGGAGAGGTCAAGAAGCAGCTGCACATCCACGCCCCGGCCGGCGGCGTCGTTACGCATGTCGGCGTGCGCGATGGCCAGTACATCACCCCGAAAGACGAACTCTATACGATCGCCGACCTCAGCCGGGTGTGGGTTTTCGTCGATGTTTACGAGGACGAGCTCCCGTGGGTGAAGGTCGGCGATCGGGCCGACATGACGGTTATGGCCGTACCCGGCGAGGTATTCAGCGGTCGATTGACCTACATCTATCCGTATGCGGAGAGCAAGACCCGCACGGTGAAGGCCCGACTCGAGTTCGACAATCCGGCGCTGCGGCTCAAGCCCGACATGTTCTCGAATGTCAGCATTCACGCCGGATCGCGTCAGAATGTCGTCGCGGTGCCGTCCGAGGCGATCATCCGCTCGGGTTTGCGCGAAAAGGTTTTCGTCGTTCGCCAGCCGGGCAAGTTCGAACCACGCGAGGTCGTCATCGGCGTCAGCAGCGAGGGTTTCACCGAGTTGCGCGAGGGCGTCGAGGTCGGCGAGGAAGTCGTCGTGTCAGCGCAGTTCCTGATCGACTCCGAGTCCAAGCTGCGGGAGGCGGCGGCGAAGATGCAGGCGATCGGCGGCGACAGCGAGGAGGCAGGCCATGATCACCAGGCTCATTGACGCGGCGCTCGCCAACCGCTTCCTCGTGCTGGTCCTGGCCGCGGCGCTGGTCGGAGCGGGCCTGTGGGCGCTGAGGACTACACCGCTCGACGCCATCCCCGACCTGTCGGACGTGCAGGTGATCATCTTCACCGAGTACCCGGGGCAGGCGCCCCAGGTCGTCGAGGACCAGGTCACCTATCCGCTGACGACGGCGATGCTGGCGGTTCCGTACGCCAAGGTCGTGCGGGGCTATTCGTTCTTCGGCCTCTCGTTCGTCTACATCATCTTCGACGACGGCACCGACATGTACTGGGCCCGCTCGCGCGTGCTCGAGTACCTGAACTACGTCAGCGGCCGTTTGCCGATGGGCGTGTCACCGGCACTCGGACCCGACGCAACGGGCGTCGGGTGGATCTATGAGTATGCCCTCGTCGATCGGAGTGGCCGGCACGACCTCGCGCAGCTGCGGTCGATACAGGACTGGTACCTGCGCTACCCGCTGCAGACCGTGCCCGGCGTCGCCGAGGTCGCGTCGGTCGGCGGCTACGTCAAGCAGTACCAGGTCGAGGTCGACCCCAACGCGCTGGTCGCCTACGGGATCCCGCTCGGCCGCGTCNNACCGACGTCGGCGGACGACTGATCGAGATGGCGGAGACCGAATACATGGTGCGTGGGCTTGGCTATATCAGCTCGATCGCGGACCTCGAGCACATCGCCGTCGGCGTCGACCCGCGCGGTACGCCGGTTCGACTGAAGGACGTCGCGAACGTACAGCTGGGTCCCGAGCTGCGGCGCGGCCTGGTCGAGCTGGACGGGGAGGGAGAGGTCGCCGGCGGCGTCGTGATCATGCGTTACGGCGAGAACGCGCTCACGACGATCCAGCGCGTGCGCGACAAGCTCGACGAACTGGCGACGGGTCTGCCCGACGGGGTGGAGGTCGTTCCGACCTATGATCGCGGCGCATTGATCGAGCGGGCCGTGGACAACCTGACGACGACCCTGGTGATCGAGTTCGTGCTGGTCGCGCTGGTCTGCATGCTGTTCCTGCTCCATGCGCGTTCGGCGCTGGTGGCGATCATCGCCCTGCCGATCGGGGTCTTGCTCGCGTTCGTGGCCATGCGGATCCAGGGCATCAATGCCAACATCATGTCCCTGGGCGGTATCGCGATTGCGATCGGCGCCATGGTAGATGGCCCGATCGTGCTGATCGAAAACGCCCACAAGCATCTCGCGGCGGCCCGGCTGGGCCGCGAAGTGCCTCTGACCTCGTCCGAGCGCTGGGGCGCGATCGGCGCCGCCGCGCGTGAGGTCGGGCCCGCGCTGTTTTTCTCGCTGCTGGTCATCGTCGTCTCATACCTGGCTATCTTCACGCTGGAGGCGCAGGAGGGACGCCTGTTCAAGCCCCTGGCGTTCACGAGTAGTTACTCGATGCTCGCGGCGGCGCTGCTGGCCGTCACCGTCGTCCCTCTGCTGACGGGATACTTCGTTCGCGGGCGCATTCTTCCCGAGGAACGCAACCCGTTGAGCCGGGCACTGCACGCCGTTCATTCGCCGGCGCTGGGCGCCGTTTTGCGCTGGCCGCGGACGACGCTGGCCTGCGTGCTGGTCGGGCTGCTCGCCACCTGGTACCCGCTGTCGCGGCTGGGGTCCGAGTTCATGCCACCGCTCGACGAGGGAGACATCCTGTACATGCCGACGACGTTCCCCGGCGTCTCGATCACGAAGGCGCGTGAGCTGCTGCAGCAGACCGACAAGATCCTGCGCAGTTTCCCCGAAGTCGAAACGGTATTCGGCAAGATCGGTCGGGCCGAGACGGCGACGGATCCCGCGCCGCTCGCGATGATCGAGACGATCGCCCGCCTCAAACCTCGCGACCAGTGGCCCGATCCGGACAAGACCACGAAGGACCTGATGCAGGAGATGGATGCCGCGATCCGGTTTCCGGGCCTCGCCAACGCGTGGACGATGCCGATCAAGACACGTATCGACATGTTGTCGACCGGAATCAAGACTCCGGTCGGCGTCAAGCTCAGCGGTCCGGACCTCGGGGAGCTTCAGCGACTGGCGGAGGCCGTGGAGCGGGCGATGAAGAGCATGCCGGAGACGCTGTCGGCGTTCGGAGACCGCGCGGTGGGCGGCTATTTCCTCGACTTCGACATCCGACGCGCAGAGGTGGCGCGTTACGGGCTGACCGTCGGCGACGTTCAGGACGTGATCATGTCGGCCATCGGCGGCATGCGCGTGTCGGAGACGGTCGAGGGCCTGGAGCGCTACCCGATCAACCTTCGCTATCCGCGAGACCTGCGGGATGACCCGGAGCGCCTCGGGCGGGTGCTCGTGGCGACGCCCGGCGGCGCGCAGGTGCCGCTGTCCCAACTCGCCGACATTCGCCTGACGCGCGGCGCGCCGGCGATCAAGAGCGAGAACTCGCGGCCGAACGCATGGGTGTACGTGGACATCAAGGGTTCGGATGTCGGCGGGTTCGTGGCCCGGGCGCGGCGAGTCGTCGCGGAACAGGTCGACATCCCTGCCGGATACACGCTGAGCTGGTCGGGACAGTACGAGTACATGGAGCGCGCGGCCGCGCGCTTGCGGATCGTGATACCCCTGACGCTGTTCCTGATCTTCATGCTGCTGTATTTCAACTTCCGCAACTTCGCCGCCCCGGCGATCGTCATGTTGTCGGTGCCGTTTGCGCTGATCGGCGGGTTCTGGCTGGTCTATCTCAATGGATTCAATCTGTCCGTCGCGGTCGCGGTCGGTTTCATCGCGCTCGCCGGCGTGGCGGTGGAAACCGGTGTGCTGGTCCTCAGCTTCGTCGAAGCGGCGCTTGCGGACGCGCGTGCGGCGAAGGGCGAAGGTGCTCGGCTGACCGCGGCGGAGGTCACGGTCGCTGTACACGAAGGCACCTCGCGCCGGGTGCGGCCGGTCGCGATGACGGCCAGCTCCACGATCATCGGCCTGCTGCCGATCATGCTCAATTCGGGCACCGGCTCGGACGTCATGCAGCGCATCGCCGCGCCGATGGTCGGCGGTATGCTGACGACGACTCTGTTGTGCCTGGTGGTGCTGCCGCTGATTTACGCGCGCGTGGTGATCTGGCGCGAGGGTCGCAATTCGGCCGTGACGGGCCGCATGCTCACGACGTCGGCCGAATAGACAAAAAATGATTAAAAACAATGAAATGGCTCAGTTTTCCGAAAGCCCTTGACTCTGGACTATAGTCTAGGGTTTAAGATCGACGGTATGACGATACAAACCAAGAAACCGCTGACGATCGGGCGCATCGCCAAACGGGCGGACGTCGGCATCGATACGATCCGCTTCTACGAGCGCCGTGGTTTGCTGCCCGAACCGCGCCGGACCGACGCGGGCTACCGGCTCTACCCGCCGACCACCATCACCCGGCTGCATTTCATTCGGCGGGCGAAGGACTTGGGTTTCAGCCTCGATGAGATCGTGACGCTGCTGGCGCTGCAGGACAGGGGCGGACCGAAGGCCGACGTCAAGGCCATCACGCATCGCAAGCTCGAACAGGTCGAGGCGAAGATCGCCGACCTCGAGCGCATGCGTGACGTATTGCGCAAGCTGGACCGAGACTGCTCGGGCACCGGCGACGTGGGTGGCTGTCCCATCATCGAAGCGTTATCCGATCAGCCGCCCGCGAGAGCGACGGGAACGTCGCTGGCCGAGATCCATCAGGAGGCTGCATCATGAGCACGACCGCCGAGGACATCCGTTTCCATCATCTGCTAACGCCGGTCACCGGCATGACCTGCAGCGCCTGCGCTGCGCGCCTGGAGAAGGCCCTGACGCGCGCGCCGGGCGTGCAGTCCGCGGCGGTGAATTTCGCCACCGAGCAGGCCGATGTCGTCTATGACCCCGACGGCATCGACGCGCCGGGAGTCATCGCGGCGATCGAACGCGCGGGATTCGGGGTCGGTGAAACGAGCTTCACGTTCGATGTCGACGGCATGACCTGCAGTGCCTGCGCCACGCGGCTCGAAAAGATGTTGCGGCGGCAGCCCGGGGTCCTGGAGGCCAACGTGAACTTCGCACTCGAGCGCGCCGACGTCCGGGCGCTCACGGGACAGACCGATCGCTATGCGCTGGAGAGCGCCGTCGAGGCCACCGGCTTCGCGGCGCGCTTCCCGGACGCGGACCTGGTGGAAGCCGATCTGGAGGAAGAGCACAAGTCCCGCGAGGCGCGGGCGCTGCGCCGTGACCAGTACGCGCTCATTGCGTCCGCGGTGCTGACGCTGCCGCTGGTCGCGCAGATGGCGGCGATGGTCGTCAACCTGCCTTTCCACCTGCATCCATGGGTCGAACTCGCGCTGGCGACGCCGGTGCAATTCGTGATCGGGTCGCGCTTCTATCGCGCGGCGTGGAAGGCGCTGCGTGCCCGCTCGGGCAACATGGACGTGCTCGTCGCCATGGGCACAACGACGGCTTATCTCTACAGCCTGTATCTGCTGCTGACTCTAGGCGATGCTGCATCGGGGGAGCTCTATTTCGAGGCATCGGCCGTGATCATTACGCTGGTCATGCTGGGCAAGTACATGGAGGCGCGTGCGAAGCGGGGTACGACCGCCGCGATCCGGCAGTTGATGGACCTGCGGCCGAAGACCGCGCGGGTCGAGCGCGACGGCCGCGAGGCCGAGCTGCCGGTCGCCCAGGTGCGGGCCGGCGACCTGGTGGTCGTGCGGCCGGGCGAGAGCATCCCGGTCGACGGTGTGCTCATCGAGGGCAGCAGCGGGGTCGACGAGTCGCTGATCACCGGCGAGAGCATCCCGGTCGAGAAGTCGCCGGGCGACAAGCTGACCGGCGGGTCGATCAATGGTACCGGCCTGATGAAGATCAAGGCGACGGCGGTCGGCGAAGACTCGACGCTGGCGAAGATCATTCGCCTGGTCGAGAACGCGCAGGCCGGCAAGGCGCCCATCCAGCGGCTCGTGGACCGGATCAGCGAGCTGTTCGTGCCGGCCGTGCTGGTGATCGCGGCGGTCACGTTCGTCGCCTGGTATTTCACGACCGGCAACCTCGAGTCGGCGCTGATCTCGGCGGTGTCGGTCATGGTCATCGCGTGTCCGTGCGCGCTTGGGCTGGCGACACCGACGGCGATCATGACCGGTACCGGCGCGGCCGCTCGATCGGGCATCCTGATCAAGGACGTCGAGATGCTGGAGCGCGCGCACGCGCTGAATGCCGTGATCTTCGACAAGACCGGCACACTCACGACGGGACATCCGACGGTCGTGGAAATCCACGCGCGCGATGGAGACGAGACCGAGCTGCTGACTACGGTGGCCTCGCTCCAGCAGGGCAGTGAGCACCCGCTGGCCAAGGCCGTACTCGAGCGCGCCGATGCCGAGCGGCTCGTGCTGCCACCGGTGTCTGACTTCAAGAGTCATACCGGTCATGGCGTGGCCGGGATGGTAGAGGCCGAGCGGGTGATCTCCGGCAACGAGCAGTTTATGCGCGACAACGGGATCGCGACTGATTCCGAGTCGGCGCTGGCGGCTGGCTGGGAAGATGAGGGGCGGACCGTGATCTGGGTGTCCCGCGCCGGAGAGCTCCGGGGCATCCTCGCGATCGCCGACCCGCTGCGCCCGGAATCAGTGCCGTCGGTCGAGCGGCTGAAACGAATGGGAATCCGGACCTTGCTGCTGTCCGGCGACGCGGTCCGCGCCGTTGCGGAAATCGGTCGGCAGGTCGGGATCGACGAGGCGCGCGGCGCCGTGAAGCCGGCCGACAAGTCCGGCGAGGTGGAAGCGCTGCGCGGTCAGGGGTATCGCGTCGGCATGATCGGCGACGGCATCAACGACGCACCGGCGCTCGCCGCCGCGGACGTCGGCATCGCGATGGGTTCGGGCACCGACGTGGCGATGGAGACGGCAGGTATTACGCTGATGCGCTCCGACCCAGGGCTCGTGCCGGGTGCGATATCCGTCAGTCGAGCAACCTGGAACAAGATCCGGCAGAACCTTTTCTGGGCGTTTATCTACAACGTGATCGGCATCCCGTTCGCGGCGGCCGGCTACCTGAGTCCGACGATCGCCGGCGCGGCGATGGCATTCAGCAGCGTCAGCGTCGTGACGAATTCACTGTTACTGCGGCGTTGGAAACCGAAATAGAGAAAGGAGGAGGAAAATGGCGCACATCAATCTGAAGGTCGAGGGTATTACCTGCGGCGGTTGCGAGAAGAGCATCCAGAACGCGCTCCTCGCGCGTGCGGGGGTCACGACGGCAAACGCGAGCCACGAAAACGGCACTGTCGAAATCGACTATGACGACGCCCAGATTCAGCCGGATGTGCTGAAGCAGGCGATAGAGGAGGCGGGATTCGACGTCGTCGCGGCCTGAGGGCCGGCCGACCGGTGGCCACGTCGTGAATACGGCGTTGAGCAGGTTGCTGGCCGCAGCGGGCCTGCTGGCGCTGATGACGGGCGCCGCGGCGACCAACACGCGACCGGAGCTGCAGGCGGTCATGGACGACCTGCTCGAATGGCTGCCGGGCGAGTATTCCTCGGCCGCGCAGCGCGAGGTGGAGCGATTGCTAGGCGCGCCGCCGGACGGCGAGCACCACGACTGGTATCGCATCTTCGCCCGCGTCGACGTGCCGCATATCGGTGACGATGTCATCTACGGCCAGCTGCACATACGCGACGAGAATCAGCCGATTGTGCCGGGTACGCAGGTCCTTTACATCATTACGATCGATGAGGAGCGCGGCGCGGTGAACGTGAGCGGACGGCGGGTCAAGGATCCGCAGGACTACGAGTTCGCCCACGAAGACCCCGAGAAGCTCAGGACGATCGCGATAGACCCCCAGTACGGAGGCAATTGCGATTTCCGCTGGCGGCGTCACGGCGCGCAGATCGTCGGTCGGCTGGCTCAGCCGGATGAGGCGGCGATCGACGGCACNNTCGACGGCACCTGCACGATGACGTCGAAGCGGACCGGCCTGACGATGACGTGGGACGCCGAGTGGGTCCTTAATCCCGACGAGTTGTGGATCTACGACAATGGCTACGTCGCCGACGAGGGATTGTTTCAGGGCCGCGAAGACCGCACTCACATCCGACTGACACGCGTGCGTGAGTTCCAATGCCAAGTGCGCCTTGCGGACGGTGAGGAGGAGATGAACGTTGCGCTGCATGACGTCGGGGGCGAGGCTGCCCTGGGAGACTCCGGCCTCGCCTTGCAGCTGCTGAGGGCGCCGCGGCCGGGAACGGACGGGCGCCTGCACGAGGAGACGGTGCTGAGCGTGGTCCGGCAGGACGGCGGCGAGCTGCTCGCGAGCCAGCGAGCCAGCGGACGGCCCGATCGCCTGACCGTTCGGACCTCGTCGGCGCGCGCGACCTGCGTTGACGGTGACTGAACCGATGCGGCCGCGGTTCGCCTTCGCCGCATTGCTCGCGGTCCTGTTCGCCATGCTGGAGGTGCCGGCGCTCGCCGACCGCGCCGGGTGTGATCCCGAACCGGGTCGCCGGGCGTTCGTCAAATGCCTGGTTTGCCACACGGCGAGGTCCGGGGCCGGCCACCTGGAGGGACCCAATCTGTGGGGCGTCGTCGGCCGGCCGGTCGGCGGTGCGACGGATTTCAGCTATTCGCCGCCGTTCGCCGAAGCGCAGTTCCTCTGGACTCGGGAGTCGCTCGAGCTTTACCTGGAGGACCCCGACGGCTTCCTGCCGGGCACCCGGATGATGACCGCCGGTATCTCTGACGCGGACGAGCGGCGAGACCTGTCCTGTTACATGGCCACACTGCAGGGCATCGAGCGCGAATAGCGATTTGCGCCGGCGGCATGCACCCGCTCCGATTGCTCCCATCGCTGCTGGCCGCTTCGATCGCGAAGAGATGCTGAAGGGCGCGAGTCAGGTCACGAAAAGAAGGGAGGGGACGCGACACGCATCCTGGTGTCGCGCCACCTCCTTCAAAATGCAGTGTCCAAGGGGGAAGGACTCTGCTGTTGTTGGCCGGTGCTTCGTTTTTACGCCGGGTCAGGGGGGAGCCCGGTATTACGCTTCAGCCCCGGCCCGTTTCGGGCACGCGGGTATGGAGGAAGGCTCGCGCCGCGCCCCCGTTGCGGCTGTCAGCCGCGGTGGTCCTCGTTCGCGCCGGCGAGTTGCTCAGGTCCCGCGCGGTCGGCGTTCAGCTTCAGGTCGAGGTCGTTCATCGTCTCGAGCTTGGTCTGCCAAGCGGCGATGCGGGCTCGAGCCCGCACCTGGTCCCGAAAAGCGGACGCGTTGTCGACGCCGTCGGGGCGCTCGGCCGAGAGCGACATGGTCGACGCCTCCGTCGCAGCGATCGCCGCGAATCCGAGGCCGACGATCTGAGCCACCAGGATCCCGACCTGGGCCGTCAGCAGCAGGCGGTCTCTAATACTCTGTGTCATGGTCTGTCTGTCTAGAATGTTCATCATCAATCACTACTGAAGCTACGCTGCCGGATTACCGTTGGATCATGTTCGGAGCGTCACAATACTGTCTTGCATTAATGCAGGAAGCGTGCCAATTTCTGTTTCTTTATTTTTCAGATAGTTAACTAACTAAAGATTCACGGAATTTCGTGGATTTACGAAATCACGCGAAATAATTTAGCGGAATTCCGTGTATACTCATGATCATGTCCGATCAGGAACGATATACCTGGCTGTTCCAGCATCTGCCCATCGTCGCGTCGCTGATGGACGCAGACGGGTGCTTCACCGACGTCAGCGATGCCTTCGTCACGCGCACCGGCTACAGCCGCGCGGAGCTTCGCGGTCGATCGCCCCTGGATATCGCGACGCCCGCCAGCGCGAAGCAGATTCGCGAGGAGCACATGCCCGCTTTCCGACGCACCGGCCGCCTCGATGAAGTGCCGGTCGAATTCGTGTCGAAGGATGGCAAGACCGTGTCGATGCTGGCGAAGACGATCGCCGAGACTGACGCGGACGGTCGCTTTCTTCACTCCCTGTCGGTCTACACGGAACTGTCCGATCACGATCGTTTGCACAGCAGGTATCGCGACCGGTATCAGTCGACGCCGGCGATGCTGCACACGATCGACGAGGCCGGTCGGATAAAGGCGGTCAGCGATCACTGGCTCGAGAAGATGGGTTACGCGCGCGAGGAGGTGATCGGCCGAAGCGTACTGGACTTCGTCACGGCCGAATCACGCGAACAGATGCCCGAGGGCCGCCTCGCAAGCATCATGGAAGCTGGTGGGATGAATAACGTGCCTCGCCAGATGGTGCTTAAGAATGGTGACGTCATCGACGTGCTGATGTCGTCGGCGGCCCAGACGGACCCCATCACGGGGGTACGGACACTGCTGGTGGCGAGTAAGGACGTGACCGACCGTAATCGCGCCGAGGCGAAACTGCGCGACGCATACGAGGAGATCGCCCGTCTGAAAGACGAACTCGAGCAGGAGCGCGATTACCTGCGCGAGGAAGTCAGCGTGTCGATGAATTTCGGCCGCATCGTCGGGGACAGTGCGCCGCTGCGCCGGATGATGGCGCGTATAGAGGCGGTGGCCGATACGCCCGCGAGCGTGCTGATCGTCGGCGAGACCGGTTCCGGCAAGGAACTCGTAGCGCACGCGATCCACGCGCGCAGTGCGCGCGCGGACCGTCCGCTGGTGAAGGTGAACTGCGCCTCGATTCCGGATGAGCTGTTCGAGAGCGAGTTCTTCGGGCACGTGCGCGGGGCGTTCACGGGGGCGCACAAGGACCGGATCGGCCGATTCCAGCTCGCCGATGGCGGAACTATCTTCCTCGACGAGGTCGGAGAGATCCCCCTGGCGCTGCAGGGCAAGCTGCTCAGGGTACTTCAGGAGAAGGAATTCGAGCGCGTGGGCGAGGATCGATCCCGCACCGTCGACGTACGCGTCATCGCGGCGACGAACAAGGACCTGGACAGGGCGGTCGAGGCCGGCGAGTTCCGCGAGGACCTGTATTATCGCCTGGGCGTATTTCCGATCGACGTCNNGGGCGCGAGCCGCTGAGCCTGACGCAGAAACATGTGGACGCGCTGCGGCTTTACGATTGGCCGGGCAACGTGCGCGAGCTGAAGAACGTGATCGAACGAGCAGTTATCCTGTCCGAGGGCAACCAGCTGCGCCTCGATTTGTCACTGACCGCTGTCGAGTCCCCGAAGCCGACGGACCGGGCCCCCTCTGCGGCACCGGTGGAACCCGCGTTCGTGACCGACGCGGAAATGCGCGACCGGATGCGCGCGAATATCATCGCGGCGTTGGAAGCTGCCGACTGGCGGGTGTCCGGCGGGCGCGGAGCCGCGAAATTGCTCGGTATGAAGCCGAGCACTCTGAGCGACCGGATGCGCGTCCTCGGAATCAGCCGACCGCGTTGATGCGCGGCGAGTCGGTAAGCGGGCTAGCGGCTCCTGACGATCAGCGCGAGCTCGATGCCGAAGTCGGGCGCGGACTCCGAGAGTATGTCTTCGAGTATGCCGAAGCGGAGGCCCAAGCCCGGGGTCATGTGCCACAGCCCGCCCACCGCCAGCTGAGCCGACGAATTCCCAAGTTGCGACACATCGCCCGAGTACAGAGCTGAGTTTCCGGCGAGCTGCAAGATGGCGTCCAGGCGTCGGACGATTCTGATCGTCATCGCGGCGTCGTAAAAAAAAGCTTGCGATACGGTGTCGAGGCCGACGATATCGACCTCGCCCGGGAATACGATTCCCATATCGAACCACCACCGAATCCTTCCGACCGCATCGGGCGGCGTGCGCCAGCCGAGGCCGACCGCAAAATCGCTGCTGCCGCTGCCGGTCAATTTGTCGATGTCTCCGGTCGGCAGCTTGACGTTGAGAACCATGCGCCAGGGCACGCGCTGGAAATAACCGGATACGGTGCCCGGTTCGGCGTAGCGCGCGAAGCTTCCGAGTTCGCCGGCCACGCCGATGTGCAGGTCCCCGACTCCGGACACCGAATCGTCCAGACGAAACACGTCGGTTCCATCGCGCTGCAGAACGTAATTCAGCTGATCCTGCTCCAGCCTGGGCCGGATGCCCTCGTTCAGCCCGAACAGGTCATGCCACGCATCGATCGGGCCGTCCATGAAGCCACCGGAGTGGCTGATCCACGGCAGCTGAAAGCCGATGCGGAGCCGCCGCAGCGCATCGAACTGCAGCCGCGCGGTCAGCGAGTGCGTCTCGCCGTCCGTCAGCTCGCTGAACGCGTTGCTGCTCTCGGACATCGCATGACTCGACGCGTTCCAGGTCAGGTCGAACAGACCGTCACTCCAGTCCGGCCAGCGGCCCGGGACGCCGACGAGCGATGCGAAGGGCGCGTGGTTTCGCATGACGAAACCCGTGGCCGTCCGTTCGCGGGCGCCGGCCGTGTCGATCGATGAGATCGCGATCGTTGCCGCCACGCATATCGCCGCGGCTGGACCGGCACCCGGAGGATTCGGCAAAATCGCCGGATCGCCCGGTTCGCACTCACTCGGTAAGCGCTTTAGTCTTGCATTCGATTTCGACACGGTTTCGCTGGCTTCTCCCGCTGGCAATGGTTTCGCTGCTGCCGTTCGTGACGGCGCGTGCGGCAGACGACACCCTGCCGGACGCCGTCGTGCGCGTCCTCGCTGCGCATGGAATGTCGACCAGTGGCTTCAGTGCCTTCATCCAGGACACGGCGGAGGATACTCCATTTCTTTCTGTTAACGATGACGTTGCTCGCAATCCGGCGTCGACGATCAAGTTGTTGACGACATTCGTCGCACTCGAGGAACTGAAGCCGAATTATCAGTGGAAAAGCGAGGTCTACCTCGGTGGTTCGCTCCGAGACGGCCGTCTCGATGGGGACCTGTATTTCAAGGGGTACGGAGACCCCTACCTGGTCATCGAACGATACTGGCTGTTCCTCAACCAGCTGCGCCAGAGAGGCCTGAAGCATATCGACGGAGATCTCGTTATAGACAACACGTTCTTCGAGATGCCGCGTGGCGATCCGGGCGCTTTCGACGGGCAGCCTCGCCGCAGCTACAACGTTGCGCCCGACGCGTTTCTGGTCAACCTGCAGACAGTCAGTTTCCTGTTC
>JABAOH010006416.1_pt2 | contig 16516 bp, 16 predicted proteins | sample 7062181 | NCBI WGS metagenome assembly JABAOH01 (sample SAMN14538630, study PRJNA623070) | marine sediment metagenome | biome: marine biome [ENVO:00000428]; feature: marine pelagic biome [ENVO:01000023]; material: deep marine sediment [ENVO:00002113]; isolation source: pool of 5 deep marine...
CGCAGCAGGAGCGGCAGGGGAGGCTGAAAGAACACCTATGTCGGCCCGACCGCCTGACCGCCCGCTATCGTATCGCGCCGGCTTTCCCAGCAATGTGCCGCAGGGTGCCCGTCTGTCCGGCATGATAGGCGTCGTGGAACACGATGTCCGCCAGCACCATTCCCACCGCCTCCTGTCGCTCGCCGGTTGGCACGGAAGGCACCTTCTGCGCTAACCGCTCGGGCGTGAGTTCCCGCATTCCCTGTATGATCAGTTCCTGCGACCGGTCGTAGTCCGCCATGATCCTGTCGAACGGCACGGCCTCGGAAGGGTCGGTCAAGGCAGGGCTCCCACGCTTGTAGGGAGCCGCGGTTGCCTCGTCCCAGATCGGCTCTTTGCCAAGGAGCTCGAGCGCACCGTTGCGGGCGGTGAGGACGTGCCCCATCACCCAGTTCAGGCAGTTGCCTCCCGGGGTGGGCTGCACCAGGCTGTCCTGGTGGGTCAGGCCCTCGGTGTTCGCCTTGACGACGTAATAGATCGTATCGAGTTGCCTCACCAAGGCGTCGACACTGGCGGTGGTTGGCTGGCCGGCAACGGGCATCGTGCTCCTCCTGGGTATGAGGTCCTGCGAGGGCGCTCGAGGAATATACTCCGTCAGCGGATAATACGATTTCGGACTATATTCCAGGCCCCGCTGCGTGTCAAGCCCCGCACTTGGCTGTCCCACAGGGATGCTATATATTACGATATCGTACTATTCGACCTCCCGGAAGGTCGCCTGCGCCCATGCTCACTTTCCTGTCTCCGATTCACAAGGCGAACCGCCAGATCAGCGTCTACTTCGAGGACCGCCTCAAGAACCTGGAGGTGAGTCCGCAGGAGGGACACCTGTTGAGCTACCTCCGCTCCTACGCCCCCTGCCCTATCGCGGAGGTCGTCCGCGTGTTCGGGCTGAAGCAGTCCACGCTGACCAGCATGCTGGACCGGCTGGAGGAACGGAAACTTATCGGCCGGAAGGTGAACCCGGAGGATCGGCGCTCTTTCGTGATCAGTCTGACGGCCGAAGGCCGCCGGTTCGCCGACCGGCTCCACAAACTGGTCGAAGAACTAGAGCGACGCCTCGGCGACATGGTGAGCGCCAACGACGTGGAAGGCTTCCGGTCGGTGATGGCAGCGATCGATGAGGTGACGCAGGTGAAGCTGAGGGAGAGGTGAGGGGGCCCAAACGCAGAAGGGGGCGCCATCGCCCCCTTGCCGGTTTGCCCGCTTCCATCGTCAGTGCCAGGTCACCCCAACCGTGAACAACAGCGATCCCACCGTCGCGTCGTCGAAGAACTGAACCATGTAGTCCACGTTCGGCGTCACGTAGAAGTTGCCCCCCAGCCGAAAGTCGAAGCCCGTGCCGAAAGTCGGTCCTACACCGGTTCGCTCGAACCCGGCGATGTCGTACTGGGCAACGCCGAACCCACCCTTCAAGAACCAGCCGCCCTTGAGGCTCGGGTACACCAGCGCCGCACCCGTAACGTTCGCCCGAGCAACCTCGGGACCCCCATGCTGGTCGTTGAACCACACCAGGGCTTCGCCGCCGAACAACACGCGGGGGCTCACCGTGCCACCCATCCGTAGGTAGGCCGCCCCTCCCCTGCCCTCGTTGCCAAAAGTGAAGTCCGCGTCCTCCCAACCACCTCCTGCGCCGAAGCTCAGCCAAAACCCCCGATGCTTGTGCAACTGCCGCAGGCCGCGGCCCACTTCCTGAGCATCCGCCGCCTCTGTTACCATCGCCAGCGACGCAACCAACGCTGTCATCAGTGTAAAGGTTCGCATCGCCACCTCCTCTGAATCGTCCGAGCCAGCCGGCCGCCCACGCCGGTTCCCAGTAGCAGCCGAATGCAAAGCCCATGCCCGTTCGGCCCGGTCGACCTAACCCCTTGACCGGCTGTCTCTTGCGGATGATGTACCGGAATGGAACGACCGAAACTGTCCCCCGACTAGGACAGAGGAGACTTCATGGCGCCCGCTCTATGCGGTCACGGTCAGCCGCGTCCCCAATTCTGGGCTCGCCACCCGCCACCCGTTACTCCTTAATCGTCACTCCTCACCCCTCACTGCTCACTCTTCGCTCTTCCCACCCCGCGCCCCATCGACGTGAGGAACACCAAGCTCGACCCGAGGTCCATCGGCGCCATAGCACTTAGGTCCTCAGCGATCTCTGCCAGGAGCTTGTTCATTGCCATTCCACCCACGACCGAGAACCGGTAGGTCACGTGCATCAGTCGCTCGTCGAGGTGGGCGTTCTCCAATGCCTCGAGGATAGTCTGAATGTTGGCTCGCGCCGTGGGTTTCATCAGGTCGCCGAGCCCGGAGAAGTCGACGCCCGCCGGGGTGAGCCGGACGGCACGCCACGCATCCGCAGCGGGGACGTAGAGATCCAGGAACATCGATGGCTCCGGACCCGCGTCGATGTCACTCAACCGCTGCTTCGCGCTCTCCTTCGCTTCCCTCGCCGCCTTGCTGAGTTGGTCCATCGCGGCCTGGGCCACGACGCCAGCCACCCCGGCGGCGGGGGGAACGATCGGCAGACCCTTCCCGCTACCGCGACCCGTAAGCTGCTGGCTCAGGAACGAACCGGACTCGGTCTTCGATCTCGCTTCTTGCTTGCGGGGCTCACCGCATACGGCAATCACGCGATCGTCCCGGCCGATCTCGACCTCACCAGTCCCGGTGGTCACCGTGAAGCCGGATTCACCCAACCGAACGGCCCCGGCCCACTGGATGCGGGGCACCGCTGCCAGCACTGATCCCCGCACCAATGCCACGCTGAAACCAGCGTCCAGGAGCGCCTTGCCCCATTGGCGAGCAGCACCCGAGTCAGTGTCGGCCAACCAGATCTCCGGTGCGGGGAAGTTCGCCTTCATGCGAACTTCGGCCGCCGTACACTGGAGGCACTGAGCCGCGGCCTGGGCCTGAATAGTCCTGTGAGGGGGATCGGATACGATCAGGTGGTATTCAGTCATCTCTGCGGAATCGCAGTCCGCAGGTCGTCGGAGCCGCCTAGTCGGACGACAGCTCGACGAGCCTCCGAAGTAGCGCCTCCAGAGTGTCCGCGCTGACCCTCCCGCGGGCGTTCACCAGGAAGTTCGCGAAACGCGTCGTTCCGACGGCCGAATCGCCGGGCAGGCTCGTTACCTGGATCTCACCCGTAGCTGGCACACCGGCCGAGTCCGCTCCAAGGAAAACCAGGTTCAGCGTGAGCGGCTCGCCCGACGCCAGCCGCTGGACGACACGGTATTCTACGGTGCCGCCAGCAGACACGTCTGTGACGCTTACCATGCCCAGTCCCTGCACCATGACGATCGACGAAGGCCTTGCCGGAGGGGGTGCAGCGACCCGCGGGGGCTGCTGTTGTGCCGCAACCCGAGGTGTTGTGTCAGGTATCGGCACCGCAGCAGCCGGTGGGGTCCGACGGGCCGCGGTGTCGGCTGGGGTCTCCCGGGCCCGGGGCGGTGGCCGGGCCGGTTCGGCGGCGGGCTGCTGGACCCTCGCGGGACGGGGCTGGACCTGAGCCGGCGCCCTCCGCTCCGCCGCAACCGGCGGCGTGGCTGGTTGCGTAACGGGCCGCTGGGCCCTGGCGGGACCAGCGGGGACCTGTGCCGGCGTGCTGTCGGCCTCAGTAGCGACCGCCGTGTCTCCCACGGCCGCCGCCGAGACACCGGTGTCGGAGGGAACAGCGGCTGGGGCAACGCTGTCTTGCGCCAGGGGTGCCGCCGACAACGCTGCCTGATCCGGTGGCCGGCCACCCACAAACGGAAGATCTTCGATCGGTATCACGCCCGACCAGAAGAGGCCAGCGACGGCGACGACGACGGCGGCCAGCGCCCCCAGCTCGACCAATGGCCTCCTGGACTTCTTGCGCTCCCAGACCGGCGCAACCACCGGCTCCACGGGGACTGCCGGTCGCCATGGCGGTTCGCGTGGCGCCGCGCGCGGGGCCGCCGTTGGCGCGGAAGCAGGCCTTGAGTCGGCCACGGCCCCCGGGACCCCCTTAGGTACCTGGCTCACTGCGGGCCCAGGCTTGACCGCGGCTGGCCGTCTGGCCACCTGCTCCGCAGCCGGACGGGTGACCCGCTCTCGGGGTTCTGGCCGCTCCACTGGCGAGGGCCGGACAGCCGGGCGCTCCGGAACAGGTCGCTCAGCCGGCTTCCGAGCCGGCGCAGCTTCCGCAGCCTCCCTCTCGAGCTCCTTGGCCTTAGGCGACACCGGCGGCGCACTTGGTTCCGCGCGCCGCCCGGCCTTTTCCAGCAGCCTCTCGAGCACTGGCCTCACCTCGTCATCCGGGCGGCCCGCAAGCTGCCCGAGGGCAGCAAGCATCTTGCCGAGCTTATGCCGCGTCGCGCAGTCGGCCAGAACCTCTCGCGCTTGAGCGATGAACCCTCGTTTGACCATCTGACGGGCGAAGTGGAAGTGGTCACCGGTCCGAGAAGGCAGGGCGTGCAGCACCCTGTCACATACTAGGATCACGCTCGGGGCCGAACCGTACGCCGCGTAGTGCTCGCCCGCCTGCTCATACATCCGGACGGCGGATTTCGGGTCCTTGAGCTTCAGCAGCAGGTCACCGGACTTGACGTACAGCGGCAGCTGTCGCTTGAGGTCGGTTGTGCCTTCCAGGCTCTTGAGGATGTGCTGGTAGATGGCGAGGGCCTGTTCCAGCTGGCCCTGCTGCTCCAAGCTGCGCGCCTGGTCCTTCAGGTCTGAAACCTTGACCACGGCGGTCTCCACTACCAGTGCGTGCCAGTGAACACTGTCCTACGTATGAAAGCTAGGGACCTCGGTGCGGCAGGCAAGCATTCGCGTGGTGCCGCAGCGCCAAAGCCGACCTCGGGGTCGGCTTTGTCATCCGTCGAGGATGGCCGGATGTAGTCAGACCTACCGTTTTCCGGCTCGCATCCGGAAGGCGTACACCAGGCTCGCGGCCAGCAGGAGCATCGCGCCGTATGCCAGGCTTCCGAGCACCGGCCGGAACACCTGCTCTGTCGTGAATGCGGCCGCCATACCGAGTTGCGCCGGGAAGTAGGCAGGCAGACTGCGGATGATCGCCTGATTCTGTGCTTCCGCGTAGTAGATCGGGTTTTGCAGCCAGCCCGCGTCGATGGTCGTGAGCAACACCACGAACAGTATCCCCTCGAGCTCGCGTCGGAACACCGCACCGGCCAATAGCCCGTAACAGCCGTAAACCCACCCGCCGAGCACCAGCCCCACGAATACCAGTGCGAGGCGCTGCGGCGTGAAGAACAGTGGGATGATCAACACCACGTAAGCGGCGATCACTACGATCACGCCGACGAGCACGCCGAGCCGCGCCGCGATGAGCTCGCCTGGCCGATAGCCGCAGAGCACGAGGCGACGATTGACTTCCACTTCCCGCTGGACGAGGTCGAGGGCCAGAAACGCGGTCAACAGCCCCACGGCTGCCAGACAGATGAACACGAGTCCCTCGTGGCGCTGTGGCACGACGACGAACGCCTGGTCGCCCAGCGAGGCAAGCTGGAAACGAATGGGACGCTCGGAGGTCGTGAGGACGACGATGCCCGAGAACAGCGACGGGATGAGCACCAGCATGATGAGCACGATCCGGCGACGCACCAGTGCCTTGAGCGTGAGAGCGGTTGCCGTGCCAACCCGAGTCAGACGCACGTAAGCACTCCCTCACGCAACTCGCACACCCGGTCAAGTCTGGCCTGGTCGTACATGAAGTGGGACACCACCAGCACGCCGCGACCCTCCGCCCGCAGTACCTCGGCCAGCTCCCAAAACCGCAGATAGGTCTCCCAATCGAACCCCGCGTACGGCTCGTCCAACAGCAGTACGGTGGGATCGTGCAGCAGCGCCAGAGCGAGATTGAGCTTCTGGCGCGTCCCGCCACTCAGTGTGTCCACCAGCCGATCCGCGTCCGCGCCGAAGCCGAAGAACTCAACCCAGCGCTTCATTGCGGGTCGCCATCCACCTATCCCGTATCCGGTGGCGAAATAGGCGAAGTTCTCGGCCACCGTGAGGCGCTCGAAGACCAGAGACTCCTGCGGGCAGTAGCCGAGCCGACCGTGCCGCGCCAGCTCGCCTGCGTCGGGCTCGAGCAGCCCCACCACAATCTTCAACAGCGTGGTCTTGCCACACCCGTTTTCCCCAGTCACACCAACGAGCTCGCCCCGCCGGACCACCAGGTTCGCGTCGGTGAGCACCTGCAGCCGACCAAACGACTTCGTCACATGCCGCGCGTCGAGCAGGACGGAGTCGCTCACTGCACGTTCCCCAGCTGGGCCACGGTCCCCACCGCGCCTTGGCTCACCGCCGCCCTGCGTTCCGTCCGCCAGCGGTCCACAGCTAGATGGAGGCGGAACGCTGAGCCTCGGTGAAGCCGGAGTTGCCACATGTCGTCGCGGGTTGCGACCTGCAGCGTATCCGCCCGCTCCGTCCCCGTGGAGGTGATGGCCTCGCTGCCGATGAACAACTCCCCAAACCGCAGGCCGTCGGGACCCACCCTGACCCTGCCCTCCCCAATCAGCTCGAGCGGCTCAATGGGCCCAAACATCGACCTCTCGCGCCAGACACTGGCCTCCACGTGCAGGGGCCCCTCCTCCTCAACGCTCCGGACACGCTCACCCAGGCTGGCGAGGCTGCAAATCTGACCAGCGCCGTCCTGGAATCGGCCATCCTGCGTGGGCGTGTAGCAGGCACCGCACCGCATGCAGCGAAGCTCCGCTGGCAGCCAGCCACCCTCGTTGGTGCACGCAGGGCAGCGCCACAGCACGCGCCCGAGCTTTTCCCGCGGCAACCCTTCCAGGTGGACCCGTTGCGGATCTTCTTCCAGCAGCGCTCGGATCGCCTCGTCAATCGCCACGGCCGGCGAGCTACCATCAAACACCACCGGCGGGCCCGCTTTGGCGCGAACTGGCCGGCGACGAACGACGTCCGACCAGCGCGGACCCGCATCATAGGTGCCGCTGATCCCCACTGGCACAACCGGGACGCGGAGGCGAGCCATGATTCCGGCCACGTCGGGGAGCGCGCCCTGATACTTGCCGAGTGCTGCCCGCTCTCCCTCGATGGCGATGCCAATCAACTCGCCCTCGGCTAGGAGGCGGAGCATCTCCCGACATGCCACGACGTCCGGCCGATAGCGCCGGACCGGCACGTTCACGAAGCGCCGCACCAGCCAGGCCTTTGCTCCCTGCCGATACGCCTCGGCCGTTGTCATGTGGTGTACGGGACGCCAAGTAACGGCTCCAACGTAGGCCGCATCGATGTAGCAGGTGTGATTGAACACCAGCACAGCAGGACCCTTCCGCGGTACGTGCTCCCGACCCGACACTTGCACCCGGAGCACATTGAAGAACTGCAGCAACTGGGTGAGCCGATAGAGCCTGAGACGCGGGAGGAATCCGGTTTGCCGCTGGTAGCGCCGGTATGCACTCCCGAACCGCCGAACGAGTCCTCGCTCCTCGATGAGCGCATACGCCACCCACCCCGGCGCGAACAGCGGCGCGAGCACCCAGCCGAGCCCCCGCGATCCCAGGAGCAGTCCCGCGCCGAACACGGCGATATTGTACCCGAGGTAGATCGGGTGCCGCATGTGCCGGTACGGGCCACGGCGCGTGAAGCGAGGCGGTGGGAGCGCGCTGACAGGCAACCCGCCACCGCCGAACCAGAGTTCGGCCATGCCCCATGCCACGAGCCCCAACCCACCGGCCAATACCACGACGCCGCCAACCCAGGGTTCGCGCCCCCAGCCGAGTGACCGGTCGAGGGCCGTGGCAGCGAACCAGAGGATGGCCGGCAGGAGGACCCAAAACACCACCACGTACGCCCCCACAATGAGGGTGCGAGCGATGATCGACCTGCCATTACCCGTGCGTGGCATCGTCGCTCCCTGCCATATCCCGAAGCTCACAGTCGAGGGCGACGCGATCCTCGAACGACTCACGCCGCCGCACGAGCCTCGGTTCGCCACGCTCGAGCAATACCACAGCCGGCCGCGGTCCACCGAAGGTCGTCTCGGTCGCGGTGAAGTACGCGCCGGCATCCATCACGGCGAGCAGGTCACCCTGTTCGAGTCGTGGTAGCGGCATCCCACGATAGACCACGTCCATCGGACTGGGCAGGCGGCCGACCACGGTCGTAGTGCCTTCGAGGGGCGCGTTCCGATTAGCCAGCAGCACGGCGTGGTATTCCGAGAGGAACATCATCGAGACCGTCATGGCGCCGCCGTCAGTGATGGCAAAGCGCCCCACCCCCGGTCGCTCGCGGACCTGACCGACCTTGAGCAACAGCACTTGCCCGTCGCTCACCAGCGCGCGTCCGGGCTCCAGGATTAACGTGGGCAGATCGAGGCCTCGGCGGTTGCACCCCTCGGTGACGGCCTCGGTGACGGTGTTGCCATACCGAGCAAAGAGATCGGCCGGAGCCGTCCGCGGGGCGCGCGGCAGGCGGCCGAAGCCGAGGTAGGTGAGCATCTCCCAGGTCGTGAACTCCCGGGACAGCCGTGTCCCTAGCCCGCCGCCGACGTCCAGCAGATCCGGCTCGGCCCCGGCACGGGCCGCTTCCAGTTGCACATCGAGCAGACGCTCCACACAGCGTGTGACGCTCCGGAGATCGCGGATGCCAGATCCGATATGAGCCATCACGCCCCGCAGCCGAAGGTGCGGCCGCGCGACTGCCACCCTCACCGCTCGAGTCGCTTCACCCGACTTGAGATCGAAGCCGAACTGCGTCCGCCGCGAACCGGTGATCGAGGAAACGTTCATCCCTCGGGGTTTGACGTCGGGACAGACACGGAGGGCGATCGGGACAGTACGCCCTTCCGCCGCACCGAGCTGGTCCAGCCGGTCCAGCTCCTCGAGATTGTCGACGACGATGAGACCGATGCCCGCCTCGACAGCCTGCACCAGCTCGGCCTCGGACTTGTTCGGCCCATTGAGGACGATACGATCAGCAGGGACCTCGAGCTGGCGTGCGAGCCGGAGCTCGTACTCATCGACCACCTCAGCGCCACAGCCCGCACGGTGTAGCACCTGCAGCACACCCGCAACGCGGTTGGTCTTGTAGGAGTAGCATACCTGGACCGGCCTGGGATACTGCGCGAGGGCGTCCAACAGCTCGCGGCAGCGGGCCTGCAGTACCCGGGCCGATGCCACGTACAACGGAGTGCCGTATCGGGCAGCGAGCTCCGTCAGGTCCTGCCCATCCATGTGCAGCCGACCGTCCAATCGCTCGAGTTGCCAGAGCGAAGGGTCAGGTGCAGGCGGGCGCCGTGCGCCGCTCCACCACTCGCTCAACGCCATCGCACCAGCTCGTGCACGGCCCAACCCCTGGCACCTCCCAGAGATGCCTGGGCGAGCCACCGTGTCTGATACGGGTCGCCTGCAAGCCGTCGCAGCACCGAGCGGAGCGCCCCGATGCGGAGGGCGGCAATGTCAGCAACGTGGGCCTGCTGGATCACCCGTTCCTCATGAAGTGGCGGCGGTGCCATTCGCGACTCCATATGTCCGTCGGCCCATGTCCCCTCAAGCGCCGCGTCATGCGTGCCCAGCCGCATCCAGCAACATGCGTGATCGCCGGCGAATGCACGCCCCCAGCGTAGCTCACGGATCGGTAGACGCCAAGGCAACAGATCCACCGCCAGGTAGTCCCGATAGCCTCGCCCCGCAACAGCAAGCCGGCCAGCCGACCAACGCAATTCGCCTTCCACGTCGGCGTCGGGGACTTCGACGATCCAGCGAAGCTGCCGCTTCCCGTCCGTCAGGAGAGGGTCGCGCAGCCGTGCTGAAGTGTGACGAGAGATGAGCCGAAGCTCACCCGAAAGTGTGGAGGTGCGCCACACGAGTTCGGTCTCACCGAGCTGCCCGTGGTGGAACCGCCGCCCTCCACCCTCCGGCACGATGGCACCAACGGAGGCATCGCCACGGACGACGCGTCCATCCGGAAGATGGAGTTCGGCCGAAAGCCGCGCCCGTCGCAGCCCCAAGGCACGAAGGTGGCCCAGCAGGACGATCAGCAGCGTCCCGTCGTCGAGAATTGTGTCGAGGTACCACTTCTCCAGGAAGAAGGGCTCGCGGCCCAACGTGGTGGTAACCTCGGCTTGCGAACTGGTCATCTCATCCGTTGTCCCTTCTAGGCCGCGGCGCCAAGTTTGAGGCCACCGCGCATGGGCAACCGAACTCATCCCCTGGCGGCCCTTTCCCAATGGGCCGCACCCCAAGGTCATTTCATCCGCTGGCGCCTGGCGATCGTCCTGGTGGCAGCCTATGGCGGTTTCGTTGCCACGTACCTGCCGATCAATTTTTACAGCATCGGGCGCGACGCGCGAGTGCTGTACCTTCCGGGCGAAGCGGCGCTGCCGTTCATTCCGGAGTTCGAGTTCCTCTACATCCTGGGCTATGTGCTGCCAGTGGTTGCGGTGATCCGGCTCCCCGGCACCCGCGAGCTGCAGCGCCTCCTGACCGCCCTCGGCCTGACGCTCGCCGTGGCGTATGCCACTTACCTGGTCTTCCCCGTCTACCTGGAGCGGCCGCATCTCGAAGTCGACTCCGTCGCGACGTTTCTGCTTTCGCTCGAATACAAGGACCCGTCCTACAATCACTTCCCGAGCTTGCACGTGGCCATTAGCTGGCTGATTTACCTAGCGTGCCGACGGGGGGTGCGCCACCGGCATCTCTTCCTCGCCCTGCTCTGTGGCATCTTCGTGTCAACCATCTTCGTCAAGCAACATTACGCGGTGGACGTCGTGTTCGGCGTCGCTCTGGCGGCGGGCGCCTGGCGGGTCAGCGGCAAGCTCAAGGCAGCGAACGCCGCTTCTAAGCGCTGACCCGCGCCGCAGATCGAGTGCATCCCCGCTCCACCACCGAGCCCGACCGCCACTGCACCCGGTCTCAACCCTGCGAGCCCGGCTCACTCCGATGCTCGGGATCCGTCGTCAACTGGGCGTCAAGAGACTCACCGTGGCGGCGTCGCAGCACGATGAGGTTCGTCGAGCCCAGCGCTTCCCTTTCTCCGGTCGGCATGGCACAATAACCGCCTATGCGGATTCCCTACCGATCCCTGACCTTCTGGATCTTCGTCGGTCTCTTCAGCGGCATGATTGCCGGCAAGCTATTCGGCGAATCCATCGTGCCGATCGCCGAACCGATGTCGGACATCTTCCTCAGACTTCTTCGCATGACGATCATGCCGCTCATCATCACGTCCCTCACGGCGGCCGTCATAAGCGTGGGCGAGAGGAAGAATCTGGGTCTGCTGGGGGCGAAGACCTTCGGCTATTACGTAACGACCAGTCTAATGGCGATCCTGACCGGCCAGATACTGGTGAACATTCTGAGACCCGGTGTCGGCTCGGCGATCAGGCTCGAGGAAACGGTTACAGAGATACCAGCGGCGCAACAGAGCTTGGTCGACCTGATTTTCAGGATCATCCCGGAGAATCCTTTCCGAGCCCTAGCGGGAGAACAGGATCAGGTCCTACCGGTCATCTTCTTCTGCATCCTGTTCGGCTATTTCGTCACGCAGCTAAAAGATCCCTACAGGACACATCTTGGAAACTTCTTCCAGGCCGCATTTCAGGCCATGATGAAGCTGGTCAGGATGGTCATCTGGTTGGCGCCGATCGGTGTGTTCGGGATCAACGCAAAGATCATCGCGACGACGGGATTCGAGGCGTTCCGGACCCTGGGGTTCTACTTCGTCGTCGCCTTGATCGGACTCTTCATCCATGCCACGGTGACGTTGCCCCTGCTGCTGCATTTCGTGACACGGAAGAACCCGTTCCGCCACTACAAGGGAATGCCAGCCGCGCTGGTCACGGCCTTCTCGACGCGCTCGACCATCGTGACACTGCCACTCACCATGGAAGCCGTGACCCACAACTCGAAGGTGTCGGAGAAGATCTCGTCGTTTGTGCTCCCCTTGGGCGCAACTGTGAATATGGACGGCACGGCGCTCTACGAGTGCGTCGCCGTGATCTTCATCGCGCAGGTGTACGGATTCACCCTGGGATTCGATCAGCAGCTCATCATTGTGTTCACGGCGCTCCTGGCATCGATCGGCGCCGCCAGCGTGCCAATGTCCGGGCTGGTGATGATGTCGATCATCCTTGCCGCTGTCGGCATGCCGCTGGAGGGGGCCATGCTCATCCTCGCCGTGGATCCGATTCTGGACATGTTCCGCACCATGGTGAACGTGCTCAGCGACTCCTGCGGTGCCGTGATCGTGGCCAAGCTGGATGGGGAGGAGGTGCTAACAAAGGAATAGCGGTTCTGCCTGCGCCCCCAAAAAGGAAAGCCGACCTCGCGATCGGCTCTCCTCGTTCAGACGGCCGGCCCGTCAGTCCCCAAACTTGATTCCCTGGGCCAGCGGTAGCTCGGTACTCCAGTTGACCGTGTTCGTCTGCCGGCGCATGTAGGCCTTCCAGGCGTCGGAACCCGACTCGCGCCCGCCGCCGGTCTCCTTCTCGCCGCCGAAGGCACCACCGATCTCCGCGCCGCTCGTACCGATGTTCACATTGGCGATACCGCAATCGCTGCCGCGGTGGCACAGGAAGTACTCGGCCTCGCGCACGTTCTCCGTGAAGATGGCGGAAGACAATCCCTGCGGCACGCCGTTGTGCAACGCCACGGCCTCCTCGATCTCGTTCACCGCTTCTCTCGGCGAGCTGGAAGCCTTGCCATAACCGATGATGTACAGGATTGGCGCAAATGTCTCTTCCTGGACGATCTCGTACTCGTTCTTCGCCGCTGCGATGCAGGGCTGCACGTAGTGACCACCAGGGTACTGCGGACCCTGCAGCGGTTCCCCACCGTAGAGAACCTCGCCCCCCTCTTTCTTGAGCCGCTCGATGGCGTTCTGCAAGTCTTCCACCGCGTCACGGGTCACGAGCGGACCCATGAGTATCGAGGGATCGCGAGGATCGCCGATTCGGATTCCCTCGTAGGCCTTCATCAGGCGGGACACCAGCTCGTCCTTGATCGACTCATGGACGATGATGCGCCGCGTGGTGGTGCAGCGCTGGCCCGCAGTACCCACCGCGCCGAACAGAATCGTGCGCAGCGCCATGTCGAGGTTCGCACTGGGGGTCACGATGAGGGCGTTGTTGCCGCCCAGTTCCAGGATGGTGCGGCCCAGCCGCCTACCGACGACCTCGCCCACTCGGTAGCCCATCTGGCAACTGCCCGTTGCCGAGACGAGGGGGATACGCCAATCGTGCAACAGCCGGTCGCCCACAGTTGAGCCCTTGCCGATTGTGAGGGAGAAGATCGCAGGATCAACGTCGTTCTCCCGACAGACCTGCTCCCCGACCTTGGTGCACGCGATGGCCGTGAGAGGTGTCTGACTCGACGGCTTCCACAACACACTGTCACCACACACACACGCAATGGCCGTATTCCAACTCCACACCGCCACCGGAAAGTTGAAGGCCGTGACGACCCCGACGACGCCCAAGGGATGCCACTGTTCGAACATCCGATGATCCGGTCGCTCGGACTGTATAGTGAGCCCGTAGAGCTGGCGCGAGAGGCCCACGGCGAAATCGCAAATGTCGATCATCTCCTGCACCTCGCCCTCGCCCTCGGCGATGATCTTCCCCATCTCCAGGGTAACGAGTGCACCCAACTCGCTCTTGAGCTCCCGCAGCCGATTGCCCAGCTGCCGCACGACTTCGCCCCGCCTCGGCGCGGGCACCCGCCGCCACTTCAGGAACGCGTCGTGAGCCCGGGAAACGATCTGGTCGAACTCCTCCTCGGTCACCTGCCTGACCGTGGCAATGCGCGAGCCATCGATGGGCGTAATGACCTCGAGCTCCGGACCAGAGCCCACCCAGTCACCGCCGAAACCACCAGAGTTCGTGGCCTCGATGCCGAGGGTCGCAAGGAAATCGCCTGCTACTGCCGCTGTTGTCGCCATGAATACACCCGCTGTTGTTCACCAATTGGAGATCACCCAACCTCCGGGCACGGAGCACTCCCCGTCACCACGGGACCTGTCTCCCATCTTACTGCCGTAGCGCGGCGTGGGCTACCGAATCCACGACGCGCCCCAGGCTGCATAACAAGGGCGCTATCCAGAATGCCGGCGGCCGGTTCCAGTGGGGTCACCGCCGTGCCGGCGGGGGCGCCGGCAGCTAGGGATCCCGCGGTCCGCTGCGCAGCTCCGGCCCGAGGATGCGCCAGCCCGCCTGGTCGGAGCCAAGTCTCAGTCGAATCCCTGAGACGTGGTCATAGGCCGGTTGGGACAAGTCGATGGTCCTGAGGAAGGGAGCCCCAGGACGGAGTCTGGCGGGCCAGGATCGTAGCGGCCGGGCGCTCCCGGCCGGCTGTTCCAGCGCCGCGGAGTCCCACAGCTCAATCACTCCCCGCCATTCGCCCGAGGGACAGACTCCCAGAACGAGACGACGTACGGAGGGATCCAACCGGAAATTCACAGCCAATTCCCGATCCGCAAACGTCAAGCCTTTCGTCCCGTGGTACGGATACATCCACTCCGTCCACTCGACCGACGCACCGGGATGCAACGGTCTTGTTTCGTCCGGATAGAGCTTGCTGGTGCCTCCCCACATCTCGACATATCCCTTGTTCGGGGCTCCGGAGCCCATGGGGATCCGAGTGGTGCGATACCCATAGGACCAAACGTCCACGCCGGGCGTCTTCTCCTTGTCGAACACGCGCACGATTCCCTCTTCCTCGTCGTGGGAATACGCGCTGTAGAATCCCTCCGTCAGGCCGTCAGCCATGAGATCACCCATCTTGGCCCAGCCTTTGATGAACCGGTAGCGGTTACCCGCCCACGGCTGCGGACTGGGGCCCATGTTCTCCTGCCACTTACCCGCGATGAGGATCTTCTCGGTGGGGATGATGAATTCTGTGTTGTCGGTCAGCTCGTTGTGGCCCCCCGGCGTCCACTGGGGATTCACCCAATGCGCATAGTGCACCGTCATGTCGGTGGGATTGGCTATTCGGATCCGCGCCTCGTAGTACGCTCTTGCCGGATATAGCGATACGTCGATCGTCTCCCGTAGCCCCGTCCCCAGCTCCTCCACCTGCATTCTCACCGTCTTGCGACGCTGGGAGTTCTCCAGGACTGCCCAGGTCCACGGCGTTGACCATGTCGTTCCATGCTCGTCGCCTGGCAGGGTGTACTCGACACCGCCGATCCAGATCCACCATCCGGTATCGTTGAGCCCACCGCCGACGGTCACGATATCGTTGCGCCAGAGCTCATCGTGACCGGTGGGTTTGTAGTAAAGGGCGTACACGCGGCCCATCTGCGGCAACAACGTGAGCCGCACGTAGTCATTCTCGAGTATGACCGCCACGTGCTGCTTCCGAACCACCCTGTCGTTATTGACTCTGGCGAAATCGAGGTGCGGATAGGGATCGCCTTGGCGGTAGTAGATGGCGGGCTCGTAGTCGACCTGCGGGACAGTGAGCGTGGTCTCCCTGAGAGCTAGGGTGCCCCCCTGGCCCTGCTGGGACACAGCCTCCGGCCCCGCCGGGGCCTCGGTCGCGATCCACACGTACCAGCTACCCAGCGCCGCTGTTGCGCTCAGGAGCGCGGTCACTGGAACCAAGTTGGAAGGTCTCATACGCCGCACCGCAAATATATGTGTTCATGACCGCGCCAGAGCTTCGCCACCGGCTGCCTCCCCGATGAGCGGAACTTGCGCCGCTGCCCGTCACCTGCGCGTGTGCTGCGATACACGCCATGTCGCTGGACGCACTGCGAGCGTGGCGGTACCTTCGCGGGAGCTTTGAGGTTCTTGCGGGATGGTTTCCTCCTCGCGGAGCCAACGACCATGAAGCGACTTCTCACCAGTCTCCTCTGCCTATCGATCTTCCCTCCTGTCGGCCAAGCCGGCCCCGGAGAGATCCGGTTCGTGGAAACCAGCGTCGATCTGCGCCAAGACGGTTCGGCTGTTGTGCTGTACGCAGTACAGTGGGCCGTGGTGCGGGGAGAGCTGCACGGATTCTACTTCGAGGGCAACGAGCGTCTCGTGGTCGACCTGGTATCCGAAGATTCGTATGCCATCGACGGCGCCGGTCGACGCTACGACCTGTCTATCCGGAGGGTATCCCGAGACAGGTGGGACATCGTGCTGGCCCGCGGGCAAGGCGTCTCCTCCGGAACGGTGACCTTCTTCTTCTCTTTCCTCACCAACTTCGCCTCCGCAGGATACCTGGCGCCAACGACATCGCCAGAGGGAAGAGAGCTGGCCGTCTTCAACTGGTCGCCGGTTCAGTGGAACGAAGCGCGGAACCAAGATCATTACACGTTGAACGTCCTGCTTCCCCACACACTCGATCCGGATGTCGACCCTCGTCGCTACGTCCAGGACCGCCAGGCAGTGCTCACCGAACGCTGGGTGAACGAGAAGTTCCGGATCGACTATCAGAGGGGCGAGGCCGATCGCCTGCGCCTGGTGTTTCACCGAGATCGTCCTGGGAACCGCTACGACATGCGGACCCAGTTCTATCTCCCTGCCGAGTGGTTTTCCCTGGCC
>JABAOH010049229.1_pt2 | contig 16513 bp, 12 predicted proteins | sample 7062181 | NCBI WGS metagenome assembly JABAOH01 (sample SAMN14538630, study PRJNA623070) | marine sediment metagenome | biome: marine biome [ENVO:00000428]; feature: marine pelagic biome [ENVO:01000023]; material: deep marine sediment [ENVO:00002113]; isolation source: pool of 5 deep marine...
ATAGGAATTCTTGAGATCAGCGAGCGAAAGGCCATCGCGAAGTTGCTGTCCGGATGATCCGAAGGCACACAGCGCTCGTCTCCCCAGAAAAGGTGGATGCCGCGCCAAGGCATCCTGGTGTCAAAGGGTGGTCGCGCCAGGGTTTCATACAATGGCCGGGGTGTATTCCCGCCTGAAAGAGCAATCGTGAAAGCACCGCGCTCTGCGACCTTTTTCTCGGCCAGCCTACAGGCAAATTCGGCAGCGGCGCGGCTGAGGGCTTCGAGGTCGGGGTAGCGTTGTACCTCTGGCTTCATTTCCGGGCCAAACTGGTTGATGTCCAGACGGTGGTGGCTATGGGTCTCTATCGCCATTGAAACTGGGTTCTGAGGACCTGAACTCAGGTCATAATAGCCCCCCCTCAGGTAAAACCTGAGCCTGCCGTGCAGGCATAGCAGTGATCCGAGACAGCAATGGGGGTTCCCGGCTGAGGGGGCCCAGCTATTTCAGAAATGTGAGTCTTCTGTCCACCCATATAGAGCCCTTTGGCCAGATTAAAGTCACAATCATAGAGATATCCATCCCATGANNGAGGGTACGGCACATGAGCCCTTCAATGGCACAGGGATTGAAGCGCGAAGCGAGGTTTTGCAAGTACTTTTCAAGGTTACCCGAATGCTGGAGCCACTGGCGAAATCTTCCCAGGGGAACATTGGCAAAGGTATAGATATGATTGAAGGTAATTCCCCACTTTCTTTGGAGATCGCGACGAAATCTCTTTTCTTCCTGGGCCTGTGAGGCGGGAAGAAAGGCACCGGTTGGATTGGACACCAAATCAAGCTCCAGGTGGGATTCATCCCGCCCATATCCAATGGAATTGAGCCTCTTGAGGGCAGCGATGGATTTTTCAAATATCCCCTTTCCCCGCTGAGCTTCTGCCTGAGTTGCATTGAGAGAAGGGAAAGATACCACGATTGCGATGTGGTGCTTCCTGCAAAGGTTCAACAGGAAATCACGCTTCCCATCGATCAGCGCGGTAAGGTTGGGACGGAGCATCATCCTCGGTGCAAGAGGTGCCAGCCGTTCGATCATGTCGACGAGGTTCGGGTTCAATTCCGGTGCCCCGCCGGTGATATCAACGAGCTGGAAATGGCCCCGTTGGGCGAAGGCTACTACTTCATCCACGGCCTCTGGGCCCATCATCTCCTTACGGCCGGGCCCAGCTTCCAGATGGCAGTGACGGCACGCCTGGTTACAGAGCAAACCCACGTTGATCTGTAAGGTATTTGTATGTCCACGGGTCAGCTCAAGCCCATGCCTCGACAGGGTCACACGAAAAGACTCCACCGACAAGGCATGCTTTTCCGGAGGATTTACGGTGTTCTGCAATAATGGTTCAGCACACATGGTGTTATCCCTTCTCTAATTTCCGCTCAATATCCAGTGGGGCGATATCCATAGGAGCAAAAGGGTTAGCCCTCCATCAGAGGGCCGGTTGGTGTTGGTTGCAGATTTCCTCATACAAATACGTTCGGCTTCCATCAGATTTCCAACAGGGGTTCTTCCCCTATTCTTTTACATTGATAATTTTTTTGCAATTTTGCGCATCTGAACCCCATGGACGAGGGAAGCACCTCCCCGGATGGCGACGGCTACGTGGATGGCCTCCGTCATCTCGCTCAGGTTGGAGCCCTTTTCCAGGCAAGCCTGGGTGTAGGCATCGATGCAGTACGGACACTGAACGGTATGGGCTACCGCAAGGGCAATGAGGGCTTTCTCCCTCTCCGTGAGCTCCCCTTCGGCGAATACAGCACCATAGTAGTCGAAGAACTTCTTGCCGAGCTCTGATGCCTCCTCGGCGATCTCCTCGAACTTCGGAAGATCTTGAGGCTCATAATAGGTTTCCATGATCAAGTCCCTCCCTTCGTAGAGGTAATCTATCTATTACCTATGATCAACCTCATCCAGGTTTGAGCGGCTTCGGGTCCCCAGGCTCCGGATTCGTATGGGTGAAGTTTTTCCGCCCGTTCGGGATAATTTTCCACCTGCTCCAGTATCGGTGACAGAAAAGACCAGCAGAGTTCTACTGCATCCTGTCGCCAAAAGAGCATGTGATCACCCTGGATGCAGTCAAGGAGCACTTTTTCATATGCCTCCACTATTGGACCGCTATAGTTTTGATAGTAGTCAAAATCCATGGTAACCGATCGCAGGCAGAACGTCGCTCCTGGATTTTTCGTCTGAAACGTCAAGGTTATTCTTTCATTCGGCTGGATCCCCAGGATCAACCGGTTGGCCATGATGTGTTCACCGAGGACGTTCTGAAACATGGAGTGGGGGACTTCCCTGAACTGAATGACAATCTCGGTGAGCTTTCTCGCCAACCGTTTGCCGGAGACCATGTAGAAGGGGACGCCGCGCCAGCGCCAATTGTCGATAAGAGTCCGCATGATGGCAAAGGTCGGGGTGAGGGATTCCGGGTTTACCCCGGATTCATCACGGTAGCCCGATACCATCCTACCATCGATCTTCCCCGGTCTGTATTGCCCCAAGATGAGGCTCCCTTGCTGATCCTCATCGGTAATGGGTTTGAGGGATCGAAACACCTTTACCTTCTCATCCCGTACGCGGTCAGCCTCGCTCAGGGAAGGCGGTTCCATAGCCGTCAGGGCCAGAAGCTGCATCATGTGGTTCTGAAACATATCCCTCAAGACGCCTGCCTCTTCATAGTACCCGGCACGATTTTCCACGCCCAGTGTCTCAGCGGCAATGATGCCGACATAATCTATATAACCGCGGTTCCAGATTGGTTCGAAGATGGCATTGCCGAAGCGAAAGATCAGCATGTTCTGAACCGTTTCCTTAGCCAGGTAATGATCGATACGGTAGATCTGGTGTTCTCGAAAGCTTTCATGAAGGGTTTGATCGAGGTCTCTGGCTGTACTCAGGTCCCTGCCAAAGGGCTTTTCAACGACGATACGCGACCACCCGTTTCCCTCTGTCCCTTCAACTGCAAGTCCCGACCGACCGAGCATTTGCGCGGTTGTCTTGTAAAAGGATGGGGGAATGGCAAGATAAAAGATCCTGTTCCCCCCTGCGGACAGTTTTTTGTCGAGTTCCCTCAGGAGATCGGCAAGCCTACCGTATGAGGGGAGGGAGTCATACTCCAGGGGGTGGTAATAGAGAGAAGAAGCAAAAGCTGGCCATTTCAACCTGTCCATGTTGCCAGCTTCCTTGATCGCCCCTTCCATTCTCGCCTGGAAGTCACGCCGGGTCCATTTTGTACGACCGCACCCAACGATGAGAAATGGGGTCGGCAATGCTCCATTGAGATAGAGATCATAGAGAGCGGGAATCAGCTTTCTGCCGGTTAAATCTCCGGAAGCGCCGAAAATGACAATGGTGCACGGATCTAGGCTACCCTCGATCAGACAGGCTTCAGGCGGAATGCCCAAATCCGCCGCTTTGCTCTCGATGATAGTTTCCAGACCTTCACGTTCCTTATCAAACCCACCATCCATATTCATGACCACCTTTCAACGCTTCTGGGACAAGGGGGGCTCGTCTACATGGTATATCGCCCTTTATGGGCTAGGGTGTTCAATCCTTTCGGCCGTAACACGATACACATACTTCACCCAATCATACCCATAGTAGTCCTCTGCCACCACGCGGAGCGGAAAACCGTGCTTCCGGGGGAGGTCTTCCCCATTGACCCCGAAGGCCAGAAACACCTTATCGGAAAGGATATCCTCCATGGGGTACCTTACGGCTTTTTCATAGGGGCCCTTCGGTCCTCCAATGGTAACGTGGGTAACGCCATCCTTGGCCTCTGCCCTCCGAAGCAACTCCTTGATGGAGATGCCTTTCCATGTACCGTGGTTCGCGAAAAACCCCGGACAGATCAGCAAAACGTTTCTCTCGATGGATGGGAGGCCAATGATTTGAGACCGGTGAAGGTTTGAGGGTTTCCTAACATGCCCCGTAACCTCCAAACGCCACGTGTCGAGGTTCACCTCATGGTCTGTTAACCCCATGGTCCCAAAATCCTTCAACGGGGTGACCTCAAGGTTGCTGGCATCCAGATCCGCAGGGTTTTTATTGACGAGATTCTCCCTTTTTGTCCCTTTGGGCAGGATGACTTTCTTGGTCCTGGCCCAGGCCCATTGAACCCCTGAGTAGGACGAATCGAGGAGAAGGCCAATAGCTGCAAGGCCTTTCGTTGTCAATTTGATAAATTGTCTTCGGGTTTCCATATCTCTATCCGAAAAGGGTTCCGTTTATCGGCACCGGAACTGGAATTCCTCCCCGGCTCTCGCGTCTCCTGGCATCGCATCACTGACTATCGCATAATTGTTTCAACCCGACCGTTACATCCCCCTTGATGTGGAAACGCATGAGGCGACGTCCTTGCTCGGTAAGGGCCTGATAGTCCCCCAGTGCCTGTGAGGCAATGAGGGTGCCGAAACTGTACAGCTCACCGGGGATAGCGATATCACTTTCCGGCCTATGGGTAATCTGAATGAAAAGACCCTTATTCCCATCGCCTTTGTGCAGTTGGCCGGTGGAATGGAGAAAACGAGGGCCATAACCAAGGGTGGTGGCAACCTTCAGCTTGTCCCGCAGGGCGAGGCGAATGGTATCAAGGATCCCATTTGTCTCAGGTGTTGATGGAACGTAGGCCATAATGGCCACGTAATCCCCAGGGCGGGCCAGTTTCATAAAATCGGCAAAGATCCCCTTCATGCTCCCGGCGCTTCTGCCAGTGCCGCCGAATACTTCAATGTCGTCTTCAACAAGGATAGGGATGTCTGCCGGGAGATTTCCCGTTTCCCCGAAGGCCCTCAACAGCTCCCGTGCCTTGCCCTTGGCAGCCTCAACATTCGGTTGATCAAAGGGATTGATGCCGAGGACGGCGCCGGCCGCTGCAGTTGCCATTTCCCATCGGAAAAATTCGCCGCCGAGGTCTTCCAGTTCATCGAGGGCAATTCGCACAACCGGATGTCCGGCAGCCTCGAGGGCGTCGATGCCCTTGTCCAAGGCCTCATTCTCGTCCCCGTGCATTCTCAAGTAAATGAAGAACCGGTCATCGCCGTAGTCACCCGGGGCCCCGAGTTTCTCGTCGGCTACGGGCACAATACCCTTGCCGTTCTTTCCAGCACTCTCGGCGATGAGCTGCTCTACCCAGACCACAAACGCGGCGATACTGGGGGAGGCGAAAAGAGTGACCTTGTCGCGCCCGGCCAGTGCAAGCTCACCCATGGCAGCCCCCAGGCTTAACCCTGGGTTTTCGGCCACGGGCACGCAGGAATGGCTGGCATGAACCATGGTAATGGCCCGGTCAAGAAGCTTGTGCAGGTCCATGCCGATCAAAGCGGCCGGGACGAGGCCGAAATAGGTGAGGGCGGAGTAACGGCCACCCACGTCAGGCGGCGAGGAGAAGACGTGGCGCAGCTTTTTCTCAGCGGCGAGAGATTCCAGGGGAGAGCCGGGGTCCGTGATGACCACGAAGTTCCCACCGGGCTCCTCCTTCACGTCGCTGACGGCGTTATAGAAGAACTTGAAGAAGCAGAGCGTTTCAGTGGTGCTCCCCGATTTGCTGGAGACGAGAAAGAGGGTATTGGCTAGGTCAACTCTTTCGGCGACGTGCCGTACGGATGTGGGGTGTGTGCTGTCGAGAACGATCAGGGGTGGGTAGCCTGGCGCGTTGCCAAACGTTGTCATAAAGACCTCCGGCGCCAGACTGCTGCCCCCCATCCCCAGCAGAACGATGTCCGTGAACCCATCATTTCTGATCCCATCGGCAAAATCGGTCAGGGCATCCAAGTGGTCGTCTATCACTTCGGGGATGGTCAGCCAGCCGAGGCGGTTGTTCAGATCAGGGGTTAGGGCGGCCTTCTCGGGATCAGGCACCCATACGGTGCCGTCTTTCCGCCAGATGCGACGAGTCACGTTGGCCGCACTCCATGATTTCTGGCGGGCATCGACAGCATCGGCATAGCGACCCAAGGTGAAGCTCTGTTTGCTCACTTCACCGGCTAGAATACACTCCTGTTTTCGGGTCAGCGTCTCCAACAACGAGTCGAAAGGCCTTTCAAAGAGGTCCACTCCCTCGTCTTTCACCCGTTGGGTTACGACGTCCAGGTCGATTCCGATGTCTTTGAGGGCCGCCAGCTGCTTGGATGCCTCGTCCAAATTCTCGGTCAGACTGAGCCGAGGCTGGGCGTGGTCGCGGAAGGCATCGAGGGTGGCAGGTGGGACGGTTGAAACGGTATCGGGGCCGATCAACGCCTCGACATACATCACATCTGGGTAATGCGGATTTTTGACTCCGGTGCTCGCCCACAGAAGTCGCTGAACACGGGCGCCACGTTTTTTAAGAGCGACAAAGCGTTCGCCCTTATAGGTCTCCTTAAAGGTGACGTAGGCCGTTTTCGCATTGGCAATGGCGATCTTTCCCCGAAGGGGGGAATCGTCCGGAAGCAACTTATCCACGGCAGTATCGACCCGGCTGACAAAGAAGGAGGCAACGGATGCGATCCTTCTGAGGTCACCGCTCGAACGGGCAAACTTCTCCATTCCGGAGAGGTAGGCTTCGGAGACATCCAGAAAATCCCGAAGGGAGAACATCAGGGTGACGTTGACGTTGATGCCTTCCCCGATCAGGGCCGTAATGGCAGGAAGGCCTTCCGGGGTCGCGGGTACCTTCACCATCACATTGGGCCGTTTGATGGCGGCAAAGAGCCGCCGCGCCTCGGCGATGGTACCATCGGTATCATGGGCAAGCCGGGGCGAAACCTCTACAGAGACATACCCATCCAAGGCATTGGTTCTTTCATAAACAGGGGCCAGTAAATCAGCCGTGGTCTGGATATCCTCAATAACCAACCTTTCGTACAGGCTTTCCGCATCGGTATGTGGATCCTCCCTCAGAATTGCCGCCATGGCTTCGTCGTAATCGGTGCTCCCGGCAATAGCCTTCTCAAAAATTGCGGGGTTGGAAGTGACCCCCACAATTTCACCGGCATCGATCATCCCTTTCAACTCCCCGGAGATGAGCAACCCCCGGCGAATGTTGTCGTACCATATGCTCTGACCGAGCTTCTGGAGCTCGATGATGGGATTATTTCTCACCTTTAATTCTCCTTCAGTATCTGTTCAACCTCCAGTCATAGTCCTGGTAGTCTACTCTTATGTGGTCTGCGTTTGCCTCGAGAAACTCCCTGTCATATCGATTATATAAATACGGAGCAATAAACCGCAATCTTTCAGGAAGGGTTTCTCCAAAGTCCGCTGCATACCACGTAAAGATGCGAGAAAGCAGAATGCGATTTTTCCCCCTATCGATTATGATACCTCCGCCATTCAAAAAGGTTTCTCCGGAAATGGTGAGTTCCCTTTCCAGTTTCTCCGCCGTGTATACTTCGATGGGGGGACAGGAGGATGACGCACAGACGAGGGTAAANNTTGAAATACCCTGAAGAGAGAGTTAGGGGGGCGCCTGTTGCCCCGGAGAATACCATGTTCGATATCATCAGGGGTAAAGAACATGTCACCGATCTGATACTGGACACGTCTGAAGAAGTTCCTCACCTCTTTGACCGAATCCCTTATTCCGAGTTTTACTACTCCATGGATCACGATGACGTTATACAGATTGATCCAGAAAGCGAGCCACTCCTCCATGCTTTTCTCCTCCTTGAGTTCCATCTTCTTGAGGCTATAGCTCAACTCGACGTATTCCCTATATGCCTCTGATCTTTGCATCCGCTCATAGGAGACTCGTCCCCGTTTCGTATCGAAGAAAGCCCCTCGGAGAATATTCATCGAGTTTTTGAGCCTCATGGCAATATTCTTTGTTGGAATGTCTTGCCGAGGTTCTCCATCGTTTAGGACAATCCTGCTTGTCAGGAGGAGCCTTCGACCGGGCAAGGTTTTTTCCCGTTCACCCTCGACGGCAATGTCACCCTTTGCCTGGCGCAATGCGATGACACTGTTTATATAGCCAATATGGGTAAAGGCTTGAGGGAAATTGCCCAGGGCCTCTCTCCAATTGACATCATACTCCTCGGAGAAGAGTCCTAGGTGGTTGGCAATGCCTTCAATACGCTTGATGAGAATCTCGGCCTCCTCAAATCTTTTCAGTCCAATGAGACAGTCTATCAGCCAGAAGGTGCAGATTAAAAACGTTCCCTCACCTCCGGGCAAACCGTCCCCTCCAACATAGCGATAGAGAAAGCCATCATGTCCAAGCTCTCGCTGGGTGGCTTCAATCGTTGAAACGATACGAGGATCATCAAAGGGAAGGAATCCGAAGATGGGCATCAGTAAGTTGCTGGAATCCAAAGCGTCGGTTTCATAGTGCTGGACAAAAGACTGTTTTTTCCCGTTCCAACCTTTCTCGAGAACCTCTTCCTTTATTTCGGCCTCTGTTTCCTCCCATTTCTTCAGATCAGCTCGGAATCCGTATCTGCGAGCTATGGTCAATCCTCTATCCAGTGCAACCCAGCACATCATTTTCGAATAGACAAAATGGTGGGAGCTTCCCCGTACCTCCCAGATGCCAGAGTCTTTTTCCCGCCAATGTTCAACCACATAATCACAGATGCCACGCAAAAATGGCCACAGTTCGGAATCTATTTTTCCCACATAGTCCGAGAGCTTCAGGGCTGCATCCATGATCTCTCCGTAGATGTCAAGCTGCCTTTGTGAGGCCGCTCCGTTTCCTATACGGACAGGTCTTGACCCTTTGTAGCCGTCGAGATGGGGGAGTTCTTCCTCAGGTAAATCCCCTTCGCCTCGAAGTCCATACATGACCTGCATTTTCCCCGCTCCATGTTCGGAGAGGAGCCTTTCGATCCATCTGAGATAGCCCTGGGTCTCAGATAAATGTCCGAGATGAAAGAGGGCCTGGAGGGTAAAGGATGTGTCTCTGACCCATGTGTATCGGTAATCCCAGTTTCTCACTCCACCGATCTCCTCAGGGAGGGAGGTCGTGGCAGCGGCTGCAATGGTACCGGTTGGATTGTAATAGAGAAGTTTCAGGACAAGGGCGGCTCGATCAATCATTTTCCCATGGGGGCCCACGTCTATAGTCCGGCCCGTTTCGCCCCTCTTTAACCAGCTACACCAATATGCCTCGGTCTCCCGTAAAGATGTTGCTGCCCTTTCTCGATCAAGTTCCATCGGCTCTTCCGCCCCATACCTCAGATGTAGCCACAACTGTTCGCCCGCGGACATGCTCCACGTGGCCTGGGCCTTGCCATCACCGAGCATAAGATCATGAGTAGTGGAGAGAACAATACTCTCGCCATTTCCCCTGGCTACTATTTCTCCATTGCGTTTTTCCAGCGAAGTCCTGGCTCGGGCATAATCAAACCGAGGTTCGAATACCGCCCCTACATTGACCTCACCTTTAGAGACCTCTACGAGACGGTATAACTCGTGTCGTTCCTCCTCGAATTCTTCTTCCCCTCCAAAAGGGATCGGCATAAAGTCGGTGATCTGCAAAACTCCCGTCCTGGTTCTNNAGGGATATATTCCGCTGCCGAGTCCCAATCATCCAGAGGGGAGATGCAGAACCGTCCTCCTTTCTTATCATCGAGCAAGGCAGCGAAAATGCTCGGAGAATCGATGTGTGGGAGGCATAACCAGTCAATGGATCCATCCAGCCCGATGAGGGCTATTGAGTGCAGATTTCCGATTATGCCGTAATCACTGATTTTCTTGTACACGCGTAACTCCGTTTAGCCTTCATACCATTATTGCGCCAGCTCTACGCCTGCCTCGTATCCGGTCGTCACGCCTTTCACCCTCTGAGGATGAACGGCGCCTCCTTATGCCAAATCTTGGCCACAGGCCCGGCCTTTCAGATGGAAGAAGAACTTGAGCCCCTTTCTTACCTTTTCGGAGAATATCNNGCGTTGGATATGGATGGACGGAAGAGGCAAGGGTTGAAAGCTTGACCTTTCCATTTAAGACGGCGACCCACTCACTCACCAAATCCCCTGCCCGTGGCCCTAGGATCTGAATCCCAATAGGCTTTTCCTTTTCATCAAGAAGCATCTTAATTTTACCAACCTTTTCACCCTCGGCGAGGCTTCTGTCGTTTTCCCTGAACTCCTCCATCCATACGGAGTACTCTATCCCGGCTGCCTCTGCCATTTTTTCGTTCATCCCGATGCTCGCAAGTTCCGGGTCCGTATAGGTACACCAGGGGAGAAAGGTGTAGTCGGCCTTTCTGGGGAGATGAAAAATCGCGTTACTGATCACAATGCTCCCCTCATATCCGGCTGCGTGAGTGAACAGGTAGGCGCCCGTGACGTCTCCCGCCCCATAGATATGTTTATGGTTCGTTCTCATTCTCTGGTCCACTTTGAGGCCCTTCCGATCATGGACAACGCCTATATCTTCCAGCCCCAAACCTCCCAGATTGGCTTCCCTTCCCATGGCAACCAAGAGGGTTTCAGCTTTCAGGTCGATTGTTTTCCCCTCACCTGTTTTGATAGTGACCTCTCTTTCATTGTTCAGGTCTCTCGTCCTTGTTACGGAGGAGCTGAGATAGAACGTTATCCCCTCGGCACTCAAAACATTCATGACTTGGTCCGCCATGTCTTTGTCTTCTTTGCTCAAAATCTGATTGCTGCGCTGAACCACGTATACCCTTGTTCCCAGGCGGGTAAAGGCCTGTGCCATTTCCGTGGCGATGGGGCCAGCCCCGAGAATAATCATGGATTTTGGCAATCTTTCCAGGGAAAAGATTTCCTTATTGGTGATGTGGGGCGTCTTATCCAGGCCTTCTATCGGAGGAATGGAGGGTGAGGAACCAGTGGCGATGACCCAATTCTTGGCCGTATGGGTTTCCCCGTTTAACCGGATGGCATGCTCATCGACAAAATGCGCCTCTCCAAACTCCACCCTGACACCGAGCTTACAGAATCTCTCCTCGGAATCGTGCTTTTGTATGACGCTGATAACCGATTGGATTCTCTTGGCCACTTCCCGAAAATCCACTGGCTNNGGATTCTCTTGGCCACTTCCCGAAAATCCACTGGCTTAACCTCCACGGGTGGCAGGCCAAATTGCACCGCATTTTTCATTAAATGGTAGACATGGGCTGTCCGAATGAGCGTTTTGCTGGGAACACATCCGAAATGGAGGCAGTCCCCGCCGAGTTCCTTTTCCTTCTCGACGAGAAGGGTCTTCGCTCCAAGCTGAGCTGATCCGGATGCAACGGTCNNGCCATGTTACCCTCCTGAGTAATCCCCTTGTTCAAAGGGTTAAGTCACGAAACGGTAGGCTCGAATATCAAAATCCAAATGCCAAATTCCAAATGTCAAGAATTCTTTCCTTGTCTGTCATTTGCGCTTTTTTTGAACTTTGAGCTTTGACATTTGTCATTCTGATTGGTCTCATCCCGAAGCCTCATGCCCTCTTGAGCTCTTGAAGGCCTAAGAACGCGGCTCCCCAAAGCCCACTTTCCTCGTTCTTATTGAGATAGACCGGTATTTTTTCAAGTAATGCGGACAGTGTCCTCGAGCTACGAAACTCAGCCGCAAAAGCCTCGTGGGTAACCAGACTCGGAACTTTGGGTGCCACACCACCAGCGATATACACACCGCCAAGTGCGAGGGTTTCCAAAGCATAATTGCGGCACGCCCTGCCATAGAATCGAGCGGCCCAAATGAGGGTCTCAGAATGCGGAGTGAATTTCGCCGTGACCTCCCGGGGCTCCAATATCTCCCCCGTCAAGAAGCGATGGATGGAGCTCAAACCCCTTCCCGAGACGATTGTGTTGGCTGTTACATACTCTTCCCCGAGTTCTCGCAAGATGAACTCTTGAAATTCGAATTCCCGGTCCGAGACAAAGGGGAAATTGGCGTGTCCCCCCTCAGAGGGCACTGCCACAAATCCGCCTGATCCATCGGGTACCAGGGCAGCCTTTCCAAGGTTACTGCCAGCTCCGATCACAGCCACGGTTGCGTTCAGTTCTCCTTGCCCCGGCAGTATTTGTTCTGCGGCTTCTGCAATGGGCGAGCGGCAGGCAAAGGCCTGGGCAACAAAGTCGTTAATCAGTAAAGACCAGTTAAGGCCGAGCTCCTTCTGTGCGGTCGAAAGATTGATATCCCAGGAGATGTAGGGAGGCGAGCAGTACACACCGCCTTCGACCGGGCAGGCCGCGGCGATGACCGCGATATCAGCCCCCTCAGTTCCGAGGGAAAAATCTCTCGACCGTACCTGTTCGAGTAGGCCGCCGAAAGAAGTGAATTCCTGGGTTTTCAGCCATTGAGTTCCCACCAGGGAGAGTTTTCCCTCTTGGTCTACCTCAAAATGGGCGAATCGGCTATTTGTTGCGCCGATGTCAGCGGCCAGAATATTTTTCATAAGGGGCTCCCACAAAGTAATAATTTCAAAAATCAAAGTTCAAATGTCAAAACTCCCCATTGAAATCTCTAACACCTGCTAAGGCTTTGGCAATTGCTTCTCCAATCCCGGAACTCGCACCCGTGACCAATGCGGCCTGATCCTTCAAAAGATCGCGTCTCCTACCTGGGAAATCATCACAAAATGAATTCTTCATAGTTAATCTTCCCCCTTGATCTTTTTGATGATTTTTGGGATGAAGAGGGAAAAGATGAAGAGGCCCACGGAGAAGAAGACCTTGAAGGAGAGAAGCTGTCCCCAGTTGCCGCCGGCCCAAACCTGTTTGAGGGTACCCACGAAGAAGGTGAAGATGAAGGTGCCCACGATGATGCCCAGTCCCGTTCCAAATATGTAATCCCAGAACCGAACTTTCGTTAACCCCATGCCGAAATTCATGGGGGTGAACGGGAAATAGATGAGCCGCAGATAGAGGGTTGTAGCAAACCCGTTGTGCTCGATGGCATCGTCGTATTTCTTCAACCGATCCCCAATCAAGGAGGCTGCGAACTCCCTTCCAAGGGTTCGTCCGATCCAAAAGGAGGCACTGGCACCCATCATGGCCCCTACCCACACATAGAGAAACCCCCAATAGGCGCCGAAAATGGCTGCGCCCAAAGCAGTCAGGAGGGTGCCGGGTACGAACAGGCAAACTCCCAAGGCGTAAACGAGCATATAGAGCAGGGGAGCCCAAACACCCGCTGCTTCCAAAAAACGACTGAGAGCTTCGGGAGTAAGAAAACCTTTCACTGGCGTAAAACGGATCACGTATATGGCCACGATGATAAAGACTACAAGAATGGAAGCCTTTATGAGGGCTCCTTTACGATTCTTCGTTGGGTGTTGAAGGGCTTCCATCGCTCTACTACTCCTTTCTGGGTTACTGTCTGTTCATTACCGATAGACCTCGATGTAGTCGAGATAGGAAATGGATTTTTCGCCCGTATTGTCCGAGTCATTCATAATGGCTATGCTCGCGATCGCGGGAGGTTTTTCCCCAAAAGCGCCCTCATAATCCTCCACGACATCCACGTCATGAATGAGCCATTTTCCAACGTNNTTCACCTCATGAATGAGCCATTTTCCAACGTTGGCATCGCCTTTTTGGAGGAGAACCATTTTGGCCTTTTCGGTATAGGCATTGGTAATTATGGTTTCCTCGTGTTCCCTGTTAGCCCAGATATAATTGAGACTGCTGTGGGGGGGATATTCCCCATAGATAAATTTTGCCGCATTGTACTTGAGCTTCTCCGGGAATTCCGCTTTTTCAGGATCGTACTTAAATACGATATAGATACGGAGCGGATAGTCGTCCCCGGATTTGGTGTTGGCATCGCCTTTTCTATAGACATTTTCAACTTTCCATCGCCATCTCATCCTTGAATATTGATAGATATTGAATTCCTTTTTATAGAGGACTGCCGATGCCGATGCATTGCTCTCCGCTTTCAAATAGCTCTCCGAACCATTGGATTCGATCGTATAGGAGGTGTGATTTTCTATTTTCGGGAAATAGAGGGGTTTCCAACAATTGAGGTCGTTGAAATCCTCCCGAAGGAAAGATTTCCCTTCCTCAGAATGGACTTCTGAGACGGCAGAAATACACAATAAGATCGATGCGTATGTCAAAATATTCCTGTACATAGAGTCCATAACCATTATCACCGTGTTTCACGCCCCGGTCGGGATGGAAAACCACATGAATCCACACGGATGGCAAGGGGCGTGATCTAATCATTCCCGGATCCCTTGGATTTCGCCTTTCCTATCAGGTCGAGGGCCTTTTCCACCACATGATCGGCCCTAAATCCAAATTTTTCAAATAGTATCTTATAGGGGGCAGAGGCCCCGAAGCGATTCAACCCGATGACCTCGCCCATGTCGCCTATGTAGCGATGCCACCCCTGGGGAACCCCCGCTTCTACGGCCACCCGTGCCGGTATTTCAGGCGGAAGCACCTTGTTCCGATAATCACTCGGCTGCACCTCAAACAATTCCCAACTCGGCATACTCACCACGCGTACGGCAGTTCCCTTTTGTCGGAGCTTTTCCGCTGCCTCAAGGGCTACATGTACTTCGGAACCGCTCGCGACCACAATGACCTCAGGCGTCTTACCCTCGGTATCGCTGAGGATGTAAGCCCCGCGGGAGAGGCCATCGGCAGGGGCACACGTGCTGCGATCAAGGGTGGGAAGATTTTGTCGGGTTAAGGCCAGGGCTACAGGACCGCTTTTCCCTTCAAGGGCAAAACGCCAGGCTTCCGCCGTCTCATTGGCGTCGGCCGGCCGGATGACCGTTAGGCCGGGGATTGCCCTGAGGGAGGCCAGATGTTCGATGGGCTGGTGGGTTGGTCCATCCTCGCCCAAACCGATGCTATCATGGGTAAAGACGTAAATGACCTTCAGCCCCATCATGGCTGCCAGACGAATGGACGGCCGCATGTAATCGGAGAAAATCAGGAAGGTGCCGCCATATGGAATCAGGCCACCGTGGAGAGCCATACCGCTGATAATTCCCCCCATGGCGTGTTCCCGGACGCCGAAACGCATGTTGCGCTGGCCGTAATCATCGGCCTTAAAGTCCTCTGCGTCTTTGATGAGGGTTTTGGTAGACGGGGCCAGGTCAGCAGAGCCGCCGATTAAGGTGGATACGTTCGGTGCAATGGCATTGATTACCGTGCCGGATGCCACCCTGGTCGCCATCCCCTTGGCGTCGGTAGGGAAGATGGGGATATCCTTGTCCCAACCGGGAGGCAATTCACCGCTCATCGCTCGTTTCCACTCCTCAGCCATTTCAGGGTATGCCTTCTCATATGACTGCAAGATGACGTTCCACTCGTCCTCCCGTTTCTTGCCCTCTTGAAGGGCTTCACGGAACCGGGCCAATGCTTCCTTAGGAATGATAAATGTCGGCTCGAGGGGCCAGCCGAGGTTTTCCTTGGTCAACCTGACTTCATCGATACCCAAGGGTTCGCCGTGTGCCGCTGCCGTGTCCTGCTTATTCGGGCTGCCGTAGCCGATATGCGTGCGAACGGTGATAATCGAGGGACGTCCGGACTCCTCCTGCGCCGCCCGAATCGCCCTCGTTATTGCCTCCAGGTCGTTCCCGTCATCCAGCTGCTGCACGTGCCATCCGTAGGCCACAAAACGTCCCGTCCGATCTTCAGTGAAGGCGAGATCGGTGCTCCCCTCGATGGAAATTCGGTTATCGTCGTATAGGTAAATCAGCTTGCCAAGCTTCAAGTGCCCGGCGAGGGAAGCGGCCTCGTGGGAGATGCCCTCCATGAGATCGCCATCGCTGACGATACCGTACGTATAATGGTCCACAATGGTATGGCCAGGACGGTTAAAATGGGCTGCCAGAAACCGTTCGGCAATGGCCATACCCACCCCATTGGCAAAGCCCTGTCCTAAAGGGCCGGTGGTGGTTTCAACCCCCGGTGCGTGATATGATTCCGGATGGCCAGGGGTTTTACTGTCCCACTGGCGAAAATTCTTCAACTCCTCTAGCGGTAAGTCGTATCCCGTGAGATGCAGCAAGCTGTAAAGCAACATGGATCCATGGCCGGCAGATAAGACGAACCGATCCCTATTCGGCCATTGTGGATTTGCGGGGTTCATCCTCAAGAAGTGAGTCCAAAGGACATAAGCCATTGGAGCCGCGCCCATGGGCATGCCGGGGTGACCGGAATTGGCCTTCTGCACTCCATCCACCGCCAGCATGCGGATGGTGTTGACGCAGAGTTGATCCAACGCGTCTCTTCCATTACCCATGAAAGACCTCCGAAATCGTTAACGAGCGATTCATTCAAAACCTCCTTCTTGATACACTATTATATCCCTAATTGCTACACCTTTTTGCCACTACTTCCCATCGATCAATTCAAGCATTTTCCCTGTATCAGTGGTTGGAAGCTTGCATTGATAATTGAGACAGACATNNAGACAGACATAGGCAGTGGCTTTCCCATCGATGCTCGACTGGTATTTGGTATATTCAGCAAGCCCTGTGATATCCGGCGACTCTTTTTCAGTCGGGCGAAAAAGTACAATCTTGCTGGGTGCAAAGTGTGTCCGGAGGGCCCGGAGCATGGCTTTTGTGTCCTCTGCCCCGG
>JABAOH010013642.1_pt2 | contig 16508 bp, 15 predicted proteins | sample 7062181 | NCBI WGS metagenome assembly JABAOH01 (sample SAMN14538630, study PRJNA623070) | marine sediment metagenome | biome: marine biome [ENVO:00000428]; feature: marine pelagic biome [ENVO:01000023]; material: deep marine sediment [ENVO:00002113]; isolation source: pool of 5 deep marine...
GCTCAAGAAAGAGCTTATCGAAACGCTCAAACACGCGGCAAATATTCGAAACCTGACACCGGATGAGTGGATAATCCTCACGGTTATTGGACATGGACGACAACCCGGTGAATTTTATGAAGACTACTATCGAAGCGCCGCCCCAAGGTCCAGAACATCCAGAGACAGACGATCCTCCAGACGATCCTCACGATCCTCGCGAGGCGAAGCGGAAGCGGGCGCCTACGGGGGCAGTATGGTCGGTGGCATGGGCGGCATGATGGGCGGCATGGGCATGATGGATGGTATGGGCGGCTATGGCGTCGGTAGGTATGGCAGCATGGGCGGCTACGGAGGCGGCATGGGCGGCTACGGAGGCGGCATGGGCGGTTTCGGCATAGGCGGCTACGGTGGAATGGGCTTTTCCTCGGCCACAATCTTGACTATACGCGCGAAAAAATCAGATGTGGACGACTTCGTCAGAGACGAGCTGGATTTTGACCAATTCCAGGAAACGGTAGAGATTTTCACCTACTGATTATTCGATGACAGTCTGGATCATCAACTGAGACGGTAGCTTATCCAGTCTCAAGCTAACCAAGGCCGAGCTTTTTGGGCTCGGCCTCTATTATGCGCTTCTTCACGGGTGTTTTTACTATTATAAGGCAGGGCTATACAAAAATCCTCATTTCTAAAAAACGAGTTAGCCCCGTTAGAGACCCTGGCATCCTTGAGTCACAAATGAAACACTCTTTAGCATGGTGAGAAAAAAAATCTCTAACGGGGTTGACGTTGGCTTGCCTTTTCGTTAGAATCGCCCGGTTTTTTTTGAACTAAAATAATGATTATGGAGGTAGTATGCGCATATGAGTAATGCTAAAGAATTATTGAAAGAAAAGCTGACAACCGAAAGTTATGACAGGCTCATGGCGGTTAATAATGTGAAGATACACGAATTTGTAGCCGATGCAGTCGAGCTTACCAGCCCCGAGAGGGTTTTTGTCTGTACCGATTCCGAGCAGGATATCAAATATGTTCGCGATATGGTGGTTAAAAGCGGGGAAGAAAGTCCCCTTGAAACTCCGGGCCATACCTATCATTTCGATGGATACTATGACCAGGGCCGCGATAGGAGAGTGACCAAATATTTAGTGCCGAAAACGGAAAAACTGAGCAAGGCGCTGAATCAGATAGAACGGGAGGAAGGTCTTGCCGAGGTACGCGGTTTACTTAAAGATTCCATGAAGGGCAGGACTATGATTCTTCGGTTCCTGTCGTTGGGGCCGGCCGGTTCGGTATTTAGTATCCCCTGCGTACAGGCCACGGATTCGTGGTATGTAGCGCACAGCGAGGATTTGCTTTATCGAATTGCGTATGAGCAGTTCTGCAAAATTGGAAAAGACGACAATGTTTTTTGCTTTTTGCATTCAGCCGGCCAAATGAATGAAAATATGATAAGCGTTGATGTCGAACATAAGCGTGTCTATATGGATTACATAAAGGACACGATTTACAGCGTCAATACTCAATATGGCGGCAACACCATGGGGCTTAAGAAGCTGGCTTTGAGGCTAACGATTCGCCAGGCCGACCAGGAGGGCTGGCTGGCCGAGCACATGTTCATATCAGGTGTTTACGGCCCAGGAGGACGCAAGACCTATCTGGCCGGAGCTTTTCCCAGCGCCTGCGGCAAAACCTCGACGGCAATGCTGCCGGGCGAGACCATAATGGCTGATGATATTGCTTATTTCAGGAATATTAACGGCGAGTTTCGGGCGGTAAACGCCGAAGCGGGAATCTTTGGCATTATCCAAAACGTTAATGCCAAGGATGACCCTTCAATATGGGATGTCCTGCACAAGCCCGGAGAGGTCATTATTGGGAACGTTCTGGTTGCGGATAAAAAGCCTTACTGGTTGGGCATGGGCGAGGAAACACCGGATAAGGGTGTCAATTTTTCAGGTGAATGGTTCAAAGGAAAAACAGATGCTAAAGGTAATGAGATACCGCTGGCTCATAAGAACGCGAGATATACGGTTGCCTTAAAGGCACTGGCCAATTGTGACCCTGAGCTGGATAATCCGGAAGGTGTCGTTCTGGGGGGGCTAATGTACGGAGGCCGCGACAGCAAAGCGTCCGTGCCTGTCCAGCAGAGCTTTGACTGGGCCCATGGCATAGTTTTATATGGGGCCTCGCTTGAAACTGAGACCACCTTTGCAATTATCGGCAAAGAAGGCGTGATGGAAATCAACCTGATGAGTATTCAGGACTTTCTGGCAATTCCTCTGGGCAAATATATCCAGAATAATATAGACTTTGCAAAGGGTATTAAAAAACCGCCTCTGGTATTTGGCGTTAACTACTTCCTTAGAGATAAGGAGGGCAAATTCGTCAATGGAGTGCGCGACAAGCATGTCTGGGTGAAATGGATGGAATTGCGCATTCATGGTGACGCCGATACTGTTAGGTGTCCGACCGGGCAGATTCCCTTTTATTATGACCTGGTCAAGCTGTTCAAACAGGTTCTTGACAAGAAATATACCAAAGATGATTATGTCAAGCAGTTCACTATCCGCGTACCTGAGAATCTGGCGAAGATTGAACGTGTTGAGAAATATCATAAGGAAAACGTACCTGGTAGCCCGCAGATTGTGTACGATACACTGGAGGCTACGCGCAAACGTCTTATCGAAGCGCGTGATAAATATGGTGATTATATTTCACCTTTTGACCTGTCAAGCCAGCAGTAAATAATTGTATAACCATAAAGGTAACTGTTGCTTTGTGATTATTGCGGCTATATGCAATCGCATCTTTATTTTAAACAGGAAAGGACTCTTTTTTTATGAAAAAGAAAAACGTACGGACAGGAATCATCGGCGCTGGTTTCGCCGCGACGTTCCATTTTGAATGCCTGAAAAAAGTCCACGACACCAACGTTGAGGTCGAAGGCGTATTCGCAATAGACGCCGAACAGGCGGCTTCGTACACCAAGAAGCGGGGGATCCGAAATTATGATAGCCTGGAAGAGCTAATCGATAAGGTAGATGTCATCCACGTCTGCACTCCGCCGGTGGCTCATGAGCCTATTGCGGTGGCAGCCCTTGAGCGGGACAAGTTCGCCATCGTGGAAAAACCGCTCACCGGCTACTTCGGTGACGGCTCGGAGGATTTCAACGGCGACACCTTCCCTAAGCAGGATGCGCTTGACCATTCCATTGCGAGTATCGAGCGGATGCTCGAGGCGGAAAAGAAAAGCAAAGGCCGGATACTGTACGCTGAGAACTGGATTTATGCACCTTCGATTCAGAAGGAGCGCGAAATTATAGAAAAAACCGGCGCCCAGATACTCTGGCTCCACGGCGAAGAGGCACACTCCGGCTCGCACGCTGCGACCTATGCCTATTGGAAGTTCTCCGGCGGCGGCGTAATGATAGGCAAGGGATGTCACCCGCTGACGGCGGCGCTGTATCTGAAGCGGGTGGAAGGAAATGCCCGAAACGGCAAACCGATTCGCCCGAAAGCGGTATCGGCCCGCACAGCCGCCCTTACCCGACTGAAAAACTTCGAGGACAAAGGCCATATCCGCGCAGACTACCACGATATCGATGACTTTTCCTTGATGCACGTTGTCTTTGAAGACGGCACTATCGCCGACATCTTCGCCTCTGATATTGTTTTAGGCGGCATCCACAACTGGCTCGAAGTCTCAGCGAACAACCACCGGACTATCTGTAATATCAACCCTAACACGGCAATGAAAACTTACAACCCCGTGGATGCATATTTCGAAGATATTTATGTAGTGGAAAAGACCGGCACAAAACAGGGCTGGTCGAATCCATCACCTGATGAGGACTGGTTCACCGGTTACCCCCAGGAAATGGAAGCATTCTACAGAAACATCGCTTATGCCGATACGTTGGAAAGCACCAGCAACCTGGCTGCCGATGCCATCTCAACAATTTACAGTGCCTACGTCTCAGCTGAAAAAACCGGGACCGAAGTCTCCGTTAAAACGTTTTAATCCTTAAATCGCCAACCATAAGGAGTAACTATGGAGTTCCTCGGTTTACACTACGCAATCTGGATTGTGCTCATATTATACTTTGCCGGGATGCTCCTGATGGGCTGGTGGAGCAAGCGGAGTATCCGGAACCAGGAAGGCTACCTATTAGGCAATCGGCAGTTCGGCGTACCGATGATGGTGATGCACGCCTTCGGCGCCGGTACTCATCCGGGCAACGTGGCCGGGGTAATGAGCCAGGGTGTTGTAAGCGGAGCTTCCGGTATCTGGGTCTCGTGGATGTGGCTGTTCGGAACGCCCTTCTACTGGATTATCGCGCCGATAATCCGGCGGATGCGGTGCCTGACGATGGCGGATTTCTTCAGGGAGCGCTTCGGCAGCTCGGCCAGTGTACTCTACATCATCGTCGCGGCGATGGGGATGATTGTCTTTCTGGCCGGCGTGATGCTTGCCACAACCCGCACCGTCCAGGGTGTCATGGGCAAAGCCTTGGTTCAGGAAAGCGAGGTGTGGTTCTTTGGTATTTTATTCGTCACAACGGCCGTGTTCATAATCTACAGTTATTGGGGCGGGATAATAGCAGCAATCCGCACCGATATGATTCAGGGTTTGATGATTATCGCTTTGTCGTTCATCGCCATACCTGTCGCCCTCGGCCGCGTGGACGGCATGACCGGAATGCGAGAGACTTTCGGCACCCAAGGCCCTAATTACATGAGCTTATTTGACCCGAACGAATTTAGTTTGCTCACTGTGCTTTTACTATCTATCAACGCTCCGCTAACGGCACTGGCTTTTCCGCACTTAATGAGCGTCTGTGCGGCGGGCAAGACTGAATGGGAGGGGCGGGTCGGCTTTACCTATGGCAATGTACTCAAGCGCGTCTGTACGATAGGCTGGTGCGTGCTGGGATTGTGCTGGCTGGCGTATCTGCTCAACACTGGTTCGGAAATCAATAAGGACGCCGCCTTCGGCGATGCAATCCGTGAGTTACTGAGGCCCGAGCTTCAGGGCGTGATGCTTGCATGCGTTATGGCGGCGGCGATGTCCTCCGGCGATGCGGTACAGGTGACAGTCGCGGGGCTCTTCTCCCAAAACATATATCGCGCTTATTTTAATCCCAAGGCCGACGAGAATCAGTTGGTGCGTGTAACCCGGATAATAGGTGTTGTCATCGCCCTTTTGGCGCTCGGCGGAGCGATTCTGATGCGGAGCAATCTGGTCAAAGCAATCCTCGATTATTTCAACATCCTCAGTCTGGTGGGTATTTCCACGGCGATGGGTATCCTCTGGCGGCGGATGAACACAACAGGAATGTTTTCCAGCACAATCCTTGCGTCGGCTACATTTCTTGTAAGCCGTTATGTCCTAAACTGCGGCCGGGATATAACAATCGGAGTGCCGATTCTGGTGGGCTTGCTCGCCGGCGTAATAGGCAGCCTCGTAACAAAGCCGCCGGGCCGTGAGACGATAGAGAAGTTCTTCACGAAGATTTATGTCCCTATCGGCCAGGAGGACAAACTTGCTTTGCCTCTCGATGAGGCCGTTCCTCAACAAAAACGTTTACTCACCGGCTGCGGACTTTTTCTCGTCAAGCCCTCGCGACAATCCTGGGTGGGCTTTGTGGTGACATTAGGAATCTGCTTAGCCTGCGTGCTGGTAATGCTGTTGATACTTAAATAGAACGAAAGGACAGCAGAGTGACTTCTAACATCGGACTTGTGGGTCTTGGCCTTGTCGGTACGGCTATGGCCGAGCGGCTGCTGGCCGAGCAGTTCGAGGTCGTCGGCTTCGATATCGATTCAACAAAGCGCGAGCATCTTGAACAGTTGGGTGGAAAAGCCGTTAATAGCCCTGCGCAACTGGCCGAACAAACCGACCGTATAATACTCTCGCTCCCAAATACAGATGTGGTCCTGAAAGTTGTCGAAGGCCATAAGGGTATTTTGGAATCAAGGATACTTCCGAGATATATTATTGATACGACCACCGGCGACCCTGAAGAAACGGCGGCCTTGGCACAACGCCTCGCCAAGCGAGGCATCTATTTCCTGGATGCCCCTTTTTCCGGCTCCAGCCAACAGGTCAGAGATAAAGAAATAATCTTTATGGTGGGCGGCGACCAGAAGCCGTTCGAGGAGTGCAAAGATATTTTCGACGCGCTGGGCGAGAAGGTATTTTATGTAGGTGAATCGGGCTGCGGCTCCAAGGCCAAGCTCGCCGGCAATTTGATTCTTGGACTGAACCGTCTTGCACTGGCCGAGGGACTTGTTTTTGCGAGTAAATTAGGCCTTGACTCGCGGGCCTTTCTTGAGCTGCTCAAGGTTACACCCGCCTACTCAGCCGCTATGGACGTCAAGGGCAAAAAAATGTTAGACGGCGATTTTCAACCACAGGCAAGACTGCGCCAGCACCACAAGGACGTTTCCATTATCCTCAAATACGCAGAAAGGCTTAAGCAGGAATTACCGCTCTCAAAAGTTCATCTAGATGTCCTCAAAAAGGCAATCGAAGCCGGTGACGGTGATTTGGACAACTCCGCCGTTATTCGGGAGATTGAACGCAGAATAAAACACTAAACCAATCAGTAAAGGAATCAGTGCACGTGCAGTTCTGTCCTTCGGTATATGAACACGCTGCCAGAGTAATTGGCAAAAATCCCTGGGAAGTCTCACGAGATGCTGAGCTTCTGTCGAAAGCTCATATTGAAGCCTTTCGTCTCTACAATCACTGCCCCGTCGTGGTCGGCATAGATATTTATAATCTGGAAGCCGAGGCGTATGGTGCAATAGTTGAAAGGCCTTCCGGTACCGGTGTTCCCGCTATTTCAAGACATCCGTATTCAACGGTAAAAGAGCTGATTAGTCTGGAGCCGTTTAATCCTAAAACCGATGGCCGAATTCCGATGGTTATAGAAGCCGCCGGGCGGGTGGCCGATAAATGTCCCGATGCCGAGGTCAGAGTACCTTTGAGCGGGCCGTTTTCATTAGCGACGAATCTGGTTGGATTTGAGAACCTGTTATGCGAAATTCACACCGGCCCGGATTTGGTTACCAATGCCCTGATTCACCTTGCTGCCGGACAGGTGGAGTTCTGCAAAGAAATCGTCCGGCAGGGATTGGATATTGCGTTTTTCGAATCCGGGGCGGTTCCGCCGCTGCTCTCTCCGGAGAATTTCAGGGACATCGAGCTTGGCCCTCTTAAAAAAGTAATGCAAGAGACATCGATAATTACAGGCCGTCCTGTTACCTGCATAATTGGTGGCGATACACTGCCGATTCTTGATTATATTCTCCAGACGGGGACAGGTTATGTCTGCTGCCCGGCTAAAACGGACCAGCCAAAGTTTATGGAAATAATGCGGGTACACCCCGAAGTCATGGTCAGAATCAATATGGACCCGAGACCAATGACATCAAAAAATCTCTGTGAAGTCGAAAAGGAAGTTGACAGAGTATTGGAACTGGCCAACAATAGGGAAAAAGTTTGTATCGGGACGGGATGTCTGCCCTTTGAAACGGACCCGCAAATGGTCTTAAAAACAAAAGAATATATTTTGTCTAAGAACATCAGTAGAAAGTTGTAATACAGGAGAGTAAAAATATGTCGCCAAACGAAACAGAGCAAAGCCCTCCACAGGGTCAGGAGCAACAAGTGATGCACATGAACCCGCGCATCGAAAAAGACCGTCAATCGATAGTGACCGCGCGACAGAAAGGCACAGGAGCGATAGTAAAGACTTTTTTAAGGTTATCGGGCCCGGGTTGGCTCCAAAGCGGAATCACCGTCGGCGGGGTATCTTTCTCATCGAGTCTGTATCTCGGCGTACTGGTGGGTTTTAGCATGATGTGGCTTCAGCCCTTAGCTATGATATTAGGTATCATTATGCTCGGTGCGATTGCCTATGTGACGCTTTCCATCAGGGAACGTCCGCTCAAGGCCATCAATGAGCATGTCAGCCCCGTGCTCGGATGGAGCTGGCTGCTTGCATCAGCGGCGGCCAATCTCGTATGGTCTATGCCGCAGTATGTTCTTGGGACCCGGGCCCTCCAGCAGAACCTCTCGCCGAACATTCTCGGAGCAATCCCGGACCCCTGGGGCAGAATAATCTGTGTTAGTTTTATTCTTGCAATTTGTATTACCGCGACGATGTTCTACAGTGCCGGAGGCCGCGGCGTCAAAATATATGAAATCATCATAAAGTCGATAGTAAGCATGATCGTTTTGTCCTTCATGGGCGTCGTCATCAAGTTAAGCATCGAGGGTGCCATTGACTGGGGTCAGATTCTTAGCGGATTGATACCAAGGTTGCGCATGTTGTGGGAGCCGGCGGCGACGGTCAAAACTCATATCGAGGCCGTGGCCCCCCAATTCCAGCAGTTCTGGACAAAGCTCATTGTCTCCCAGCAGCGTGACGTCATGATCGCTGCCACCGCCGCCGCGGTAGGTATCAACATGACGTTTCTGTTGCCATATTCGATGCTGCGCAAAGGCTGGGACAAGGACTTCCGGGGACTGGCGATATTCGACCTTTCGACGGGCTTGTTCATCCCGTTTATCCTGGCTACCGGTTTTGTGATAATCGCTTCGGCGTCACGGTTCCACACAACTCCGGCCCCGGGTTTTGTGCCGGATGAACCGGGCGGCACGGTAAAGGTTGAGCCGGCCCAAAACCTTATTGGTCCTTATAAAAGTCTTCTTGCGAGCCGGCTCAAATTCGAAATCGGCGACGAGGAATTCGCCAGGCTCACGCCCGAACAGGTACAGGAACGGTCGGAAGCCCTGCCCTGGGCGGACAAAAGGATGTCAGCGATGCTGGTCAAGCGTGACAACCTCAACCTGGCCTTGGCCTTGGAGCCGCTGACGGGCGATTTTCTGGCCCAGTTTGTATTCGGCCTTGGCGTATTAGGAATGGGCATCAGCGCCGCGACAATGCTTATGACAATCAATGGTCTATGTCTCTGTGAGTTGCTCAACAGACCTTTGAAAGGCTGGACCCAACGCATCGGTTCTCTAATCGTTGTGCCCCCAGCTCTGTCGGCTATTTTCTGGAAACAGCCGGCGCCCTGGCTGGCCATGCCGACCTCGGTTTTCTGTATAATCCTGCTGCCGATTGCATATCTCGCCTTCTTTCTGCTGATGAACCAGAAAGCCATGCTCGGTGACAACATGCCGAAAGGCGGCAAGCGTGTCCTCTGGAATATCTTGATGGTAATTGCCACCGGCATAGCGACGTTGGTCAGTATATGGAGCCTGTGGTCAAGACTGGGTGGATGGAGCATCGCGGTAATCGTTGTTTTCGTCGGGCTTATCCTGGTCGTCCACTTCATTCGCAAGGGCAAAGCACAGGCAACCCCAGCATGAGGCCCGAGCAATGGGACAAGCTGCTCGCTGTTATAAACGGCGAAGTGTTTGAGCCGGTGCCGGTCGGATTCGTCATCGATAGCCCCTGGCTTCCGGGCTGGGCCGGGATTTCATCAATCGATTATTTTTCCAGCGAACAGATGTGGTTCGAGGCCAACCTCAAGGCCGTCAGAAAGTTCCCGGAGATTATGTTTTTGCCGGGATTCTGGGCCGAGTTTGGGATGTGCACTGAGCCGTCCGCTTTCGGGGCGAAATGCTCCTGGCAGGAAAACGAGCTGCCCTATGCGGATAAAATTATCACCGATATTCAGGATGTCCATTCGCTCTACAAGCCGAACCCCAAAACGGACGGCCTGCTGCCGTTAGTCCTCAATCGCCTAAAACATTACCAAGGCCAAATCGAGCAGGCGGGGCATAACATCAAATTCGCAGTCTCTCGCGGACCGTTGAACGTGACTTCATTCCTGACCGGCAGCACAGAATTCCTTATGGCCATACGAACCAATCCGGACCAGACACGCAGGTTGCTCGAGATTGTGACGGACTTCATTATCGATTGGCTCAAGCTTCAAGCAGAGACATTCCCCTCTACTGATGGTATATTCATCCTCGATGACATCGTAGGCTTCTTAGGGGAGGAAGATTTCAAAGTAGCGGCGCTGCCATATCTGGAACGCATTTTCCAGTCGCTCGATGTTGCGGTTAAATTCTTTCATAACGATGCCGCCGGGCTGATATGCGCTCCGTACCTTCCTCAAATCGGCGTGAATCTCTTCAATTTCAGTTTCCAGCACACCCTCGGCCAGATGAAGGAGCTAACGAACAACGAAGTTACCTTGCTTGGAAACATCCCAACGATTGATGTCCTTTCAGCAGGTACACCGGAAGATGTGCAGAACAGCGTCAAAGCTGCACTCGAATCAGTAAGTGACAAGAGTCGCATTATCCTGTCCTGCGGCGGGGGTATGCCTCCCGATGTCTCGACAGAAAATATCGAGGCCTTTCTATCAGCGGCTGGGGATTAGTCAAAGGGCAGTTTTACTCCACCTTGAGGAGTTCTCTTGATACTGCTCTTGGCACCTTCCGGCTCTTTGAATTCAACCTTTCTTAACCGGCAAATCAAGCCTTCGGTAATTTTCTCGAAGTCGCCTTTGACAAGCCTGGCGTATGAGATTGTCGGCGTTACTTTTTCAATCTTGATTGTGGCGATAAGCTTTTCCGTTCGGCCCAATGATTCCTTTGTGTCGATGTCAAAGATTTCTTGACCCTGAATAACTACATCAAAAACCGAACCTTTTGAGATTCTCTTACCGCCCTGGTTGATAATAACCTGCCCTTCTATATTTTTGCTTGCAATGCGGACGGGATAGAGTCTGTCGATAATCGTCTCAACCACCTGGTTGGCAACTTTGCTCGTAAGGTTGTCAACCATTTCCCTGTAATCCAGGTCTTCGGGCTCCCATTCTTTTACGAGCACTCTGACCTGGTCTTCTTCAAGGGCAATGTTAACGGTGTCGGCCAATTTGACCTGTCTTGTAGGGGCAACTATCAGGCGATAGTCAAAAACATAATCAACCTCGTACTCTCTGATTGGACGGCCGATAGCTCTGGACGTTTTCTCTTTAATCTGGAGTCCCGCGTTGGATATGGTTCCGACAATCATATAATCGGCGCCAAGGACCTGGCCCAGTCTGGCCTTCTCCTCAATGGGTGAATCGTCAGAGATAAGAATATTTCTGTTTTGGGCAAATTCGTCGATATACTCTCTGTCTAAAACAGCGAATTTATTTGTCCCTGAAAGGCCTATGCTCAGTTGCTGGGAGAGCTTAAGAGACATTTCAATCCCCGAAGGAACAAAGCTGCCGAATTGATAGGAGTCATAGAGCGTTTGAATCGGCATTATCGCCAGCTTGAGCCTGTTGGTTTGTTCGGGGTCTTCGTAGTCGTAAACCCAGGCTTTAATTGTAACCTCGTAGGTTTTATCATCGATTTTTTGTTCGTCAATAATTTCGTAAGATTTGACCCAGCCTGCAATATCAGTTAACCGGGTGGAACCGCCCGCCTGGACGGATACGGAGTCAAATTCGATAGTTTTGCCCGTGTCTTGTGTATCAATACCCACCCCGGCGGACTCAAAGCCGAATTCGTATCTTCCCGAACTGACTGCAATACCTTTGGCCTGAGCAACGGCCTGATACAGGGCTCTTTGGATTGCCTGCTCTCTGGTTATGCCCTGCCCTTTGGTTTGGCGAACTATAGTCTTAGGAGCGGAAAACGCCTTGGGGCAGACCAATGCCACTACAAGCAGGAGAATGTATCTCTTTTTCATTTTTAATCCCACTTTAATATTGGACAATAAACCAAATTTATGCTCTTACCACGCTACGGACCGGTTACTACCTCGTTTGCCGATAATAGACTCTTTCTGCCAGAATCTCAGGCCGGTCGTTAAGTCTGTTATCATAAGCTGGAAATAATATTCGACCTGCTGGCGGCCCCTGTCGTAACGAATATTTCTCTGGAGAATTTTGCCGGCGATGCTCAGCTCAGGTGCAATTAATGTCTTTTTGCCTGCAAGGGTTTCCTGTTTGAATTCGTCTCCCGTTGCTGAGTCTCTGATATCTCTCATCTCGTAAATCATTTCGTCCGGAGCGCCTCCGCCTCCTACTGCTGAGGTCATTACAACCTGTCCGCTGTTCAGAAGCTCTTCTTCGATCTTTGCCATCAGCTGGTCGGTGTCGATTCTTTGCATGGTATCGTTTGTGACTCGGCCTGTCGTCATGACATATCTTCCGCCGCCCGGCTTTTTAAGAGCGCCCGAGCTAATCATCGATTGAATCATTTCGCTGGCGGCCTGGGCAAAATCCCGATAATCCAGCTCCATAACTGCCTTACCTTCATCGTTTACAACGTCAATGTTGACAGTTTCCGCGGCACAGCCTGCAAGGAAAAGGCCGGCTAATGTGATAATTATTTTTGTTCTCATAATTTACTCCCACTTTTTTGTATCCATTCTGAAATCTACAGCTTCTACTCTCGGCGCGACAGCCTTAAGGCTAAATGAGGATTTACCCATCGCCGAGGCCGGCAGCCATGTGCTTGTCTTGGTTTGAATCATTAAACCATTCGCGTCGAGCCATTCAATTTTATATCTGAAGCGCTTGGTACTGTATGAGCGGTTGTGTCCGTTGATATTAAGCTCAAGGAAACCGGAATCGTTGTTCATGAGAATCGCCTCATCGATTTCTATGCCTTCGCCTATCAGTGCGCTAAAAGCATGAGCTACCGGACGTGTTACAATATTACTGGCAAGGTCATCGCTTCTTATTTCTTCCCTTATATGAATTTTCTCAGGTGGCTGATCACAAGCTGCGAATGTGAACGCGAGAGCTACAAGCAGTATATTTGTGATTGTTTTCATTTCCTAATCTCCAAAAAATTGATTCAAAAAGTTATAACCTCAAATATCGGCTCAGCCTGATTGGCTGTTATTCTAACATATACTATCGCATTATTACAATTAGGAATATCAATTTCAAAAGGATTCGCACCGGCTGGTGTAACTTTTAATTTGCCGTTTTTCGGCTTTGGAAACCTGGCAACTTGAAAATCCTTCGGCAAAGTCGTCCATATCCTGACATCCGCAGTGGTTGTCGCATAACTGTACGCCGCTACAAACAGAGAGGCAAGCGAAGAAGCGGAAGAGTCCTCTTTCTCAACTGCATACTGCGCAATGGCTTTTGCCGTTGTTGATACAATAGCTCTTGTTAAAATACCCTTAAAATCTTTGCTGAACTCGGTCTGGACAACCCTGTCCATGTCTGAGACTACGCGAGTTTCATAATCGTTACCATCAACTTCCACAACCAGATACGGATATGCTCTGTCTCTAAATTCCAATTCCGGCAGAGCAATTCCTACATATTTAACTTCATCTGTCGCAACGAATAATGGAATATCCATCCTGAATTCTCTTTTTACAGGACCCAGGCCGTTCTCAAATATCAACCATATTGTATCGTCCAATTTACCCTTCCCATCAAGTACATTCTCAGTAATGCTGAAGTCCTCAGCTATATAGGCATTGTCCCCGACCATACCATAGGATTCTTTAAGCAAATCCACTGCCTTAGAATGGTCGGAAACCAAGTTAAAGAATACGCCTGCAAGATAGGTCGCAAAAGGATTAACGAAATCAGGATAAGCTTCAAAGTTATAGAGATTGGGATATTTCTCAGCCAAAAGTTTTTCTGTCTCGGGATTTTCAACATTGGTTTTCGAAAAACTGTCCTTTTGCTGGTCTTTTTCCAGTTCGGCCTGGAGCTTGCGTATTTCTTCGTTGAATTTCTCTTTCGCACGTCTTTGCCTGTCAAGAGCACGATTAAATTCCACCCTGGCCAAGTCAAACTTCCTTTCTGCCATAAAGTTCAGGGCCTTGTAAACGTTGACCATTATGCCGTCATACTCTTCACCCCTATAAGGAATGATGTTCTCATTTACGATTGTAGTGCCGATGCCGTCCGCAAGTCTGGACTGTTCATCGTAATACTTAAGCATCTCCTCTGCCTTGTCGAAGGTCTCGGTGCTCTTGGTATAGTCTTGTTGAATTCTTTGAACTGTCCCCAGTTGCAAGGCCCAGAGTAAGTCCTCTCCTCTGGGATTTTTACTTTTACTTATCTTTTTCTGGGCAAAAAGAGCTGATTCCTCATAGTCTGAGCCTAAAAAATGTCTGTTAAAAGTGGCTAAGTGGCCCCTTGGAGCGTTACAACCTGTAAAAAAAGGCAGACTGAAAAGGCCTAAAATTGCAAATATGACAGGATTCCTAAATCTATCTCCACTCATATTACTCTCCAAATCACCCTTCAATCCCATTTTATGTGGCGTTGCATATATAAAATGGTCGGCGATTATTGTAGGCTCCGTCAAGAGAATTTTAGAGATTCCTGAAGTTTTTTTCCTCGTTTTTGCTATTTTAGACCCCAGACCCCCCGAATGGCAAAAGGTACCTTGACCCCACATTCCTCACTGTCATCCCGAGCGCAGCCCCCGTTTTTGCTTTCGCAAGAAAGCAGGGGCGAAGTCGAGGGATCTGGTCATAGCATACAATCAATCCCTCGCTGTCATTCTGAGCGCAGCCGAGCGTGATAATCTTGTAGTCGTACTATTTCTAAAATGGAGTATTAGGTCTCAGCTTGCTACCTTTTAAGTTAAAGTTATTCCACACCAATAGCCGAACAAAAAATAACAGCCCTAAATGTCTCTTAATAAAAACCAAAAGGTCGTTGTATTGACTGTTTTGGTGGGCTGGTAGTAAAAAAAATGAACGAAGTATTTGGATTTTACAACCTTATTTTTCTTAATTTGAAATGGAGTAAAATGGTTAAGAAACTGGTCATAATTTTAATTGTAATTGCTATGAGTCTTGTTTTGGCATTTGTTGCCGGCTGTGAGAGCGACGCTCAAACCGGTGCCCTTATCGGTGCGGGGGTTGGCGCCCTTGCCGGCCAGGCCATAGGCGGCGATACGGAAGCAACACTGATTGGAGCTGGAGCAGGAGCAGCCGGTGGCTATATGATAGGCAACGAAAGCGACAAGAAAAAATAGACTTACGACGAACTCACCTCTCGACGGAGCCCGAAGCCGGTGCCGGGCAGTCGTGCCGTAAGCTTCCGGCCTTCGCTGTCCACCCTAATTCACCCGACGAAGTGGGCTTCGCGTAGGGGCAGTCCCCTCGGCGAAGCAGGCTTACCATTCGGTGCTCAGCCTCGACGGCAGTGTGATACACATCCTTCTTATTACCCTTTGTGCTCGGTCAATCTCCTGAGGTGATAAAGGTAGGTCTGCAGCTTCACCCAACATTCCACCTGTAATGCCACCGAATAATTCTTCTTCTTCGCCGCTGGCAGCACCACCACCCCATACACTACCAAGACCTAAAAATCCCCCGGTTGTGCCCGTTCCACTGCCAAGCCACAAAATGCTGTTATCCTCGATATCCACCATTTTTGCCGAAATAAAGATTTCATCACCAAAGTGTGGCACATCGATGATAAGAACCGCAGGGACGTTTAGAATTCTTCCGGCCTCAGCGGCACCCGCCTCAGTTATTAACTCTGATGCCTGGAATCCCTGCTCCCTAAGCAATGCTGCAACAGTGGCCCGTTCTTTTGGTGCATAACCCTTCTTCAGGAGTTCCATCGCGAATAAATCAGCAATCTGATTTTTGGCAGGCTCGCTTCTCACAGCACCTTCAACGGCCACGATAGCAATCTTATCTACAGTGTTAAAGTTATAACCGACCCTGGAGAAGCTTTGTCCTCGTCCCGAAGAGCAGCCGCCAGCAAAAAGAATAGCTATTACCAGTATATGAACAACGATTTTCATAGCCTATACCTCCGATAACAACAGATTTACTAACGAATCTTAAAGCACTTTAGTATAAAAGACTTATGCGAAATTGTCAAGCTTTATTTGTATCTTTCGACCGTATTCATATCAATCTTTACAAAGAAAAATTTGCCTGATTTTCCTCTTCTTCTTCAGGGCTGTCTTATGGTACGGGCATTTTGAAATCCCATCCGGTCAGCATGGCGGTTTACCGAAGCAAAAAAGGCCGAGCCCCCGCGACTTGCCGGCACAAGCCAGCAGCGGGGGCAGCCTTTTTATACGGACCCCATTTCGTGAAAAATCGCAAAATGGGGACCTTATATATTTATCCACCTCCCAAACGAGGGGGGCAGCACTGATGGGACTGCGGCTCGTGCTACATCGGATTATATCCAACATCCGCATAACTGGGTTGTTTTTGAGGACGATTGGGCCATTTCAATACATCAAACAAAAACTCGCAGGCCTGGCGTATCATCACACCCGGCATACACGGACACATCTCAAACGAACCAACTATATCATTGTCATATTTGCCTAAAACCTTTAGGAGATAATCCCAATTTTCACGGGATATACCGCCATGCAGGCCGGGTGGCTCGTGGTCGTCCGTTTGGCCGTAATTATCAGTCAAATGAAGATGGGAGACTCTCGGCGCCAAATCATCCACATATTGCCTGAAAGAATATTCACCATCCAGATTGGCATAACCGATGTCAAGGCAATATCGGACGGATTTGAATTTCTCACC
>JABAOH010015166.1_pt1 | contig 16507 bp, 12 predicted proteins | sample 7062181 | NCBI WGS metagenome assembly JABAOH01 (sample SAMN14538630, study PRJNA623070) | marine sediment metagenome | biome: marine biome [ENVO:00000428]; feature: marine pelagic biome [ENVO:01000023]; material: deep marine sediment [ENVO:00002113]; isolation source: pool of 5 deep marine...
CCCGTATCGCCCGATATGCTGCTGGCGGAAGTGAAGAGGCTATTGTAGAGCGGGGTACGGGCAGGCCGGGTTCGGGGCCGCCGGGGCGAACGATGGTTCGCCCCTACCCCAAACGTGACGTGTAGCGTTGGGGGACCGTGCCCGCCCCAATGTGTCGGGTGACCGCAGACCGGGGTTGCGGTTGCCCATGCTGCCACGCGTTGCTGTAACGGATAGAATGATAGGCAGGATAGTAAGAAACATGATGCAAACGCCGGCACTGATGCTTCGTGCCGTTCGTCGTCTGAACTGGCCGGGGAGAATCCTCGTCGTGACGGCAGGCGCAGGCGCCTTCAGCGTCGCCGCGATCGAGGTGACGGGGCAGCCCGGATTCTGCAACTCGTGTCACGTCATGCATCCGTACTACGACAGTTGGACAACGTCGGGCCACGATGAGGTGAATTGTCTCGATTGCCATCTGCAGCCCGGCTTCACCGGATACATCAAGGGCAAAATCAACGGTCTGGCCCAGGCGATCGACTGTGCGGTCGGCCGCGTCGGCACCAAGCCCAACGCCACGATAGCCGATGCCTCGTGTCTGAGGTCGGAATGCCACAGCGCCGAGGAACTGGCGACCGAGACGATCGACTACGGCGGCGTCCGGTTCACGCACGGGAAACACATGGATAAGACCGTCGGCGGAATCAAGATCACCTGCGGGACCTGCCACAGCCATTTCGAGGGCCAGGAACACTTCACCGTCAATAAGAACGTCTGTTTCACTTGTCATTTCCTCGGCAAGGACACGGACCGCGGCCGGCTCGTCCAGACAGGCTGCCAAAGCTGCCACAAGGTGCCGGCGGAAGTCATCCGCCGGGGCTTCGTCAAGATCGACCACAGCGAATTCGTCTCTTATGAGGCCAGTTGCGAAGAATCTTGCCACAAGCCGGAGGTCGAGTTGGTGGGCCGGGTGGAGGAGACCGTGTGTCTGGATTGCCACAGCTTTCGCAAGGAGGCGGATGCCAACAGCATCGAGCTGCACGCCAGCCACGCCAACGGGCATAAGGTGGAGTGTTTTGCCTGCCACGGCGACATGGCGCACGGCCGGACCGAGGTGGAGTCGATATCTGCCATGATGGATTGCCGCAGTTGCCACAGCGACACGCATCAGGTCCAGCAGACGATTTACGGCACGCAGCATCCCATACAGCCCCACAGCACGGACCGGGTGCTCAGTCCCATGTTCCTGACTCACGTGGAATGCACCGGCTGTCATATCGAGCGGACGGCCAGGACGACCGGCACGCTCGACAGTTTCGGCACGGTTGCGCGGGCGACTCCCACGGCGTGCGACAAGTGCCACGAGGCGGGGACGGGCGACCAGTACGTGCCGTTCTGGCAGAAGAGAATCAAAGCGCTGTACGAGCAGGTGGAAAAGCGGGTCAAGGAGTCTGAAGCTCTCGCGAACGCTGAGACGAATACCGAGCGGGCACAGGAACTGCGCCGACGGGTCCAGCAGGCGAGATCCATCCTCGATTCGGTTCGCTACGACGGCAGTTGGGGCGTTCACAACTTCAAATACACCGAGACCCTGCTCCTCGAAGCGGACAAGATCGTGTCGACTGGGGGTTAACCATGCACGTGCGTAATCGATTGATGGATGGAAAGACCAAGCGGCTGACGATGGCGGGGGTCATCCTCATAGCGGTGCTTGCGAGCGGCGTCGCGGCCCAATCCGCCAGTCCGCATCATGGTTTTCTCGGAGGGCCGTGGGAGGTCCTGGTGAAGATGGGGCACGAAGGCGTCACGATGCGGATGCCGCTGTCGATTGCCGATGAGAACAGGCCGCAGGAGCTTGATGCGGTCATACCGGTGATGGGAACGCCGATCAAAGTGAAGCTCGAACGGTATCTGCCGAACCTGGCACGCGAGATGACCGCCGTAGAGGACCCCAATGGCGGCCCGATTGCCAGGCTGTCCCTCCGGGGCGAGAACCTGGAGCAGGACCTTTGGCTTTGCGCGCGCGATCGCGAGCGACAATCGATATCGGCCCACATCGGGAGCGTGGTGATGCGGGAGCTTCCGGCACCAGACGGAACCCGGATTCTTCAGGAGTTGACGGACCCGGATGTGGTGGGAGTGCTGCTCGTGTGGCGCGCCGAGACAGGCTCGGCGTCGCCAACGCATGATCCTGCCTTGAGCCCCTCTCCACGGGCGTACGCGGTCAAGCCGGGCCGGGCGATAGCGCTGGCCGGCTCCCCCTGGAAGCTCTCGGTACTCAGGTACGTGCCGCACTATTCCATCGACCGGCAGACCAAGGAGGTTACGAGTGCCTCCGAGCAGCCCGAGAATCCGGCGCTTGAGATTCGTGTCGAGGGCGACGGGCAGGAGCATCGGCAATGGCTCTGGTCTCAGTTTGCCGCCTCGCCGCACGCGAGAAGACCGCTGCCCTTCCAGGCCCGGTTCGTGGATTTCCATTCGGCCGGTGCAGGTCGGTACATCCTCACGGCCGTGCAAGACTCACAGCCCCATCTGTTGTACCTCCGGGACGGCAAGAAACGCGTGGAGCCTGTTGAACTCGGCAAACGATATCCCTTCGACGATGAGCGGTATTCCTTCGGCGTCGAGGAGGTTCGGTTTGGAGCGCGGATCGAGACCACCTGGAGGAACGCCTCCGAGGTGCTGTTGCGTCCCGCCGTGCTGGCGACGATCAGTGAAAGCCAGTCGAGTCAGCAGGTCGTGCTGGAGTTGGGTCAGCCGTGCCATCAAAAGACGGCCTCCGGCACCCTTGTCGTGCTGTACAGGCGGGTACCGCAAGGCACCGAGAGGAAGTAGATGTCGAAAACAGTCGATTTACGTCCTGTTATTCATAGTTGTTCAAATGAGTACCATGTTGCAAGCAGGCGAGGAGCTGATGATATGACAGGTGCGAAGAAGTATCGTTGCGTATTCGTCGGGACGCTGGTCCTGGCGTTCGTGGCTCAAGCGGGGGCTGTCGATAGGCCGACGACGCCGCAGAAGACGTGCGTGACGTCGGAGTGCCACGCGGAATACGGCAAGAAGGCACACGTGCACGGACCCGTGAGTCTGGGCGATTGCAAGAGCTGTCATGAGGAAACGAACGTGGCCACCCACACGTACAAGCTCACTCGGACGGGCCGGGACCTCTGTGAGTACTGCCATCTGGACCAGGCCATCAGGAAGAACGTCCACGAGCCGCTGAAGACGGGTGACTGCATGGAATGCCACGACCCGCACAGCAGCGACAGTCCGGCGATGATTCAGGCGAAGACCGTCGCGGAGCTTTGCGCCAAGTGCCATGAGACGGGCAAGGATGTTGCGTTCCCGCACGGTCCGGTGGCGGTGGGCGAATGCACCATCTGCCACGCGTCTCACAGCGCCGACCGCGCCAAGCTGCTCGTCGATGAGCCGACCAATCTGTGTTTCTCCTGCCATGTCGTGACGAAAGAGGAACTCACGGAATTCGAGTTCGTGCACGAGCCCGCGAAGAATGACTGCATCGGGTGCCACAATCCGCATGGCGCCGGCAACTCGCACATGCTGAAGGCGGAGCCGCCCGCGTTGTGCTACTCCTGCCATGAGGAGATCAAAAAGGTGGCGGAGACCTCCAAGTATAAACATTCGGCGGTGACGGAGAAGGACGCGTGCCTGAACTGCCACACGCCGCACGCCTCGACGGTGCAGTTTGCCTTGCGGGATGCCCCGATGTCGCTGTGTGTGTCGTGCCACAATGAGCCGATGAAGACCGAAAACGGTGGGCCTATTGCATCGTTTACCGAGCAGGTCAAAGACAAGAAATTCCTCCACGGCCCGGTCGCGCAGAAGGATTGCAGCGGCTGCCACGCGACCCACGGGAGCGATCATTTCCGTCTCCTGGCGAAAGACTATCCCCGCCTGTTCTATTCCCCGTTCAGCAAGGACAACTACGCACTGTGCTTCAGTTGTCATCCCGAGAGCATCGTGCTGACGGAGCGGACCTCCGAGCTGACGGATTTTCGCAACGGCGATTTGAACCTGCATTACGTGCACGTGAACAAGGAACGTCGCGGCCGGACCTGCCGCTCCTGCCACGCGACGCACGCGAGCGACTTGCCCAAGCACATCCGCGAGAGTGTTCCTTACGGCGTGTGGAACCTGCCGATCCAATTCCAGAAGAACGACACCGGCGGCGGCTGCCGGCCCGGCTGTCATCAACCGTTGAGTTACGACCGTAAGGCGCCGGCTGCGTACGCCACGCGCGGAAACTGAACGATGGGCAAGCCGGCGGCACAAACGACAGGGGGCCTCTCATGTTGACACCACGGAACCGTAAATTGTGGCGACTTGCGGCCTTCGTTCTGGCGGCTTGTCTCGTAGCCCCGTCGTTCGGCGCGGAGGGCTTGCGTCGGCTCCAGGTGGGCGATGTAATGCCCGAGTTCAAGCTGGCGGACGCCAATGGAACGACCTTCGAATACGAGCACGAGCGGGCACGCGTTCTGGGCGTCGTCATTTTGCAGGCAGGCCAGACCCACCTCGAGCGCCTGGTAACCGACATNNCTCAGATCGGAGGCGCCGGCATTCGATTGTGTGGGTGTGATGAGCGGCCCGGGTGCCGGCGAGTACCTGCGTTCCCGCGCGGCGGGCGCGCAAGCCGCCTTCCCAGTACTGGCAGATCCGAATTTTGCGCTCTGGGGCAAGCTCGGAGTCATTGCGGTCCCGACGGCCGTGGTGGTGGGGGCCGACGACAAACTGGAATGGGTCAAGGCCGGATACGGCTACGATTTCGTCGCCGGCTTTCACGCTCAGTTGAACAAGGCTCTCGGTCTGGACGATAGCGTGGGTGCGTCCGTGCGCGTGGAGACGTTGGAGAACACCTCCCTCCGCGCGCGTCGTGACCGGCACATCCAACTGGCGCGCACACTCGCGAAGAAGGGGCGATTCGACTCGGCGATCAAGGAGCTTGAGAAACTGCGCCGGCTTGACCCGAATGCCGTTGATGCTGCTCTTGAGCTCGGTGAGGTTCTGTGCCGGGCCGGGAAGAACGAAGCGGCCTTGAAAACGGTGGCAGAAGTGAAAATCGAAACAAAGCAGGACGAAGGACACGCGCTGCTCGTCCGTGCGTGGGCCAGGCGACAGATGGGTGCACTCGATGCCGCCGAATCGCTCTTATCCAAGGCCCTGGAACTTGAGCCCGATTCCCCCCGTGTTTTGTATGAGATGGGCAAGGTGCAACAGGCGAAAGGAGACGCCGAGAAAGCCCTGGCGTACTATCGCAGGGCTTTGGCCGAGGTCTTCGGAGACGCCGATTCGCCGGTGCCTTCTCAAAAGTAAGACGCAATGGCAGATGTATTCTCAGTTGTGAGACCCGGCGGGCCTCCCATTTATGATAATGCGAGGATTGCGCCGTCGGATAGAACTGTAAATCGCAACACTAAAATGGTTTATGGGAATTTTTTCCTGGGGCGGTGCATATCGTGACATAATGGCACAGCGTTTGCAAGAGCAAGGTGACTGCGGGCAAAGTGCGTGTGCACTTGGCCCTTGGGCAATTGGTTGACGGAACTGGCGAAGCTCGTTGCTTCACCGGCATGGATGTGATGAAGCAGAAAAGTCTCGCTGGAGTGCGGGAGGCAGGGTGAACGAATCGGTGTAAGGCCGATGCATGAAGGAGGAGTTGAGAAAAATGTGCAAGTGGTTGGCGAGGTTAGGTTTTGGTGTGATGGTATCAGGTCTTTTGGTGGCAGGAACATGGGCGGCGAGCCCGCATCCCGACCTTGTAGGTTGTGATGGCTGCCACACGCCCCACAACGCGTCAGCGTTGCCGGGCGTGCCGCTGTGGAACGGCAGTGAAACGACTACCACCTTCACGATGTACTCCAGTCCGACTTTTGACGGGACCATCGACGGTCAACCCAGTGGGGCCTCACGTCTATGCCTCAGTTGCCATGATGGTGCGAACCCGAATTTCCTGTGGATGAGCGACACGAAGCTGTTCGGGGCCGACGAGCTGGTCAACAGCCACCCTGTCTCGTTCGTGTATGACTCGGCCCTGGCCGCCGCCGACGGCGCGCTGAAGGACCCCGCTCAACCCAGCACGCTCGGCCGGACTATCGCGGAAGACCTGTTGGATGCGAGCAGCAAGCTGCAGTGCAACAGTTGCCATGACGTGCACACCTCGGGCGTGGGCGAGCGTCAACTGCGTGGTTACAATTACGGCTATGAGACGGTCGAGAATCCCGACGGCTCGACGACTCAGATCCATCATGGGCCTGAGTTGTGTCGTATGTGCCACTTGAAGTAGGACTACCGGCGCCAACTGCACAGGGGGGCAGACAATCTTTGGCCCGGGATTGCTCGGCAAGTCCGGCGGGGAAGAAGGTGCGTACCCGGACGTTACCGACAATACCGGGCCATTATTATTGAGTGCGAGGTTGCAGACGGCACCCGTCGACCCCCCTTGTGGAGCGGGGCGCTGTCCGGGCGAAATCCTTCGCTGATTTGCTAAAGAGAGTCTATCCGATTAGACGAGAAATAACCCATGTCGATTGTTAACTTATTTTATCGCAGTGGTTTAGCACTCACCGCCGCCCTGGCGGCGTGTTGGCTTATCGGGGGCTGCGCGTCGGGGCAAGAGGCCCCCGAGGGCGCCGGTCCGGTGTTCTTCCCGCCTGCACCGGAAAAGCCCCGGTTGCAGTTTCTCACCTCACTCTCCGGTCCCGCCGATCTCGGCGCCGCAGGTCCGAGCGGATTCGAGAGATTCGTGCTCGGGGAAGCCGAAGAGAAAGAAGGGATCATGACGCCGTACGGTCTTGCGCTCCACGACGGCAAGCTCTACGTCTGCGATGTCGGCAAGAAGCGGGTTGAAGTGCTCGATCTGCAGAAACGGTCCTTCGGGTACATGACCGAGGATCGCAGGCTGATGAACCCCGTGAATATCTTCATCGCGGACGACGGGACGAAGTACATCGCCGACCCGACCGCCGGCGCCGTCTTCGTCTTCGACAGGGGCGATACCCTACAGGCCATTCTCGGCAAGGAGCTGCGCATCAGCCCGATCGACGTGGTCGTGCGTGGGCCCTACTGCTGTGTGACGGATTTCGCGAGCAATCGGGTCGTCGTACTGGACAAGGCGACGGGCCGAGAGATCCACCGCATCGGCGAAGAAGGCGACGGCGAGAATCAGTTCAAGCTCATCAGCGATCTGGCGTTCGGGCCGGACGGGGACCTCTACGTAACGGACAAACTGAAAGCCGAGATTTTTCATTTCGATGTCTCGGGAAATCTGAAGCGGACCATCGGCCGGCGGGGCGACAACATTGATGAATTGGTGCGGCCCAAGGGTATCGCGGTGGACCACGACAACCGGATCTGGGTGGTCGATGCCGGCGTGTCCATGGGGGCCTCGGTGTGGTCCACGGAGGTTGCTAAAATCTACGACCAACAAGGTCGGCTTCTTTTGTTCTTCGGCCGGCCCGGCAATGAGCCCGGCAACATGAACCTGCCCACGAAGATCATCCTGGACTACGAGCACGTGAATCTGTTCCGGCGGTACGCCGTCAAGGGGGCGGACATCAAGTTCCTCGTGTTGGTATCCAACCAGTACGGCCTGAAGAAGGTCAACGTNNAAGAAGGTCAACGTGTACGGCTTCGGCGAGTTTCCCGTTCCGAGCCGGCCGGCAGAGGTCGGGGCGCCAGGCAGTTCCCGGCCCGAGTCGATGAGCGCCGCAGCGCCGCCGATGGAGGACGCCGAGCGGATGCGGCGCACCCAGGAGGTTGCCGACCTTTACTCGCGGAGTATGGAGTTGTATCGTGCCGCCCGCTTGGAGGAGGCCCGGGCCGGATTCGTCGAGGTGATCAAGAGCGGTTTGATTCCACCTGCCATGGAGCAAACGCTCAAAGGCTATATCGAGGATATCGACGGCAGGCTCGCCGACCGGCGGGGCGTCAGACCTTGATTCGCGGCGGTTGGGCCGGTCTGAGATCGCATGGAGTTGTTGTTGGCCGGGGGCACAAGTGAATGTTCGGATATCAGGTGCATGCGAAAACCTGCACGTTATGCTGTGGCATCGCTTCGGACCGTCGGTTCCCTGATGGGGCCGGGACTGGCAATCGTGTTTCTGCTCCTGGCCAGTTGCGATGAAGTCGAGCGCCACGACATGTTGACGTTTTTCTTCGATGGAGTTCCGCCGCTGCACGGTGAAACCTTGGAGGTCCGGTCCTCCGGCGCGAAGAAGGCCGAAGTCACGACGGTCTCACCGACAGGAGGCTGGCGCGTGCATAAGGCTACGAAGGATTGCACCAACTGCCACGGCGACCAGCGCCGCAGAGGCTTCTCTTCGAAGGTTCACTTGGTGGCTGAGGCGCCGCACCTGTGTTATCAATGTCATCAGGAGTACTCCACGCTGGAAGGATGGGTGCACGGGCCGGTCGCCACGGGCAATTGCCTGTTCTGCCACGAGCCGCACAAGACGAAGAACGAATTTCTGCTTCTCAAACCGGTGCCCGAATTGTGCTACCAATGCCATGATCTGGACGCGATCCACACGATCGAGAATCACGCGGCGGAATCGTACAAGCACTGCGTCGATTGTCATGAAGGCCATGCAAGTGAAACGCGCGGTCTTCTGAGGCCGTCTTTTTTGGCCGGGCCCGTGGGGGCGGAATATCAATCCGAGGCGCATCGCCGCAAGTATGAGCAGTCGCTCAGAAAGGCGCGTAGCGATCTGACGCAAGGACAGGATTTCCTCGCTATGTCTCGGACGATTATCGGCCACATCGAAAGCGGCCGGTTATGGTCGGCCCGGGCTTATCTCGAGGTTCTGCTCGACAGCGGCCTGGTCACGGATTCCGAAGAGGCCCCGGTGGCTAGGGTCCTGCAACAGGTGGTCGCTCTCCAGACAAGCGGTCCGGCGGCGTATCAGGAAGGTCCCGAGGGCCAGACTTCGCCTGAGGCCGGGAGGGAGGCGCCAGCGGCCGCTCTTCGGGCCGTACGGGAGCAGAGACGTGAGCGCGAGAGAACCGTGGCCGAGCTGTACTATCGCAGTATCAGGCAGTATCACGCCGGACAGCTTGTGGAGGCCCGTGAGGGCTTTCGGCAGGTTCTTGAGGCCGAGTCGCTTCCCGGACCTGTGAAAGAAACGGCCCAGGGCTACTTGGACCGCATAGAGGGGGCCCTGGTAGACCCGCAGCAGCCCGGCTGGCGCCCGTTGCAGTAGTGTGCCGTCCGGGGCGTCCCAAAAATGAGAATCCCATACGAGAATATTCAGAGCAAAAGAGGGGATGTCGATGAAACAGTGAGGTCCACGGAACCAGCGTCCTGGTTCGCCGGCCGTCCACGGCGTGAGCAACGCACGAGTGGGTTGGTCCTGTCTCGATGGACGGCACAGAAGACCGAGCGGGTCGAACTCAGGAAACCGATAGCTTGTTGAACCGATCACGCAACAGGATAAGACATAATCTCGCACGACCAGGACGCGGCCAGAGGGTCCTTGGGACTCTTCTGTGCGGCGGGCTGGGTCTGATAATGTTCAGCGGCTGTGACGTGACCGTGCGAGGCCGCCCGCGCCCCCTCGTCAGGCAGCAGAAGATTCGGGGCGAAGTCGAGGCGGTCGTCGAGCATCGCACCGACGAGCAGGAAAGCGGGGCCAGCAGGCGTGAAAGCAGGAGCAATGTGTTCGAGGAACGCGTGAGAGTCAGGACGCACGGCGACATATACCACCCGGACTTTCTCGACTACGACATCATGGTCGGCGGCGGACTGGCACAGCAGCACATCGACTCCGACGATGTGTCGGGCTGGAGCACCGACGAGCTGAGCGAGTATGCCGCCTCCGCCCAGATCCTGCGCTCCAAGCCGTACTCGGCCACCCTCAATGCGAACAAGTCGCAGGACTTGATCCCCCGGCAGTTCCTGGGGCCGCTCCGGGCCGACCGGCAAAGCGAAGCAGCGTCCGTCTTCGTGCGCGAGGGAGCCTGGCCGATGCTGTTCCAGTACAGCACCAGCGAAACCAGCCAGGATGGGTTCAATTCCTTTGCGCCGGACTTCTTTGCCCGCGAGGACGAGCGCTTTCGCTACTCGGTCGACCGCGACTTCGGCAAGCTGTCGCATCTGCATTTCGATTTCGACCGAACCGAGGCCCGGCAGGAGAGCGTCGGCGCCGTGGTGGACACGGACACCGATACCTACACTCTGTCGCACGATTACACGTTCGGCAACAACGAGCAGCATCGGCTGGACTCGCTGTTCAATTACGTCGACCAGGGCGGCTCCTTCGAGTACGAGAATCTCCGCCTGCAGGAACGATTGAAGCTGCAACACACACCCGATCTGCTCAGCAAGTACGACGTGCAGTACGCGCAGTTTGACCGCGAGATGCTGAGCAGCGAACAGATCCGCGGCCAGGCGGGCCTCGAGCATCGGCTGTTCGACAGCCTGGTGACCAACGTGGACGCCTTCATCTCGGAAACGGACCTGGGGAACGAGGGCGACCTCTCGCAGTACGGTGGTATCCTCGGGCTCAACTACAAGAAGACGAACCCGTGGGGCATCCTGTTCGGCAGCTACAGCGCCAATTTCATTCGGAGCGAACAGACGGGAGGGGCCGGCAAAGGAGCGGTCGTCGGCGAGGCGCATACGGCCACCGACCTGATCCCGATCGAGCTGGATCGCTCGAATATCGACATCTCGACCATTCAGGTTAGAGACGCCGGCGGAAACTTCTTTCAGGAGGGCGACGACTATACGATCTTTCAGAGCAGCGGCCGGGTGTTCCTCAACGCGATCGTTGTCGGCGGCACGATTCCCCCGAACTTCACCGAGGGCCAGGCGTTCTTCGTCGATTACGAATTCTTCATTGAGCCCGAGCGCGACGAGGACACGTTCCGCCAGAGCTTCACGCTTCGCGAGCGCTTCCAGAACGGTCTCTCGCTGTACTACGGTTTCCGCATGCAGGAGGAAGACATCACCTCGACTCTGACGGAGGTGGTCCCCGATGAATACACGGTCCACACGGTAGGCGCCGACTATACACACAAGGGCCTGTTTCTGGCGGCCGAGTACAGCGAGGAAGACTCCACCCTGATCCCGCTGACCAGTACGAAGCTGGAAGGCCGATACCGGTGGATGATAGGGCCGGCGACCAGTGCGGGCGTCGGGTTGATGAACCAGTGGCTCGAGTTCGGCGCGCCGGATGCCCGCGACGTGACGCTCCTGGAGGCCAGCGCCGAGGTCTTCAGCCGGCTGACGGACAATTACAGCCTCTCCGCCTCCGTGGACTATCGCGACGAGGAGGATACGCGGTTCGGAAAAACCAGGGGATTTCAGCTTGATACCGAATTGGAGTATCGATACCGGCAGTTCAGTGCTACGATGGGCGCGGAGTTGAGCTTTCTCGAACGTCGGGACGACGAGATCGACAGTGTCTTCCTGTATATCAGGGCTGTGCGGCGTTTCTGACCCGCGTGGAGAGGTTTGAAGCCATGGGACTTCAACGAGTTGGCAGACATCAATGTTCGGTGCGGCTGTGGGCCCTTGTGGTCGCGCTGCTCCTGGCGGACGTCGGGTGTGGCCCGCAACCCGCCGGGCCATTCGGCTCGCTCGATGCGCCTTTGGTATGGCCCGAGCCGCCCGAGCAGCCGCGCATCATGTACCTGGGGGCGATCTCCACCGAGGCCGACCTGCACCAGCGTGGCTCATTGTTCGAGGGGCTCGGCGCGTTGCTGTTCGGCAAGAGGCCCGTCGGGGTCCTGGTTTCGCCCTACGCGGTGACGGTAGATTCGTCCGGGATCCTGTACGTCGCCGACTCCGGAGGCGCCGTCGTCCACGGATTCAACCTGAACACGCGCAGCNNGTCATTGAGTGACGACGCGAAGCTGCAAAGTCCCGTCGCCCTGGCGGCATTTGCCGACCGTCTCTACGTGGTGGACAGCACGTTGCGCCGGGTCTGCGTTTTCAAGAGGAATGGCGAATTTCTCTTCGCCTTCGGGCAGGGCCGATTCGAGCGGCCCGCCGGCATTGCGTATCGGTCTCCTGAGAACATGGTCTACGTTGCCGACGCCGGCAGCCATACGATCCATGTCTTCGACCACAAGGGTAAGTTCATCCGGCGGATCGGCACGCGGGGGATCGGCCCGGGCCAATTCAACTTTCCGACGCATCTGTGCCTCGGTCGTTCCGGACGGCTCTACGTGAGCGACACGCTCAACTACCGCCTTCAGGTGTTCGGGCCGGACGACCGGTTCCTGAGGATGTTCGGGCAGCAGGGCGACCGGCCCGGCAATTTCGCGCACCCCTGCGGCGTGGCCGCCGACCGGTTCGGCAACATCTACGTGACCGACCGCCAGTTCGAGAACGTGCAGGTGTTCGACTCGGAAGGACGCATCCTGATGGCGTTCGGGCAGGAAGGAAACGCTCCCGGCGAGTTCTGGCTGCCCGCCGGCGTCTTCGTGGACGACCGCGACAGAATCTACGTCGCCGATTCATTCAATAAGAGAGTCCAGATATTCGAGCTTCTGGAGGAAATCGAGAGATGAGCAAACGGCGCCCGATAGCGGCTGTTTTCTGTCTTGCGGCACTCGGGGTCCTGCACGCGCCGGTGGAGGCCTCGGTCCAGGGCACCCCGCATGACCTGTCGGCGGTCTCCGGCGAGGCGGCGTGCAGCTTCTGCCACACCCCGCACGGCGCGCTGCCCGGCACACCGTTGTGGAGTCACAAGCTCTCGACGGCCGTTTACAAGATCTATGAAAGCTCGTCGCTGGAAGCGAACGTTGGCCAGCCGACGGGTTACAGCAAGTTGTGTCTGAGCTGCCATGACGGCACGGTGGCGCTGGCGGAAACCGTCACGGGCGGCACCGGCGGCACGTATATCGCGCCGGGCGGCGCCAATTTGGGAACCGACCTGTCGGACGATCACCCGATCAGTTTCGTTTATTCCTCGAGCCTGTCCGCCCAGGACCCGCAGATCCGGCCGCCCCTCGCGCTGCCCGAGACGCTGGTACTGGACCGTTCCGGCGAGTTGCAGTGTACGACCTGCCATGACGCCCACGATAACCGGTACGGCAATTTTCTCGTGATGTCCAACGAGCGGTCGCAGATGTGTACCAGTTGCCATGACCTGGAGGGATGGATGACTTCCACCCATCAGAGTTCCGGCGTCCTGGTGGCGGGCGCCGACGACCCGTACCTGCAGACCGGCGACCGCGGCACGCTGGCGGAGACCGGGTGCCTCATCTGCCACAGGCCGCACGGCGCCGGGGGGCCCGAGCGGCTCCTTCATTTCGCCCGCCTCGAAGACAATTGCCTGAGTTGTCATAACGGGCTCGTCGCCGATGCCAATATCAGGGCCGACCTCCCCAAGCTCAGCCGGCACAACGTATCCGGCTACGGGGACGTGCACGACCCCAGGGAGGTGCCCGCGGCCGCACCGATGCACGTGGAATGCGTGGATTGCCATAATCCGCACGCCCTCCGGCACGCCCCCGCGCAGGCGCCGATGATCCCCGGTGAAATGCGGGGTGTCTCGGGTGTTACCATCACCGGTGCGCCGACGGGGAATGTCCAGTTCGAACACGAGGTCTGCTTCAAATGCCACGCCGATAACCCGGAGCGGCCGTTGTCCAGCATCACGCGGCAGATCACGCAGACGAATACCCGGCTCGAATTCGACCCGTCCGGGCCGTCGTTCCACCCCGTGGTGGCACCGGGCGTGAACCCGAACGTTCCGAGCCTGGTGTCGCCGCTGACGGTGGCGACGCAGATTTACTGCACCGATTGCCATGGCTCCGATAGTGCCTCGACCGCCAAAGGGCCGCACGGGTCCATTTATCCGTACCTGCTCGTGGGCCGGTACGAGACGGCGGATTTCACCTCGGAGAACAGTTCCGCCTACGAACTTTGCTACCGCTGCCACAGTAGGAACAACATTCTTGCCAATGAGAGCTTCGCCGGCCACCGGAACCACCTGGAGAACGGGGTCCCGTGTTCGGCCTGTCATGACCCGCACGGTATCAGTGCCTCGCAAGGATCGATGTCGAACAACAGTCATCTGATCAATTTCGACATAGCCATTGTCCAGCCCGATCCTGCAACAGGACGGCGGGAATTCGTGGACCAGGGTGTATATCGCGGCCAGTGCTACCTGTCCTGTCATGGCCACACGCATTCTCCAGAGGAATATTGACGAATGAAGATGAGACTCATCGTAAAGCTTGTTATCGGAATCATCGTAATCGGCGGCGGCGTTGGCTACTTCATGTACCAGGCGATGCAGTCCTCGTGGGCCTACTATTACTCGGTGGATGACTTCTCCGCCGCGGGGGCCGCCGCCCAGGAGCATTCGTTCCGGCTCGCCGGACGGGTCAAGCCCGGCAGCGTCGTGCGCGACCTGGAAAACGTGACGCTGCAATTCACGCTGGCCGGCGCGCAGGCAGAGCTGCCCGTGCAGTATAAGGGCGTAACGCCGGACAACTTCACCGAGAACAGGGAGGTCGTCGTGGAAGGGCGTTTAACCACCGCTGGCGTTTTCCAGGCCGACAACTTGATGACCCGTTGTGAATCGAAATACCAGGCGAAGGTGAAATAGGCATGTCGGAACTGGGGCAATTCGCCTTGCGGCTGGGGCTGTTTCTGAGCGGCTATGCCATCTTCGCCGACCTCCTGGGCCGCCGGCAGGGTCGTGGCGAGCTGCTGCGCAGCGGACGCAACGCTACCGTCGCATGTCTGCTGTGTCTGAGCGTGGCCACCGCGGCGCTTTGGGTTCTGTTGCTGCGGAGCGATTTTGCCGTCAACTACGTGGCGCAGCACACCGCCCGGGCCCTGCCGCTCATGTACAAANNCAAGGACCCCTTCACCGTGTCGCTGACAACGCCGAGAGACGGCGCGGGTCTCAATCCGTTGTTGCAGCATCCGGCCATGGCCCTGCATCCGCCGACCCTGTTTCTCGGCTACGCGGCGTTCGTCATTCCGTATGCATGGACTCTCGCCGCCCTGAAGCGGGACGACCTGAGCCGGCCCCCCATCTTTTTCGAGCGGGCCCGCAACTGGTCCCTATTTGCCTGGATATCGCTGACCGTCGGTATTGCTCTGGGCGCGTGGTGGGCCTATGAGGAGCTTGGCTGGGGGGGCTACTGGGCGTGGGACCCGGTGGAGAACTCCTCACTGATGCCGTGGTTCACGGCCACCGCTCTGTTGCACTGTGCCCGCACCTACCGGGCCGATACGAAGACGGCGGTCTGGCTCATGGTCCTGGCAATTGCGACGTTCAGCCTGTGCATCTTCGGGACCTTCCTGACGCGCTACGGGCTGGTCTCCAGCGTCCACGCTTTCCCCGATCCCGGCTTGGGAATCCTGTTCCTCGTCCTTCTCGTGCTGATCTGGGTGATCGCGGGTCTGCTGTTCCTCGCCGGTAGTGGCGCCGTCAGGCGTTTCTCGTGTCGAGGGCGTCCCGCCCTCGAATCGCGGGCTGGAAGGGGACCCCAAACGCGAAATTCCGCGTTTGGGAACCCAAGCCCGCGGCACAGGGGCATTCGGTTTGTCATCTGGAACAACTGGCTCATGATTGTGCTGACCTTCGTGGTCTTTGTGGGTACGCTGTTCCCGTTCTTCAGCGGCCTTCTCAGCGACCGCCGGATCAGCCTCAAGAGCGAGTACTTCACCAAGATCACGGCCCCCGGCGGATTGGTCCTGCTACTTCTGCTCGGCGTCTGTCCGCATCTCATCCGACACGGCTTCAACAGGAGTTGGCGGACGGCGGGGGCGGTCGTCACGGGAATCGTCGCCGTGCTGATCTGGGTGCTCGCTCACCATTTGGCCGTGGCATATCTCGTTGCCTGCGGGTTCGTCGCGTTGAACCTGGGAGCCGACTTCGTACGGCGATACGCCGGCCGCCGGACAGGCGCCGGGGCCCTGCCATTCAAACCGAGCCTTCGGTGGTATGGGACGAGGGTCGTCCATATCGGCGTGCTGTTGACGTTCGTGGGAATCGCCGGTTCCGGCGGATTCGATACGGAGAAGCAAGTCGCCCTCAAGCCCGGCGAACGGGTCCGGGTCGGCGATTTCGAGCTGGCCTACAACGACCTTAAGGCCAATCACGGCCCGAACTTCACGGCGGTGACGGCCGATATGTCGGTGTACCAGGGGCAAAAGCGGCTCGGTGAGCTCACACCGTCCGTCGCTTTCTACGGTCAATCGGGCCAGCGCACCAGCGAAGTGGATGTTCGCCGCACGCTGGCGGGCGATCTCTATCTGGCGCTGACGGAAGTTGACAGCGGTACCCGGTTGATTAACCTGACCATCTTCGTCAAGCCGCTGATCAACTGGATTTGGATCGGCAACATTCTGATGGTGCTCGGCACGACCCTGGTGCTCGCCGCCGTCCTGGGACGCCGGCAGAGCATGCCGCAGGAGAATACGATTGATACGGCTTACGAATGAGTATTTGGCTATCTGTCCTATCGAGCGCAGCGCCCGCTCTTTGTCATGTCGAGCGGAGCGCAGCGCAGTCGAGACATCTGGCCGCGAATACAGCGCACC
>JABAOH010009566.1_pt1 | contig 16506 bp, 13 predicted proteins | sample 7062181 | NCBI WGS metagenome assembly JABAOH01 (sample SAMN14538630, study PRJNA623070) | marine sediment metagenome | biome: marine biome [ENVO:00000428]; feature: marine pelagic biome [ENVO:01000023]; material: deep marine sediment [ENVO:00002113]; isolation source: pool of 5 deep marine...
ACACCCACGCCCACGCCCACTCCCACACCCACGCCCACTCCCACGCCCACCCCCACCCCCACCCCCACGCCCACTCCCGTGGTCTGCCCGCCCTTCGAAGGTGGCCTCACCATCGGCTATTGGAAGACCCACACCGGCCTTGACTCAGCCTCCCGCGACCCCACCTACGACAACCTCCCCATCTTCCTCGGCGTCCCACCCAACGATGGCTCTCCCGAAGAACTCGTAGCCACTGAGCTTGAAGCCAAGGTTGTCTTCCTCGTCGCCGACGCCAGCGATCTCGGCGTCTCCATGCTCAAAGCCCAGCTCCTCGCCGCCAAGCTCAACAACCTCAAGTTCCCCGGCTTCTTCGACGCCACCTTCCCCTCCGGCACCACCGTCGGCGAGGTCGCCGCCCAGGCCGACGCCATCCTCGATGACCTGGCCAACGGCATCCCCCACATCAAGAGTACTGTCGTCGCTCTCTCCGACCTCCTGGACGCCGCCAACAACAACACCCAGAACCCCATACTCCAGACCGGCGACCCTAGCCAGTGCCCAACGCCCACTCCCACTCCCACACCCACGCCCGCGCCTACACCGACTCCGGGGCCGACCGACATGGACATCGACATCAAGCCGGGCAGCTTCCCCAACAGCGTGAACCTCGGCAGCCCCGGCGTTGTCCCCGTAGCGATCCTTACGACCGCCACCTTCAATGCAGCGGATGTCGATCCTTCTACCGTGGTCTTGGAAGACGCGCCGTCGCTGCGCTGGGCCTTTGAGGACGTGGACGGAGATGGCGATATTGACATGATCCTTCACTTCAATAAGCGGGAGGTAACCGTCGAGCCCGGTCAAATCGAGGCCTGCCTGCACGGATTCACCCTCGGCGGGGTTGAGTTCCAGGGATGCGATTCCATCCGGATAGTGCCACCCGGCGCTGACATCGACGGGGATATCTTCGACGATGACATCGAGTCCTCGATAGGCACCGACCCCCTGGACGAGTGCTCCAGCGGCGGCGACAATGACGCTTGGCCGCCGGACGCCAATAGTGATGGCTCGGTCAATCTGCTGGACGTCGTGAACTTCAAGGCACCGTTTGGCAAGAGCCTCGGCGACGACGGTTACGAGCGCCGATTTGACCTCGAGTTTGACGGATCCATCAATCTCCTCGACCTTCTCCCCGTGCGTTCCTCCTGGAGCCAGTTGTGCACTGATGACGGGCCAGACACGGATGGTGACACGATCGTCGATGGGAACGATGACGACGATGACAACGACGGCTTCGCGGACGATATCGAGTTGTACCTTGACACCGACCACCGGAGCGCTTGCGCTGCTGACTCCAGCCACCAAGCCTGGCCCGCTGACTTCGACAACGACAGGGTGACCAACCTGCTGGATGTTCTCCGTGTGAAGCTTGCGTTCAGCACAAACCTAGGCGACCCGGCGTTCGACAAGCGATCCGATCTCAACGCCGATTTGGGGGTTGACCTTATCGATGTGCTCGCTATAAAGCCGCACTTCGGTGACAGGTGCGATTAGACGTGTGAAGCGGAGCAGACGAATGCTGACAAAGAGCGTCCTCCTCGCTATCATTCTGACAGTGCTGGCGCCGCTGCTCGTCCTGGCGACGCTCCTGCTCGAATACGGGATCGGGACGGCCCAAGGGCCTGTCGGGTTGGGAACCGACACGGACCCTAGCGGCAACTCTGCCACGTCCCTCGGCACTCGCGACGACTGCATCTCGGTTGAGGTCGATGACACCTTTGCTCTTGATGTCATCGTGTCGGACGTCAACGACCTAGTCGCCTGGGAGCTCTACCTCAGGTTCGACCCCTCCATCATCGAGGTGATCGACGCTGACATGGACATGTTCCTCGCCAACAATCCCCAGAGCAGCCTCATTCGGAAGTCCGACTACTACGTCGGCTGGCACTTCCTGGGCGCCGCCGACCGCCGCCTCCTAGGTGAGTCCGGGTCCGGCGTCTTGGCCAGGCTTACCCTCCACGCCAAGGCGGACGGGTTCAGCCGCATCGATATCCCCTCTATCGACTTCGACGGTGACGGCGACATCGACAAGGGCCCTCGCCTAACCAACTCCGAGGGCGATGCCCTGGGCGATGTGACCGGCGACCACGTCTTCGACGGTCCCACCCATCACGCCCTCATCGCAGTGAACGAGACCTGCGCCGCCGTGCCTCCCACGCCTACCCTACCACCCTCTCCCACGCCGCCGGGTGGGGGCACCGCTCCCCCGGGCACACCGCCGCCGGCGGATGTCCTCCCCGTGCCAGGCGACCCGACGTTTCAGCCGCCTGTCGCTACAGCGCCCACGACGGACGACGGCTCAGCATCGGAGAACGGCGAGGACTCCTCCTCGGAGCGCGAACCGGAAAGTGCATCCGAGGCGAGCCTGAACGACGAAGATGGCGAGGATTCAGCTATAGACGGAAGCTGGGGGAGCGATGAAGCCGACACCTCCGAGGACGGCCCGGCAATCGCGGGCCTGGCGGGTGAAGCCACTCCTGCCCTAGGCAACGGTGGAGACTCCGACCAGGCAGCCGGCGGAGATTCCTTGCCATCAACCTCCTCTGGAGGAGGCCTTCCGCTGTGGGCTATCGGCTCGATCGCCGCCGCCATCCTGGTAGCGGCGGCGGGAACCAGCGTCTACCTGGCCGCCAGGGCAGGGCGGCACTTCGGGCGCTGAAATCGCTCGTGAAAGGTATTGCAGCATGCGACCTATTGTGGTAATCACAAAGCGACGACAACTGAACCCGACCGTTAGACTTGCGCGCCGCAACAGCAGAGGAAGGCAAGCTATGTTCAAAGTTCTCGTGATCCCGGCCGCAGTCGGAGTGCTAGTGCTTGCAGCGCTCGCCGTCATCCTAGGGCTCGGCGGCATCCGTACCGACGAGGCTGCGGCTTCCCCCGGCAGCGTAAGTTTGCTCGCCGTTGATATGGACATCACTGGGAATAGCATCGACGCCGCCACCGACTCCGACGCCGACACCACCCTGGACACGGAGGCTACCAGCGTGGGCACCATCGAAGACTGCGCCCAGATCGCTACCGACGGCACGACGCAGGTGGACATAGTTGTCACGGGATACCCCGCGGACGACCCGCTGGTCGCCTACGACGTCACGCTCAACTATGACCCGGCGGTTGTGAATGTGACCGGCACCGCGTTGGATACCTTCTACGGCGACCTGGGTGGTTCCTTACCGACATTGCGCACCCTGATCTCAGCCGACCCTCAGAGCGGCCCCTTCTTCGCGGTTGACGAGAACGGAGACCCCATAACCCTACCCGACACTGACGGCGCCTTCTCCATTCAGAACCTCGACCTCGCGCCTCTCGACCCCGACGAGGACGTGGACGGCGAGGAAGTCTCGGACGGCTTTCTGGCCCGCATACAGCTCACCGGTGTTGGCGCGGGCCAGACCACACTAAGCCTGACGACGAGCACGTTCTTCGTGATTAGTGACGGGGGTCAAGTCCCCGTCGACACGATCAACTGGGGCTTCCTCTCCGTTGACGGGGCGTGCGTGCCCGGCGCTCAGCCCACACCTACACCTACGCCCACTCCCACAACTACTCCTACGCCCACGCCCACGCCCACGTCCACGTCCACGCCCACACCTACGCCCACACCTACTATTCCCACACCCACGCCCGCAGGCACAGCCTCGCCCTCACCTGCAGGCACAACGACACCCACGCCCACAGGCACGCCCGCATCAGGACCCGCGGCGGGCCCTCCCACCGGCGACGGTATTGCCGTCGACGAGGGCGACAGCCGCTCCGTCCTGCCTTGGCTGTTCGTTGGCCTCGGGGCGGCGCTGACGGTAGTGGCAACGGGATACGCGACCTACTCCGCCAGAGGCGATCTCGCCTCCGGCGTACGGAGGTCTAGACGGCGCCTCTTCCCCCATAAGTGAATGTGCGAGTAGCACCGGTATTCGTGACAGCGGTGGTTGTGGTGCTTGGTGCCATTGCCGCCGGTCATACCACGGCGGCTGAGGTTTCCCGCGGCAGCATCGGCCTGCTAGCTGTCGACATGGACATCACCGGCAACACCATCGGCAGCGCGACCGACAGAGACGGTGACGGCACTGCGGACACGGAAGCCACCAGCTTAGGCAGCGTGGAAGACTGCGCCCAGGTCGCCAGCGGCGGCACCATCCAGGTGGACATCGTCGTCCGGGGCTACCCCACGGCCAACCCGTTGGTTGGGTATGACATCACCCTCAACTACGACCCAGCGGTGGCAAACGTAACCGGCACCGCCTTCGAAACCTTTACCGGGGCTCTGGGCCCCTCCATACCGGAATTGCGGACGCTGATCTCGGCTGACCCGCAGAGCGGCCCCATTTTCGAGGTCGACGAGGATGGAGAATCGATCTCCCTCCCCGATACGGATGGCCAGTTCGCCATTGCTGTGCTAGACCTGGCGCCCGGCCCCGACCCCGATGAAGACTTGGACGGTGAGGAAGTCTCTGACGGCTTCCTTGCGCGGATACAGCTCACCGCGGTTGGAGCGGGCCAGACGACCCTGAGCCTCACAACGACCAGCGAGTTCGTGCTGGACGACGAGGGACCGGTCGACATCGACGCCCTCAACTTTGGCTTTCTCTCAGTTGACGAGGCTTGCGTCCCGGGGGAGCAGCCGCCGCCTCCAGTTTCCTCCGCCGACGGATCACTCTCCACGCCGGGGACTCAGACGCCGCTCCCGGGCACCCCCGGCACCGCGACACAGGCCGACGGCCCGCCCGGATCTGGAGTAAGCACTCAGACGCCGGGGCCAGGGACGCCAGCGCTCAGCGGCACTCCTCTTTCCGGAGACGCGGGAGGCACAGGGAGGGAAGCGGCTGGCCCGGGGGGGGACGCGCCCGGCGCGGGGGAGACCGACGGCGGTCTGAGCACCGGCACTTGGGCGGGCATTGGCATCGGCATTGCGGCGGCCGCCCTCGCCGCTTCAGGAGCCGGCTGGTTCGCGCTGCGGCGGCGACGCGCCAACGGCAAACCGACCCCGGGCGGGGAGGCCGGTTCGGCGTAGCCGATGCCCTTTCTGCGTCTCGGCCCTGCGGCGATGTCCATTGTGCTGGCACTCGTCGTGGTCGTGGCCGAAGCTCCGGCACAGGCCCAGCAAGCCGAGACCCGTATCGGCATCGACGCGGACAGCAGCGGGAACACAGACACTGCCCTCGGCACCATTGACGATTGTGTTGTTGTCGGCGAAGGTGAAACCCACGAGGTGGACATATTCATCCAGGACGTCACAAACCTCCTGGCCTGGGAAGCGGTGCTCAAGTTCGAGCCAGGAGTGCTCGAGATCGTCGACGAGGACGTCCACCTGTTCATGGCGGCCAACGAGGGGAGCGACGTCCAGGATGTCTCCGGAGAGCTACCCGACACCGACGGCCGCTACTGGGTGCAGGCATTCGATGCAGCGGACCCGGTGGCCCCCGACAGCGGGTCCGGGGTGCTGGCCCGTGTCACCGTCAAGGGGGTTGGACCGGGTGTGAGCGACCTTAGCCTACCGGTCTCCGACCTAGACGGCGACGATAACCCCGACGAGGGCCCCCTGCTGCGAGACGTGAACGTGAACAGTATCGGCGACGTGAACGGCGACACGCTGTTCGACGGGCCCATCGCCGACGCCCGCATCGCCGTTGACGCCTCCAACGAAGGGGACGGCATAGACGCCCTCACCGTGGCAGTCGCGGTCGCGGGCCTGGTTGCCTCGCTAGCCGTGGGAGGATTGGCCGCCACCTGGGCCATCAGGCGCCGCCCTAATCCCACTGGATGACGGAGCACGTGAGGAACTCCGGCAGTGTCCAAGGAGATTCACTTGACACCAAAGCTACATCGAGTATGATTTCCTTGATTCTCCAACGATGCAAGGTCCTCGATCGGGGGTGGTTATGAACGTCAGCAACTTTGCGCGCCTTCGCATCCTGGGCGCAGTGGCAGCTCTCGGCGTGGCTATCGCCGTCATCGGCGTCGTCGCCAGAAGCGATACGGCCTACGCGCAAGTATTCAACCCCTGTGGTTTGCTGGCAATATCCGATTCATCGCCGGGCGCCAATGCAAACATCGAATCCACCTTTGGCGTTGGCATCGGCGCCGACTGCCGAGCCATACCCCCGGAACCTAGCGACACTCCGGACCTCCAATTCGCTGCCACGATCAACTTCACACCTCCGGAGTGGGGCGTCTATCGGGACGCCGACGTGCCCGACGGCGCTATCGTAGCCGATCTCTCGTCGATCGCTCAGCTCGGGCTCCTCGGCGGTGCCTGCAAGAACCGCCTCTTCCCCCAGTTCGACATGATGGACGCCACCACTGACATGAGCGTCCAGGTACCGTTTCAGGATCCTGAAGAGGAATTCGACCCCGCTGACAAGAATGACATCCAAGGCGACGAACCCGACGACCAGTTCGACATTCCGGCAGATTTCGGCAAGCCGGGAAACGTGCCGCTGGGTGTGACACGCTACCCGGACTATCTCGCCCGCATCTTCAAGGACGCCGACGATAACACCCTGACACCCATCGCGAGACTCTACGGACAGACCGAGGTGGCCGGAATCGAGGTGTCCCTGAATTTCGTCCTCTTTGAGCCGGGCACCGTGTTCAAGACTCGCGCCGGCGAGATAAGGCGCACGGACCCCAGGCTGGGCTATCCCTCCGCCACAGTCCTGCAAGCTGTGGGCGACCCTGATACGGAGGCTGATGTTGAGGATAATCAGGCTGTCAACGACTTCTGCAGCCCTCTGCAGGCCGATACGACGATATTCGCAACGAGTCAGGACAACCCCGACACCGCCGCCAACGAAAGTGGCACCCCCGTCCGCACGAACCCCACTGACGGGACCTACAACTTCGTAACCTACGCTGTCAGCCAGTACGATGCCGACGGCGACGGCATCGAGAACTCACTGGACCCGTGCCCCACGGACCCCAATCCCAACTGGGATCCGCGCGTGGGCACTCTCGACCCCCTCTACAGCGGCGACCAGGATGGGGACCACCTGCCCGACGAGTGCGACCCGGACCCCGCTGTCAAGGGCCCCGTCGACCCCTCAGGCAATTACGACCAGGACCTTGACCGGTATTGGAACCGGGGCGACAATTGCCCGCTGGTAGCCAACAGCAGCGGGCAGCTTGGCGGGACGGGGGCGGACAACCAGGAGGACCTCGATCTCGACGGCATCGGGGACGCCTGCGACCCCAACCCTGGCGTCGCCGATGGCCAACGCTTTGAGGTCTGCCTGGTGTCACAGATAACCGTCGGTGCCGGCGGGCCGGCGCCGGACCCGGCGCCGCAGAACATGCGGCCGTGCGACCCCAACGCCGTGCTCGTCGAGAGCACCTACCCCGGCGACGCCTGCTCCGATGGCCTCGACAACGACGCCGACGGATCCACCGACAGCGCTGACTCCGACTGCGCCGACGCCGACGGAGGTGACGGTGACGGAGGGACCGCGACGCCCGCACCCGGCGCCACGCCCACACCGGCGCCGACTGGCGGCAACGGAGTAGGGGGCGATCCGGGGACCGGCGTCGGCAGCCTGGCCCCGGTGGCCTCCAGCATCCCCGCCTGGGCCACCATCGTCTCCGCCCTGGGCGGCGCCGGCCTCCTGGGCAGCCTTGGCGCCCTTGCCGCACGCATCTTCGGCATCCGCCTGCCGGGGCGGCGCGACTGACTCCAACGGTAGACCGCCGTATCATAGACTTCGACCTGAAGGGACTCGATCCGAGGAACGGGCCCCGACTTGCTGGGTGGCGGGTACATCGCGGGAACCACCAAGGATTCAGTCTACGGTCTCCCGCCCATGCAGGTTCGGCATGCCGAAGCCGCTCATTGCTGGCGAGCTAACGGTGCGGAAGGCTGGATGCTATAATGAAGCCGTTCGGCGGCCAGCAAATTCGGAGTCGGGAGGGGGACGAGGACACCTCCTCCCTTGTGGCTGGTAGACACATTGAAGGCCCAGATTTCAGCGCCCACTACAGGAGCAACCGTACCATTCGGCGGGCTATCGCCCCTATAGCGGCGCTTCTTCTGAGCATTGTAGCGCTCACGGCTCCACCGCTCAGCGCCCCCACAGCAGGCCAGGAGCCTCTCGCTTTGGGCGTTGATGCCAACGCGGAAGGGAACGGCCCACTCACCCTCAGCACCGTCGACCCATGTGTGTCCGTCAGCCGCGGTGACGCGTTCGACGTCGATATCTACATCCGGGACGTGCAAGAACTGCTGGCCTGGCAGCTGTACGTAGGGTTCGACCCGGCCGTGCTGGAAGTGACAGGACGAGATGTGGAGATGTTCCTGGCCGGCAATCCCGGCAGCTCCGTGCTGGACGTCTCGGGCCGCGTTGATGACCCCGGCCTCTACCCGGTGGCCGCAGCGGATACGTCCGATCCACCCACGCCTGACTCCGGCTCCGGCGTGCTCTTCAGGCTCAGCATGAGAGCGGCCGGCCGCGGCACGAGCGAGATCGAACTCATCGTGCGTGACGTCGATGGCGACGGCCTAGCGGATCTAGGGCCCCTCCTGCGCAACGTAGATGGCGATGTCCTGGGAGACACCAACGGGGACACGATCTTCGACGGCCCCATCGAGAGCGCTCAAGTGGCGGTGGACACGGCCTGCGAGGATGTCCCCCCCGGCGCCACCCCAGCCACCTCCTCGGACGGCGGCATCAGTCCAGCACTGCTCGCCATCGCTGCCGCGGGTGGTGCCGTCGCGTTTCTTGCCGCCGGCTTCGTGGCCCTCCGCCTCGTCAAAGGCTCCCGGGCAAGCTCAGGGTAGGAAGAGCTCCGGCCAGCCGGACACCGGCCTTCTCCGTCACGCCTCCTGGGGGGCCAGCGGCAGTACCACCGTAAACACGCTGCCTTTGCCCAGCTCGCTGTTTACGACGATCTCTCCCCCATGCGCCTTGACGATCCAGTCGCTGATGGCCAGACCGATGCCAGCGCCGCCTTTGCCACCCTTCCCCCTGTCCTTCCCCCGGTAGAACCGCTGAAAGATGAGAGGGACCTGGTCCGGGTCGATCCCCGGGCCGGTGTCCCGCACCTCCAGACGCGCACGGCCGACATCCCGGTAGAGAGACAGAGTTACCTCCCCTCCGGCAGGAGTGTACTTCAAGCTGTTGTCCACCAGGTTCAGTAGCATCTGTTTCAGGAGATCGCGGTCGCCAACCACGGTCACCTGGTCCTCATTACCCAAGCGGTACCTGATGTCGGAGCGGAGGTCCTTCGTCTGTCGATAGACCTCGAGGCAGAGCGTGTCCAGCTCGACCGGCCGGCGGTCCAGTTCACGACCGGCTTCGGCGTGGGCGAGGTACAGAAGGTTGGACGTCAGGCGGATGAGCCGCGACACCTCTCCCAACATCCGCTCCAGCGCCGATCGCGTCTCGGAGTCCAGGCGATCGTCCATGAGCAACACGTCGATGTTTCCCCTGAGAGCAGTCAGAGGTGTCCGCAGTTCATGGGAGATGTCCAGGACAAAGTTCCGCTGCTGCTGGAAGGCGGAGTCCAGGCGCGCCAGCATGGCGTCGAAGGTGTCCGCCAGCTTCTGGACCTCTGCCGGGCTAGCTCTGGCACCGATCCTCCTGCCCAGGTCTGACGCCTCGATGTCGGCGGCGACGCCGATGACCTCCTGTAGCGGTTTCACGGCGCCCCTGGCCAGCCAGTAGCCGATGATCAGCGCCAGGATGACGCCCCCGATGCCCTCCACCAGCAGCAGCGTTTGCAGGCGATCTAGAGGTCGGCTGGTGAGCTCCGCGTCCTCCGCCACTTGAACGATGCCCGCTACCTCAGTTCCGATTCTCAGGCGCGATGTGCGCAGTCGTATCTTGTCACCCTCCCCCAGGGTGACTGTGCGATTGAAATGGTCGCCCTCGCGCACGGCCTCCCACTGCGCCTGCTCCAGAGCCAGCACCTCAACGTCGACACCGGGCGTCGAGGCCAGGACGTTTCCCTCATCATCGCGAACCACAACCAAGAAGGCGGAGGCGAGTCCGCCCAGCGAGTAGGAATCCACGATCTCCTGGAGGCGTTCCCTGTCGTCCAGCGAGCCGAGCAAGGCAACCCGCGCCGACACCAGCCCCGCATCCCTGGAGAGATCGTCGTCCAGATCTGCCTCCAGGATTCCCCCCAGGGCGAGCCGGAGCGTCACCAGGATCGCCACAAGGGTGACAATAAGGGCGGCAGCAATGCCGATGGTCAGCCGCCAGCGAAGGCTCAGGGACATTGGTCAGGCCTTAAGGATGTAGCCCACGCCGCGTACGGCGTGGATCAGGTCGCGTTCCCCGGGGGCGTTCAGCTTCTTGCGAAGATAGCGGACATATACCTTTATGGCGTCTGATTCGACCTCAAAGTCAAAGCCCCACACCTTCTCAAAGATGGCCTGCTTGTCCACCACCTTGCCCGCATTGCGGGCAAGGTACTCCAGCAAATCGTACTCGCGAGCCGTGAGCTCTATGCTTCGGCCGGCGCGCTCCACCTCACGGCTGGCAGGCCGGATAACCAGATCACCGACCGTCAAGACCTCCTCGGCAGGCACCCTGCGGCGCAGGGCCGCTCGCACACGGGCCAACAGCTCGTCAAAGGCGAACGGCTTGGTCAGGTAGTCGTCAGCGCCGGCGTCCAGACCCTGCACCTTGTCGGACACCGCGTCGCGGGCGGTGAGGACAACGATGGGAACATCGCTGGCGGCCCGCAGGCGGCGGCAGACCTCAACACCGTCCAGCCCGGGCAGCATCAGGTCCAGGATGACGAGGTCCGGCATCTGGTCGCGGGCCCGGGACAGGGCGCTTTCACCATCGAGGGCAACGTCCACCTCATATCCCGTGAGTGTCAAGCCCCGCCTCAGGAAATCGGCGATCCCTTCTTCATCCTCCACTACCAGGATACGTGTCATGTTTCCCCCGACGCGCTATAGGGACGATTCCTTGGTATAGCCCGCTGCAACAGCAATTATACATGCCGAGGCCCTCCTGCCATTTGGCTATCTTCCCTGCCACGCCCCAGGACCACTACCCTGGCCCTTCACCGGAAGCGGCTTGACAATTGGCGGTAGTCGGGTATATAAGGAGCACGCATATCGATTGTCGTATCGTATCCAGGCTCCCTGCGGCGACGCTGTCTTTGCGAATCGCTTCAACGCCGATGCAGGTCCGTCTCACCGACGGGAAGGGTACTGACGACGAAACAAGGGAGGGTGAGACTTGAAGCTGAACCTATCACTGCTGCTGGGCGTTGCTGCTCTAGCCCTTATCACGCTCCTGGGCTCAGCGGACACCGTCCACGCCCAGACCTTCAACCCCAACATCAGCGCCTGCCTGGACGACGCCGCCACGGAAGACAATGAGCCCTTTGCCGACGGCGATCCCGAAGAGTGTGACGGGGACAATACGCCGGGGGGCCTCTCCGACTTAACCACCGGGTTCGATGTCGGGGGAGAGGCAAAATGCGACGACGCCGGCGACGAAGACGACGACGGCCTGGTCAACGATGGCTGCCCCCGCGAGGGTGACGCCGAGACCGACACACAGTGCGAGAACGACGTCGATGACGACGGCGACGGCTTGATCAACGACGGCTGCCCTGCTTCGCAAGATGTCAACTTCGGTGCCCTTGTCAGCTTCATCCCCTTGGAGTGGGAGATCACGCCGGGGGAGGAGATCCCCATAGGTGCCGTGGTGGGAGAACTGACCGCCCTGGCCACCCTGGGCATCATAGGCGCTCAGTGCGACAACCAGCTCGTCGTCAAGTTCACGATGCTCAACGCCAGCATCGACATCACGGACACCGTCCCCTTCGAGGACTCCGACGACAACGGAACGCAGGACGCCTTCGAGGACAAGGACAACAGCGGACTCCAGGACTCGATAGAGAGGTACCCTGAGTTCATCCCTCGCATCATCGGCGACGTACAGCCCATCCGGCGCGCGGCTGGCATCCAGATCGTAGCCGGGGCCGACGTGCTGCTCCAGTTCCTGGTCTTCGAGCCGGGCACCTTGCTGATCCGCGAGATCCCCAGCGACGAGGAACTGGGTTACCCCTCCATGGTCTTCCTCCAGGACGTAGCCGACCCCGACAGGGACCCCGAGCCCAACCCCATCACGGACTTCTGCTCGCCCCTTGTCTCCCGCAATATCGCCTACGCCGTCAGCAAGGACAACCCCTGCACCGACTCCATCGATCCGGACCTGCTGGACCCCCTGTGCGAGGCAACCAGCGCCTCTCTTGAGATTCCGGATGAGCCAACCAGCGACCCTGACGACAGTGGCATCATCCTCTTCCGCAATCCCCCCGAGGCCGGCACCTACACCTTCACCGTCAGCGCCATGAGCCAGCGGGACGCCGATGGCGACACCTTCGAGAACGGCCTTGACACCTGCCCCTACTTGGAGAACGCAGGCAACCCCCGCGTCAAGGGGGACGGCGATGTGGACGAGGACGGCCTGGACGCCGCCTGCGACCCCAACGACGATCCCCTCAACGAGGGCATCAACTCGGACGAGGACGCGGACGGCTATCTCAACCGGGGGGACAACTGCCCTCTGATCGCCAACGGCGAAGAGGAGACCAACCAGAAGGACAGCGACGTCAACGAGCAAGGAGACCCGCGGCCGGACGGCATAGGCGACGTCTGCGACGAAAACCCCCTCGTGCCGGACGGGGATTACGAGCTCGTCACGGTGACCTCGGACATCATCATAGGTGAGGGCGCGCCCCCTGACNNAGGACGAGACGCCTGCGGACGGCGACGATGACGGTGGCGGGGGAGCCGCGGTCATCATCATCATCGTCGTTATCGTCGCCGTCGTGGTGGTGGGTGGCGGGGCCTTCCTCTTCCTGCGCCGCAGGGGCGCGTAGCATCCGCTAGTACTTGGAAGCCTGGGGGCCGACGCTGTCGGCCCCCAGATCTTGTTGTCCACTCGGACAGTAGGCTAGGACTGCGGGAAGAGGAGCCGGAGGAGAGCGCCGCGGCTCATCCGCCGCTCCCCAGCCGCCGCGGTGGGACGATGGCGCCCCGGCGTCTCCACGCCAACCAGGTCGAAGGGGGCAGACAGCAGCAGTTCAGCGTTGCGATCGCTCACGGCCAGGCCAGCGGCCCCGGGGTCCCGCTGGGGGTCGCCCGCCGCGACGCTGCGAGCCACCGCCGCTAGTCGCTCCTCGTTCACGCCGTCACCGGCGGTCGGGTCGTCGGCATCACGGGGGTCGATGGGCGCGTCTAGATCGTATATGGTGCTGAACAGGGAGATGGTGCCGTCCCTGTTGTCCGTTATTTCTAGCAGGCGCGACTGCATCGGGTAGGCCACGGGAGAAGTAGTGTTCACCTCCCAGTAGCTGCCGCCGCGACGCTGCGGGTCCGGCCGGGCCGTGATCTTGTTCGCCCGACTGTCTCCGGCGACGTGAGCAATGACATTAGGGAAGCGATGGAGCAACTCCTCTAGCTGCGGCCCCTGAACCCGCGTGTCCCCGGAGGGGCCCGGCAGCGGGTTGTTGAGTCGATCCAGGGGATGATGGCTGACTATGACCATGAGGCGATCCTCGCCGTTGCCCTCCACCAGGTTCTCCTCGGCATCGTAGTAGCTGCTGCTGCGGCTCCTGAGCTGTTCCTCCAGCCACTTAAACTCGGGGAGGTCGATGCTGCCCGCAGCGAACCCGGCCGGGTTGACGGTGTCCAACACAATGAACGCCAAGGGACCGTGCTCGAACACGTAGTAGGCGATATCCTCATCCAGGTTTCGCTGAATGAACCCGTGGCCCACAGGACCGGGCCGTTCGCTGCTGTTGAACAGTTCCTCCATCCATTCCTTGCGGCTGAGGAGACGCCGGTTGGGATCCGATGTCACCGCTCGCACCTCTGTCGCCTCGTCGGCCAGGATCTCCTGCGTCAGCTCGGGGTCGAGGAGGACAGACGGATCCTCACAAACCTCCTCCTTGCGTGCTGGCGACAGATCAATGATCTTCTCCCCACCGACGGCGATCTGGGCGGCGGCTTCATTGGGGGGGAAGTTCCCTTGGGCCAGCACGTCCCGGTTGCCCAGGGCGGTATACCAGGGATAGCGGATCCCCTCCGGGACAAACGGGAGTTGCGCCAGGGCCAGTAGCTCCTGATAGAGAGGGTCCGGGCTCTCTGACTGGACACCCTCGTACCCAGCGCCACCTGTATCGGGGTGGACATGGCGGCCGTCCATGAGGTCGATGAACCAGCGCAGCTCGTTGAGCTGGCCATTGTCGGCGGCGTTGCCGGTATGGAGCACGAAATCGGTAGGGCGGTCAGTCAGCGGGCTGCGACGGATGCGGTTGGCCCGTCGGAGGAGAGAGGCGGCCACGTGGGCGGTGAGGCTCTCCTGAGGGCGGAAGGCGGCAGTGGACCGGGGCGTGGGACAGGAGTCCTGCCACTCGCCGCGCAGCGGCGACTCTTCGTCTAGGAGCTGTAAGTCCGCGAAGTGATGAAACACTACCAGGGAGCGCCGCCGTCGCTCGCGGCGAATCTGCGCCTCGGCCAGTTCCGTGCGCACCTCATGGGGGGTCTCCCCGGGCCCGTAGCGGAGCACGCCGTCATCACCCAGAAGGATGGTGCGGTCGAGGGTCGTGAGGAATTCTTCGCCGCCGCCACGGCAGCCGAGGACTGAGGCCAGAACAACGCCCATACCGAACAAGCCGGCACCGCCGAGGAAACGGCGCCGGTCTACGTGCCGGGTCCGTCTGACTACCAGGGTTTCTTTCTGCCTGCTACGCGCGCCGATACTGTCGGCATTCTCGCCAGTGGAGCATGGCGGTGTCAAGAAAGGCGAGCCCGGACGAACTTGGGCCGGAGCGGAAGAGCGCGGTCAAACCTGTGGGCGGGATGGCGGTTCGCAATGAGGCCGGCGCCGTGTGCCTGACGCAGGGACTCGCGCACCTGGCGAGGTTCAGAACCTGCGAGGCCGCTCAGGACAGAGCCGCATACTCCGCGGGGGGGGAGAGAGACGGCCGACAGTCTAGCCAGCATCTCTCGTGCACCCTAGCGCGTCTGGTAGGCCCATAGGCGCCAGCCGCGGTCACTCTGGTCTGCCCCTGGAGAGCACTGAGTCTCCGGCCTCACACTCCGCGATCTTATCGTTGCAGAAGCGACGGCCCTTTGAGCTGATCCCCTTCCATGACTCCGACTCGCGCACGCACTCCCTGATCACCGTATCCGGATCCTTACCCGCGGAGGCGCGCGGGCCAGCAAGCGCCTGCAGCCGCTCTTTTCACTCGTCGCGGTCCTCGCCCGCTGAGCGCGAATCCGCGGAATCACGTCCGCACGGTCTCGTAGTCCTTGACCGGCCTGAGCAGGGATATCGCGGCAGGCTGAGAAGGGGGAACCCGACTGTTAACCAAGAATCTACTTCCTATGTCAAGAAATTCATTGAAGGGCTCTCCCCGCTACTGTAACATCTGTATCCCACGGTTGTTATTTGTAATGAGTATAGCTGCCGGCTGACTTGCCGGAACGCCGGCAGAAGGCTCAACAACTGAACAACCTAGCCGTGCTAGCCCAGGGGAGGGATATGCGTCGGTCTAGCCTCCAGAAGGCCGATGATACGAAGCTTATCGCTGGTGCCGCCAAGGGCGACCGCGAAGCCTTCGGCGCCCTGTACGAGCGATATGTGTTCAAGGTCTTTCGCCACGTCTATTACCTGACGAACGATCTCCATTCGGCGGAAGACCTCACCGCTCAGACCTTCCTCAAGGCCCTCGAGGCTATCCATCGATATGAAATGCGGGGAGTGCCGTTCCTGGCTTGGCTCCTGCGCATCGCCTACAACCTCACGATAAACCACAAGAAGGTTCGCGACAACGGCAGCGCCCCGCTCCCGGAGGCGGTGGAAGTCCAGGGCATCCTGTACTCCCCCGAAGCGTCATGTGAGGCCAAAGCAGACGGGGAGCGCGTATGGGAAGGGGTGCGAACGCTACGAGGGGACCAGCGTCAGGTCATCGTGATGCGCTTTGTAGATGGGCTGAGCTACTCGGACGTCGCCAAGGTGCTCGGCAAGAGCATCGGCGCCGTGCGGGTGATTCAGTATCGGGCGTTGTGCGCCCTCCGTCGCCGCCTGGAGGATGACCTTGGCCACTACTACGCTCAGTCGCGCGCTGGCTGATTGTATGGAGTTCCTGCGGGAAGGGGAATCCATGGAAGCGTGCCTGCAGAGATACCCCGAATACCGAGAGAGGCTGAGGCCGCTCCTGGAGATCGCTCAGGTCCTCCAGGACGATCAGCCGGAGGTGGCGCCGTCCCCGCACTTCTTGTTCGAACTGAAGTCCAAGCTCACGAGAGAACAACAACACGAAGGGAGGTGAAGCGCATAGGAAGAGGCGCTAAGAAGACGCGGCACCACTAGAACCGTCTGCGCATCCCAAGGTATTTGCCCCCTACCCTGGTCAGAACGCGCATCAGCATCCGGCGGTGCCGTCTACTCAGGATACGCCCAAGGCGACGCCTTGGCAAGGGGGCGCCCGACTCCCGCAAAG
>JABAOH010018245.1_pt1 | contig 16505 bp, 18 predicted proteins | sample 7062181 | NCBI WGS metagenome assembly JABAOH01 (sample SAMN14538630, study PRJNA623070) | marine sediment metagenome | biome: marine biome [ENVO:00000428]; feature: marine pelagic biome [ENVO:01000023]; material: deep marine sediment [ENVO:00002113]; isolation source: pool of 5 deep marine...
TTTGGCTACGCTCAATGTCTCTACAACAGCTTGGTCCTGGTAGACCATTTCGATTCCTAGATCCCGGGCTGCTTTTACGGAAGGAATGTCCACTTCCTTACCCTTCACGAAAATTTGTCCCTTGCTTTTTGAGAGGCTGCCAGCAATTATCTCTACCAGAGTTGACTTCCCAGCTCCATTATCACCAATCAATCCGACAATCTCATTTGACCCTACTTCAAAGTCCACACCTTTAAGAGCGTGAACAGATCCGTAAAACTTGTGAATGTTTTCCATTTTGAGGAAGGACATTTTCTTCATGCCACACACAACAACTCGGTTCGTGTTTTAATTCTTTTGGTCTTTTGGGCGGCGCTGTAAACTTAAGGCTCACCTCCTTTAGNNCTCACCTCCTTTAGGATCTTGAGCATTGCTTGTGGTTCTTGTTCGGGTGTAGGGTTGCATGGCGGTCCTCTGAGGGCCATGTGGTGCCTGACCAGGTTTTAGTAAGCTTTCCATGCTTTAAGCCAACTGAGGCGGCATAACTCTTTCTGGGGTTCTCTGCTTCTGGAAGAACATATCTATTCACCTCCGCTCAGAGGTAGAGAACTCCTAAAAAAACCTTTAAGTAACAGCGCCTTTTGGGCTTGTAAGGAGGTGCGCCGTCGGAAAGGGAATGATGAAAATTATGTATAAAGATGAAGAATAATTTTCGCTACAAGTCCACCCAGTCAGAAAGCTAAAAAATACATGCAACAAAAACATGGCAAGGGGAAGATTGTATGGCTTCTCAGTATTTCATCGGGAAATGATAAGAACTCCCTTTGTTGGAGGGAAAGTATAGGGTGAAATGGCCTTGTATGTCAACGGAAAAGCGCCCACAACATATGCCGTTATTGGGTTAGGCTATGGCGGGAGGGCTTGTGAGGGCTGTCAAGGGCAGGGAGGTATATCTTTACAGCGATGGAATTTATTGGGTGTTGCGTCTTTTTTGGCTAAATCTAGATAAATGCCTCCGTTGACTCCCATGGCCGTCTTTGAAATTAGGAGGTATAAGTCTCAATCGGATAATCAGGATCTTTATATAATTGATCCTCACTAGGTGGGATCTGAGAATCTGAGTAATCTAAGCAGATGTGTACTGGTGGAGCGTTGGCCCTGGGTTGGGGTCTTCTTTTAACCAGCCAGAGCCCCAAATGTTCCAATATCCTTCTAATGACCTCCTCATTTTCAATGAAACTGATAATGCTCATTTTCCCCTGGCATCTGGGGCAGGCAAGGGGATCTCCCTCATAAATCTTTTGACTATATATAAGGATTATCATTTTCAAATAGACTTAAACTCGTTTTCACAACTCGTAATTTTTTGCTTGTTTTCTTTTTTGAGTGAAGTATCTGAAGGTTTAGAAAGAACAGCACGGACGGCTTTGAAAAGTTCGTAAGTCGTCATCCGGCAGAATCTTTGCTTTTCACATCCTCTTATGGCATCCGGGGTGAATTGTTCGTCACGCTTTTCTGGTTCTATATTAATGAATCCATTGCCAATTAAAATGCCCTTGACGTTGATTTCTACTGGGATTTAATGAAGACAACGGGCAAATTCAAGTTTGGCGAAAATATTCTTGAAAGCGAACTCTAGAGTGGTCAAAAATTCTTTTCGGTGAGCGAAACGGGTTTTGGGCAATACCCCCCTTTGGGATAATCTCATTACATATATCCAAGCTTCCGTAACCTTTGCATTGCCTTTTCCTTGTCCTGCCGCCTACCACCCCTTTCGGATGTGTTCTCAAGATCCTGATCCCAGGCCGGAATATCCCCGGCCTTGAGGCTCGTCGTCTTGACCCCTAACGACCGATACCCCTTCTCGTACAGCGGACAGAATGGAATCTTATGGTGCAGCGTCGTATCCCAAATGTCCCGCTCGGTGAAATGCAAAATGGGCCGATACCTGGTATGTGCGGGCACCAACTCAGCCGCCGCTATTTCTTCAGAGTACTGGTCGTCCTTCCTCGCTGGGTGCTCATCCCACCGAAGTCCCTGAAATATCGCTCTCACATTGTTGTCCTCGAGGTAGGTGTTGAAGACCACGGTCTTCATTAAATGGTTTCCCGCATAGGATTCAGCCTCAAAGGGAAATTTCTCTTGATCAAAACCGATGCGCTTTAGTTCTGCCCGGTTGCGCTCATTCAAGTCCTTCACGTGAACATCCGCTCCCAACGTGTAGTTAGATGCCTTGAGAACGTCCTCATTTCTCCCCCAATCGAGCTGGACATTCCATTCCTGGGAATACCTTTTGAGGAATTCGTCGATCTCCTCAAAGGAATCCCCCTCATCGATGGTGAAGGCCTTGGGAAGTTTGAGGTTGTTTTCCCCACAGAACTGTCGACAAATCCAGAGAACTAACGTGCTATCTTTCCCACCGGACCAGATGAGGCGCGTCTCTTCAGGGGAAAACCTATCAAAGGCTTGCTTGAAGATCTCCTTTGCCTTCTCAATTTTTCCCCCAAGTTCCCTTGCCCTCTTTTCATCTACCATATCCTTTCTCCTTTCGCATAAACGTGTACTCCAATCCTCTGATTCCGTAATCATGTATTCTTCCTGGACCTTCCGACCCTGGGCATAACTTTCCCTTTCATTGCCTCAGCTGCGGGTGATCCATCAATGAGGTTGTTCAACTCTCCCGCATCCCTTCCAAGATCGTAGAGCTCCCAGGAGTTCCCCGTTTCCCGAAAGATGATCTTCAGATCTTTCTCCCGATAATAATGAACCTCCTTGACCTCGCCCTGCTTTTGGCTCTCCTCGATGTCAATAGCCTCCCCATACAATCCTTTTACGGGATATTCCTCAAGGGGAAGCAGGGCGTGACCCTCAAAGCTTTCCACCTGTTTTAGGCCAAAAAGCTTCACAATAGTGGGCGGAATGTCAATGTTGCTAACCAGTTTATCATAAATCTCCGGTTTTGTTCTGTCGGGTTCGAAAATGATCAACGGAATGTCTATGAGCTCTGAATACATCTTACCGTCATGGGAAAGTCCTCCATGTTCCCCGAACTCATCTCCATGATCTGACGTTATGATTATCACCGTGTCCTTCAGAATGCTGAGCTCCTCCAATATCTCGAAGAATTCCCTAACGGCATCATCAACTTCCCGCACATGGGCACGGTAGAGTTGTTTTAAAAGCTGGACAACGCCGCTATCTGAAACATCCCTCTTCAGCAATACGTCCTCAAAGAGCTTGAACATGGCTTCTTCACTCAGGTCGATGGTTGGATCTACTGTGTCGATGTATTTTCTGGCGGGAACGTAGGGCTCGTGGATATTCATGTAGTGGAGCCACAGAAAAAACGGTCTATCTTTTCCCGATGCGACATGAGATGACAACCATAGATCTACCTTTTTGTTCAGTTCTCCGGCCTTAGTGTAAGGGGCCTTATCGTCCACTTCCTCATCGCTGGAATCATAGAACGTATTCCACCCCCGATTCCACCCGAAGCAGTCCCAAAGGTAGGCATTTGAGTGAAACCCACCCGTTGGGATGCCTTGCCTTTGCACAACCTCGGAGATGAACGTTCGCCTGTGGGAAAGAAGCTCCTGTTCCCGTTCGTGCTTTAAGTACTCGAGATAGTACGAGGAGGTGAGTATACCGGGAAATGATGCCTGCGTATATGGTCCGATAGATTGTGCCTCCGTGAATCGGATACATCTCTCCTGAATAGAATCAATAAAAGGAGATAACCCACCTTTATCTCCGTAACACCCCAGAACGTCCTTCCTCAGCGTGTCAATTGTTAAGAGGACTATATTTTTCAAATTATACCTCCTCAAGATGATAAATTATCAAGAGTTACAATCGCGTGAACCCAGTTGCCTAGCCTCTAAAGAAGCTTGGAAATAAAAATATGATTAAAGACCAATTCGAATAACCATTTCAGGGAGATTCTTGCCAAAACATGCATTCAAAATTTTCGTCAAGGTAGTTACTTTTTCTCGTTTGTTGGTCGCATTCCTTATCTAATGTATCCCAATGCTCTTAACCGCTTGTCAATCTTTTCCCTAACCTCTTTGGAAAATTGCCTACCTTGAGAAACCGAGCCTTTAAGAAAAGCATTCAACTTCTTTCTTAATTCAATGGTTTTGCCTTTGTCAATCTCGTTGATGATATTGTTCTTTTCTTGAGGGTCTTTTTTTAAATCGTAAAATTCCTCCGTTCCCAAAGTTAAGTTCCGTATGAGCTTGGAATCCTCCGTTCTAATAGATTGTAAAGCCCCTTCGCCTCTTGATTCAAATAAATCTTCAGAATAAACCTCTCTTCCGGTAGCTTCACCTTTCTCTATCGCAGGTAACAGACTTGAGCCATCAAAATCAAATTTTTCGCTTGAAACGCCAACCAAATCCAATAGAGTAGGGACCAAATCTACAGAACCTATCATACCTTTAACTTTCTTTCCCTTGGGCAAGCCTCCGCCTTTTATAATCATTGCCACTTTTAGATCATGGTCATACATCGTGGTATGCTGCGGATATGTTTTACCTTCTTTTCGCCAAGGAATTGGTTTGGCAGGATGCTCTGCGAGGTTCGTCCCATGATCACTCATTACCACCAGAATTGTATCGTCACTTACGTTTAATTCGTCCAAAGTTTTTAATAGTCTGCCAATTAATTTTTCATCAGCCATCTTAATTTTAGCGTCATAGTAATCAAACTCTGTAAGTTCTCCCTGTTTGATGAGTCCCTTTTTTAGGAGCGTATGCTCCGAGCCTTCATGGGTTTCATAAAGATGTCCCCAAACAAAAAACCTATCTTTATGATTGTTCTTTAACCATTGAAAAAATTCCTCCACCCAATAGTTCCCTTCATAGAAAATTTGGTCACTGCCAGCATACCGGACTTCTAGCCAACTGGTCTCTTTTGATGTTTCGTTCCAAAAATCAAAGCCTTCTGCAAAGCCATGTTGCTTTGCCAATAGTCCATTTCCCACAAAGCCGCAGGTGATATAGCCGATTTTTTTCAAAATTCCACCAATTGATGGTCCCGTTATATGAGAATATGGATCCCTCATTCCGTGTTTATTGGGGTACTTCCCAGTAATTACTGTACCCATAGCAACTGGAGTAAAGTCAGCCGTACTGATACAGGTTTCAAATCTCACTCCTTCCTTAGCTACTAGGTCAATGTGATGGGTGTTTATTTTCTCGTACCCATTGCAACTTAGATGGTCAGGTCGAACTTCATCCAAGCTAATAACAATGATATTTTTCTTTGCCATGATAGTCTCCTCCCATATTTTGTTTCAGGCTTACATATAAACTGATTTTTCCAGCCTATCCATTGCTTTTTGTTTGTCCTGTCTTCTCCCAGTTCTTTCAATGTATGTTTAAGGTCCTGCTCTCATGTAACAAATTTCTTTCGATAAACTGGTATATTTATACGGTCTTAACTCAATCTGTTCTTTGGTATCACCCACCCTCAAAACATTATAGAGATCTTTTGTATGATAAGAACTCCGAACATTTGGACTACTGGCAACTTCAGAATGGCTCGTTTCCAGGGGGGGTTCTATCAATTATCAAATTCTTTGATTTATCTTTTTCTTGCGGCTAATCAAAAATATCACCCCAAATATGGTCAGAAGAAAAAAGGCAAGCGCAATCGGACGAGTGAAAAAGATTGAGAAGCTTCCCCCGGAGATAAGTAGCGACTGCCGAATCTTAGTTTCAAAAAGGGGTCCCAAAAAAAAGGCCACGATGATAGGAGGAAGTGCAAATCCTAATTTTGCCAAGAAATAACCAAATATTCCGAAGAAAAACATCATAATTACATCAAATATACTGCTATTAAAAACATAAGAGCCAATAACGCAAAAGATCAAAATCGCCGTATTTAAGATCGGTTTAGGTAGCTGTGTTAAATTCCTCGCATGTCTTATTAAGAAGCTACCTATAAGAAATGTGAATGTATTGCTTATGATTAATAGGGTGAATAGCGCATAAAGCATCGGAGCATTTTGATCCATAAACATTGGACCAGGAGTTAATCCCTTGATCATGAAACCTCCCAATATAAGGGCTGCAGCTAAATTACCCGGTATCCCTAATGTAACGAGAGGAATTAAGTTCGGTCCCACTACTGCATTATTTCCTGACTCACAGGCTGCCAGACCTTCTAAAGAACCTTTCCCAAAGCGTTCAGGATGTTTAGATGCCCTTTTGGCTCCAATGTAGCTTAGGTAAGCTGCAACCGTAGTTCCAATACCTGGAATTATCCCGATCGCTGAGCCTATTCCCGTTGAACGAAAAATTGTCGGTAAACAACTCTTGAATTCACTGAAACTCACCCGATGATCCGCCTTACTGGATTTTCTAGACTGGTTTGAATCACCCTTCCAAGCAGGCTCTGCGGACTTTTGCCCCTCTTCTTTTTTTTGTCTGGCTTCTATTTCTAGTTGCCTGAATACTTCGGAGAGGGCAAGCAGACCAATCACCATAGGCAAGATCTGGAACCCGCCACTTAAATCAAGCGAACCAAAAGTGAAACGGGGGGTCCCACGAAGTGGATCAAGCCCAACCGTTCCGAAGAGCAGGCCAAGCCCTGTTGCGATCCCTCCCCTGAATGGGTCCTCAGTCGCTGCCACGCTAATAACTACCAGTGAAAAAAGAATAATCATGGTATATTCTGGTGGTCCCACCTTCAAGGCAATCATAGCGACTGGTGCTGCTAAGAAAAATAAGACCAGATCGCTTTGGGTATCTCCCAGTGTAGATGCATAGAGAGCCATTTTCAGTGCTTTCCCAGTTTTGCCTTGTTTTGCCAATGGATAACCATCGAGACAGGTAACCATTGCTTGAGGAGTCCCCGGGATATTAAACAATATAGCAGGAATAGATCCTCCAAAATTACCTCCTTTAGAAAGTCCCATGAGCATAGCAATCCCGGCTATTGGGCTCAGGTAGAAAGTAAAGGGAAGTAGCAAAACAATGGCGATGTTACTCGTAAGACCGGGTATAGCCCCCATGATCATCCCAAATCCCACACCAAATGAGGCCGATAATAAATTGTCCCAGGCGAAAACCATACCAAAACCGGCTAGAATATTCCCTAACATGACTGCCCCATATAATAAGAAGGTTAAAAAATTATCCCGCTGGGCAATGGAAACCCTAACAGCCTTTCAATAAGGAAATAAATGAATGACAAAAGCATGACGGGTATTAGAATGATCTTTTTCCAATCCCTTGCCCCGAAGTAGAGCATAAATAACACCGAAGCTACAAAACTGGATATAAAAAAGCCTAAGAAATTAATAACAAGAATGTAAATAAAAAATATGGTAGCTGTTATGATGACTCGGGCTATTCCTTTCCGCTCCTCTAAGCCGAACGGTGTTTGTCTCGGGCTATCTTTCCGAATTATTATAAGAAAGAAGCTTGGTATCCCTATAAAGATAGTTATTATTCTTGGGAAAAGAGACTGTGCTTTACCCGCCACCTGATTGGGTATGACAAAAAACCACATTATTAAACAAAAAATCAATAATGCTAGACCAAGTTTTTGATCGGTTTTCATTTCCCACATCCGCGGAAAACATAGTACGTGTAAGAAAAACAAGAAAAAGAGGAAAACGTGGGTTTTCCTCTTTTTCTTACACATACTATGAATCTTACTTCGGAAGAGCCTTATTGTACTCCAGAAGTGCAGGGACCGATGCAACGCCTTCCACAGAGCGTTTCTTAAGTTCCTTCCCGGTAATGAATCGAGGGGTGAGACCTATCTTGGTCATCTTCTCAATACTTCCTGGATCTTCCACAGCTATCTTAAGAGCATGTTCCAGTTTTTCCAGGATGTACTGCGGAGTGCCACCCGGAGCTACCCACCCATACTCGACCATTGTTGAAAATGGATATCCCATTTCCTTAATATTTTTAACTTTAGGAAAAAAAGGAACTTTTCCGGAGCCTAAATTCACCAGCAATCTTAGCTTCCCGTCTCTTGCAGCTAGAAATGCCGGAGTCCCTACGCCAGTCTCAGCAACAGTTACATGACGGCCAAGGATAGCCGCTGAGGCTGGTGCACCGCCCCCAAACAAAACGTATCTCATCTTTAACTTATCATGCACAGCTATCGATTTCATGACCTCAAGTGCCCATTGAGCGCCGGCACCCCCCACTGTTACTATCCCAGGATTCTTTTTGACAAAAGCGAGAAACTCTTCGAAGGTTTTGTAGGGTGCATCCATTTGGCCAAAGAGCACCCGTTCTTGAGGCATATGGCCGCCTATATATCCTATGTTTTCAGTATCAAAGGGTTTGGCTTTTTGGAAATAGGGCGCAGTCAACGCAAAAGTCAGTGCTGCGCCAGATAGAGTATAACCATCTGGTTTTTGCCTCAATGCGTGTTTTAACCCGATGACGCCACTGGCACCTTTCTTATTGACGATAGCTATCGGTTGACCTAATACTTCTTCCATTTTTTTAGCGAGGATACGACAACTTACATCGGTCATGCCTCCGGCTGCCCATGGGATGACCGCAGTTATCGCTCTGGTAGGATATTTTTTCTCTGCTCCTATTGCCAGGCTTCCCATGGAGAACATGAAACAAACTACCATCAAAATAACTGCAGCTCTTTTCATCTTTTTATCTCCTTTCTATCTTTTAATGTAGGTCCTTTTAGTGTAGGTCACATAATATGTAACCCATTGATTTTAATGACTTACTCGGCAAACCATTTCTTCATTTGTCTTCTTTAGAAATCTCTTTATTTTGTGAATCATTGTTGATGAATTCTTAAATCCTCCTTTGTTGATTAAGGGTTACACCTTCCAAATACCACCTGTGCACAAAGACTCCTGTTAAACTCCCCCTAAGAGCTCATGGGTTACCACCCCCTTTTTCATCTATAAAAACATAGATCATATCCATACCTTAAGGGGCCTCGTCCGTGAGCTCAATAAACATTCCAATCTTGCATTTGAGATGGAACTTCCGTACCATGAAAGATCTCAATAGGAACTCCAACCTTCATCTTCATTTGCCTCCACCGGTTCAAGAGGAAGATCGTAGCTTGACCCCGACCCCAGTTCGTAGTGTTTCCAATTCAAGGACCTCATCCGGGGTTACATTGGCGATATTCACTTCTGGTCCAAACTGATCAATAAGAAATACTTCCATGTCGTGAATCCCACATCCGTGTACATTGCTGATCCAGCGACCAGGGAGCTCAAACATGATGTCTTTCAAATCAACACCGCGGGTTATGACTTCGATAACATTCGTCAACAGGGTACCGTTTTTCTTGTCGGTAAATTCGGCCCCCTCTACAAAGACTTTCCATGCACCCGCGTTAAGACAGTTTTTGATTCCTTCTACCATGGCTTCAGGAGAACTTATCTCTGTTTTCGATCCTACCTCACCCAAAATCTTGAGACCGAACTCTTTCACCCCTGTTCGAATGAGTTCGAACTTATCTTCGGGACTGATCTTGAGGTTGTTGTCGGAAACCTCGATAACTCTAAATCCTAGCCGCTTTGCCTCCTCAAAATAACGCCTGGCAATCTCCAGACCTTGATGATAGATCCCATATTCCAGAAATTGGCCGCCGATGAAGGCATCCACCTGATAATCGGCGTAAATCTTGATCTTTTCTTTTAACACGCGCTCCGAAATGATGCCAGAGAGCCCCACCGCAATTTTTGCAATGTCAATGTAAGGGCCTGCAATATCCAGAAGATCCTGCTGCCGTTGTACCCCAATTCCCCAGTCGATCATCATGGTAACACCAGTGTCTCTCGGTTTTCCCGCCCGGTGCGATATGTTCATGAAGGAAAAAGGCATTGGCTTCATGAGCATTTTCTCCCTTTTACTTTCCTTGTTCCATCAGTGCATCTGCCAGTCCGGTGAAGTCGTTTACGGTCACATCCGGTAGAAATGATGTATCTTCATATGGAAGTCCATACCGGTCCACAAAGGCACCTCGAAACCCGCATGACCGGGCGCCAACGACATCAAAGGAGTTTGATGACACCATCATGCATTCCCCCACCTCCAGCTCAAGGATGGCCGCCGCCCGACGATAGACACCGGGATGAGGTTTGAACGCTCCCATCACCTCTACAGAGATAATGTTGTCAAAATTCCACTGAATCCGGTTTTTGGCAAGATGATCCAGGAAGTGCGGTTCTCCGTTGGAAAGGGCAACCAGCTTATACCGAGTTTTGAGACGCTCGAGTGCCGGGACCACCTCCGGAAACGGCGACAATTCTTTCCAGGCCTCCATCAATTTCATAATCTCTTCTGTTGAAAATGAAATGCCATAGAGTTTCAAAGTCCAGACGAGACCCCGCCGTGCGGCTTCATGGTAGCCGCTATGTCCCATCATCATGATGGTGTCCTGATACTGCTCAATGCGTTGCCGATAGCGCCACTTTTCCCAAAAGCGATTTGGTGTTTCATCAGAACCTTTGGATTTTAAGAAACCGGCTATATAGGGTGTGAGGCTGCCGCCAAGATCTAGAATAGTACCGAAGAAGTCGAATGTAAGTGCCTTCACCTCCGAAAAAATTGCCATACTCCCGATTCCTCCTCCTTTCAGGACCTCGCTTTCGCATTCAATGATTCTTTCCGGCCCAACCCATATTAACACCTCTGGAAATAAAGTCAATCTCCTTTGCCAAGATTTTGTAAGAGTGGTTCTTCTGTGATCAAAGTCGAGGGGAAAGGGGAATGCCAACCCATTCTGCTATTTGCGGTCTCCCGAACTCATGGAGCCACAAGTAATCAAGCTGAGATATTTATGTGGAAGATGCCGAAATAATTAACGTGATCTGCTTAATAAAAGATACCGGTTCACAAAAAAGGCACCCCCCCGTGATCCAGGCTCTAATTTTGTTTGTATGAAGCAAACACCGAGCATGTTGCCAACCAATATATTTTGATTCTCTTAGCTTTTTTTCAGGGAGCTTGATGACCTAGAAAGGTGGTATAGGTGGACCTTCGCTTTATCTCGTATCCCCTTTCTTCAAGGGGTAAACCCAGCTGATGAGGGCACCCGTCAAATTTTTTACCCGGGTAAATCCCTTCATCATCAGGATCCGTGTTGCTAGATAAGAGCGAAGCCCTTTCCGGCAATATACCACGGTTTCCCTATCCTTATCGAGCTGGTCAATGTGGTCACGAAGGTGATCGAGGCGAATGTGGATAGCCCCCGGGATCATCCCCTCTTGGAGACATTCCCTTCTGGATCGGACATCGATCAGGGTTAAATCCCCACGGCTTTCAATTTTCTCCTTGAGCACCGCGGGGGTTATGGGGATCCACTCCCCTTCGAAGAAATTCTGTCCGATGGCCCCAGCGATCACCACGGGATCCCTGGCAGCGGAATAGGGGGGGTGCGTAGGCAAGGTCCAGTTGAAGCAGCTCTTCTGTTTGCATCCCGTGAGATATCGCCGTTGCCAGGACGTCGATCCTTTTATCCCCCCTCCTCCCCGGTGGTCCCTTCGATGGCCAAGAGCAGGGTCTTGTCCTTGTCCGGGTGGACCAATTCAACCGCATGGACCCAGAACGAGTATTTGCCACCGCCTCTTTGGATTTTGCGGAGCAGGACACCTTTAAAGGCGGATACAGGCTCGCTCCACTTTGTCGCGAACAGCCCCTTTTCCGTAACCCTGACGAGATCACAGTGAATTTCGATGGTTTGGCGTTTGCCAAATTTCAACCTCCGGATCGTTACCAATAGATAGGTAATGTCGGGTATGCCCATGACAATCAGTGCCTCCCTTTTTCCGGCGGCTCCCCGTGCAGCTCCGCTATGGCCTCCGCCGGTCGCTTGATGCGAGCATTTACTTTCGCATCCTCACGGATGGTTTGGCTTTGTCGGTGAGCAAATTGATAATTCCAGATTTGAAAAATATTGTCAACCAAAATCTAAAATTGTTTTTATAAGTAAAAAAGAAAAAGTGGATCTATAAATGTCGGAAAAAGGAAAGGTCAAGGATGCAATAGTACTAACTAGGGAGATTCGCCGAGTCTCGGTAAAGTCAATATTTCAAACGCAAATCGATAGATTGGCAAGGTTGGTCAGTGAGCCTTTAATGGATGTATTCAACAAAAAAGGCAGGGCCGTTGCTGTGACCCTGCCTGTAAACAAGTTAAGATAGCCCTATAAATTCATTTACTGGCATGACCCGGCCCGGCCTCGATCATGCACTCTTTCTGAATTTCAGCCCAATATTGATCAGTGATTTTCTTTACCCCACTTTTTCTCACATCAGCTGGTTTACCGTCTACGGCAAAATTCATCCTTACTGTGGTCTGGGAATCGTTAACCGGTATTAGGTTAAATGTAAGCGAATAGCTGTGCTTCCCAGTGGCTAACCCATAACCCCCCCAAAGAATGACATTAACAGCCCTTTCCCCTTTGTCTACCTTGGTAACCTCACCCACGATTAGGCCTGTTTCCCTATCGCTATGTCTTATTGTATAACCATGGTTGACGAGAACCATTGTAGCGGCCTTAAAAGTGGTGTTAAACGATGCCTGGATTTCCCTGGTCTGAAGCGCCCTTTGTTGAAATTGTCCTGGTTTCGTTCCTGTCGTTGCACACCCTACTATAAAGCCTATCAAACAAATAATCATCACAACTGAAACTTTACCCTTCATGATTGTTCCTCCTCAGAATTTTGTTGCTGTTACACTATAGTCTTTGACTATTCCCCTTTCATTAAAGTAAACAAGCAACATGATGGTCTTAGTAGTCGTTGTCCTTCTTCCCCCCGAAACGATACCACCTACGGCACCTGCTCCAATCACTCCTCCACCGCCAAGGATTCCCGCAAGATGCGCCTCTTCTGTCGATATCCGATCAAAGGCCCAAGTCTCAACAGTTCCCCTTTTTGTTACCAAGTCGGGAGGCCCGAATATTTCAAGGACTTCCGTCTGCGTAGTCTCACCTTTGATGATATGTTTCCCGGCCATTCCAGGGGTGAGTTTAGAGGGTTCTGTGTTTACCCCAGTAGTGCCACACCCAATCAATAGCAACAGCAGGACTGGAATAATTAGCAATTTATTCACAAATAACACCTCCATTATGTATTTTGGTTTTCTCTTATTGGGGCGATTATGCATGTTTTATGCCAGTAACTTCTCTACGCCTAATTGATTGAAATTATTACTAATATATGTATGTTCTCCTAATGATTCCAATCAAATCTGGACAATTCTTTCCTAGTGATATGAAAATATTTCACAAGAAGAACACGGTTTCACTTCATTGAGGCCAGAAAATTTTGGGGAATATGGAGGGATAAAATAGAATAGGAAGGAATTAGGTAAAGACTAAGACTACTAACTGAATCAGATAGTTTTCCCAGCCCCTGCCTTTATCGAATTGCGTTTCAAATCTTTACCTTTTGGCTTCTCGCCTAAATTGCCTGATACATCTTGAAATATGTACCTTATTACAATGATCAAAATTTGAGCTAACAATCATCAGCGATTAATATTTCTACCATCGAGTTTATCCCTTTTGGGGAAAAGGAATGTTTACTGTTATTATGGTCCCTTTGTCTCGAATACCACTGATCTTGGCCCCACCTCCCCAATGATGGGCACGCTCTCGTATTCCCATTAGTCCAAGAGATCTAGGATCGGAAATCTGTTTTTCTGTAATTCCTTTACCATTATCTCTTACTTTCAGCTCTAACTTGGCAGCAATTCAGCTCCGCTATGGCATTCGTTAACGAGGGGGAAACCCTATCCACCGTCGCTTAGATGTCACAAATGTGTCGGTTCCTTTATCCACGAGTTTGTAGGTCTTGTTCAAATAAACAACCTTGAAAGGCCATCGAAACAAGCTTTCCTTCGAGTGGGCTAGCACCCTTCCTTCGTCTTCCAATATACGGACTGCACTTAACATCCCCTTGGGACGGAAAGTGTACGACTTGCCGCTAAGCTCGAACCTCCCAGTTTCACGCGGGAGAGACATGTAGATTGAGCCGGTTTCGCCTCCAGATCTGAGACTAAATTCCAATGCTCCGAACTCTAAGAGTTTTCTTTCGGTGACTTCAATCACTTACGTCTCTGGGGGGCGATTTGAGACATAACGTATAAAGTTTTATCCGTAGTGCTGTCAGGCATTGCGGTCCCCCCATTCCGCACAAAAGCCTGGATCAGGTTCGTGCCACCTTTATGCCGGGCGCCGTCCAGGCAGTAAGCAGGCTCCCCCTGGACTCATCCTGGAAGTTAGAAAGGCCTCCAGTTTTGACGCCGTCCTCTTGCTTTCGACACCTCATCAGTGGTTCGCTTACGCTCGCCTCCCTGACCCTCACCTGCCACGATCCTCAGCCGTTCGATAGGCTCTCGAGACGATGGATTTCAGGTCCTTTTCCATCCCTCCGAGAATCTCTGCTTTTTTGCCCTCACCCTCTGATCGAAACTGGACGGCCTACCGTTTTCTCTCCGATATCATGCGTTAGTAGACCTTCTTACGAATCCGCTCCACATAGTTAATGCGCTTGATGCGAACATCGACCAATTCTATACCAAAGGCGGGCATGGCTTTTGATGCCTCGGCCAGAATAGCCCGGGTGATCTTCTCCCTGCCGAATTTAACGGTTTCTCCGGAGGGTTCTTCTGCAAATTGGGAGGGTACCTTCTTTTCTCCTTCCTTAAGCGTCGGCATCCAGTCACTGCTCCGGACGAGTTCCACCAGGGGATTTGCAGAGACGTAATCCCGGACGACGGCATCGATGATATCATCCAGTTTGGCGTAGGCGTGAATGTACGTGCCGAGAACCCGACGGAATTTTCGTGCATCCACGATTCGCCACCGGGCCGTTGTGTCGACGTAAATAAACCGTTTATCCCGGGTACGGATCTTTTCGGGATACCCATCCCACCTCAGCATCCGCTTCTCGTAACGATTCACTTCCTGAATGATGGGGATCTTGAAGTAGAGGCCAGCCTCAGTCTTTGGCTCTCCGATAACCCTTCCGAACTGGGTAATCACCACCTGCTCCCACTCCCGGACCGTATAGAAGGCGCCTGAGATCACGAGAAGCAGCAACAGAACGATCACCACAGCGATGAAAGCTCCCATTCGTCTCATTTGGCCTCACCTCCCTTCCTTTCCCCTTGATTCAATTGAAGAAGCGGTAGAACGCTCTTCTGATCACTGTCTATGATGTAGATCTGCTGTGCGTTTGGCAGGATTGTCTGAAAAGCCTCGAGATAGAGACATCGTTTGGTGACCTCTTTCGCGTTTCGATATTCCTTGAGAACGGCTGAGAACCGGGCTACATCACCCTTTGCCCGGTTCACTCGCTCCAACGCGTATCCCCGGGCGCCGTTGATGGTTCTTTCCGCCGTTCCCCTGGCCTTTGGAATCTCCCTGTTGTATGTTTCCTGGGCCTGGTTGATAAGCCTCTCCTTTTCCTGTTCGCCCTCGTTCACCTCGTTGAAGGCGCCTTTTACGGGGTCGTGAGGGACACGTTCTGCACTTGTGTGTTGACGATGCGAATTCCGCTTTCATACTTATCGAGGATCTTCTGAAGCTCCTCCTGAGACAGTTTATTGACTTCCTCCTGGTTTTGAAGGACGTAGTCAAAGCTCCAATTACCCACGATGCGTCGAATCACGGATTCACTGATATCTCGAAGTGCCTTGACCGGTTCTTCTATGTTAAAGAGGAATTTTCGGGGGTCTTCCCTGCGGAACTGTACAATCCACTCAACGTCGATGACGTTCAGATCGCCGGTGAGCATGAGGGATTCGCGTTCCATCAGGCGGGTCTTTTCATACTGGGTCGTAATGCCGGGGCGAACCGTTCTGAAACCGAAGCTCTCGGTAACTACCTGTGCTGTGAAAACCTTGCAAACCGTTTCGACTCCGAAGGGAATCTTGAAATGAAGACCCTCCCCGACAATTCGAGAATACTTGCCAAATTGGAGGATGATCCCCTGGTGGCCGGTTGGAACCGTAAAGACCGCTGTGCAAAGGAAAACGTAAATGATCGCAAGAATAATCACGATGAAAATAAGCAAGGGATACCTGCCTCCCTTTCCCGTCCCCCCGAACCGCTGCTTGGCCTTCGAGACGAGATCCATTAAGTCCGGGGCCCAGCCACTCTTGTTTCGGTTGTCCCACTGCATGTGGCCCTCCTATGGTTAGAGAAGTGGAAGGAAATTGAGTTTATGAGCGGTTAGAAGTTAATCATTTATACCACCCTCACGGATGGCTTGGCTTTGTCGAACGTCAATATTCATTTTCTCAGATGCAGGGAATTTCGTCAATTGGAATCTTAAATCTGTTTTGTTGAGTAAAACAAAACGAGGGAGTCTCTACAAGGTATCAAGTGGGAGAATGAAATAGTACTAACTAGGGAGATTCGTCCTTTTCGGACTTGGTCAAGAATTCTAACGCAAATCGATAGAATTAGCAGGGGGGCGGGGTATCTACTTCATCTTGAACTAAACAATGAGGCGCCCTTGTCTATTTGACTAAGAATCCTAACGTCTCGGATAACGCGGCCGG
>JABAOH010093263.1_pt1 | contig 16501 bp, 18 predicted proteins | sample 7062181 | NCBI WGS metagenome assembly JABAOH01 (sample SAMN14538630, study PRJNA623070) | marine sediment metagenome | biome: marine biome [ENVO:00000428]; feature: marine pelagic biome [ENVO:01000023]; material: deep marine sediment [ENVO:00002113]; isolation source: pool of 5 deep marine...
CATGATCTCACGCATCACGAGCCCGAGCGCGTAGGTGCCGTTCCCGTGCGGTCCCCGATCTGGGCGATACCGCTCGGGATCAGTTGATCTGGTCCGCCTCGAGCGCAGTGCAACGGCACGCAGCAGACGTGTAGGGTCGCCGGTGAGGCTAATTGGAGACCAGAGAAGGCGGGTCGGCGATCCGGCCGTCCTCGGGGTTTCACCGATCTTGTCAGCGGGTCCTCATGTGCCTCGATGTCCGCTACAGGTGGGAGAAGCCCATGCGAAGTGTGCAGCGACTGTCCGTTCTCGCGGTGGCAGCAGTCATGTTCCTGACTGTGCTGGCCGGAACGGCTCTGGCTGACAAGCCGGCTACCTTCGAGGGTTCCGTGACGTTCCCCGATGACAACCCGTGCACCGATCAGTTCGACCCGAACGAGCACTTGGTCACCATCGAGTTCGTGGTGTCGATCCACTCACACACGAACAACACGGTGACGAATGTCCAGTTGTCCGGGAGCACGAACTCTGGCTTCACGATGGTGGAAGGAACCGAGAATCACGTCACCAACATGAACGTGGAGAAAGTCTCGGGCGTCCATCAGTGGATACATCCCGACGGCTCCGTGTTCCAGGCCAAGGGTCTGTTCGTGTTCAACGCCAACAAGGGCGAAGTCCTCGTGGAGCAGTCCGGGCTGACGTGTCTTCGGAGTAGTTGAGTCCCGGGGAGCCGGCATGGAGCTCGGCAAGTGCATGCGGGGGTACCGCGCTATCGCTAACAGCGCATAACGCGCGTCGGCCAAGGCGAAGACCGGTCAGACAACCCACGCGGGAACCGGCACTATGCGCTAGCCGCTCCGGATGCGCCCTACCCTCGTCCGTGGGAGGTTCGCCCGTCTCGTGTCGTGAGGGCATTCCAACCGCACACAGTTGCAACCCGTCGGTTGCGGTAAACCCGTATACTCGCATCGTGGATGATGCAACTTTGTGCGGACTGAACGACGGCAAGGCGCGATGACGGTGGACCGACGACTCCTCGCCAATGTGGATCGCCGCCTCCTCTCGGAGATGGACCACACCGAGGATGTGCAGTTGGTAAAGGTCCCAGTGTCCGATGCGATGTGGTCGACGTGGCGACGGTACTGCGATGCGGTTGGGGTGTCGATGGGCCGGGGGCTGGCTGTCCTGCTTCAGCATGAGCTGGCGTCGGTGGTTGACGAGGATCTCGACGGACTCGCCGACAAGCTTGAGCAGCGGGAGGCCGACGTCGCTGCTCGGGAGGCGGCGCAGGCTGAGGCCGAGAAGAAGCTCGCCAAACGAGAGGCCGACGTCGCCAAGCAGGAGCGCCGATTGGTGGCCGCCCGAGAGCCGGCGCCGCCCCCACCCCGAGCCCGGAGGCCGCCGAAGCTCGGCCGCAATGACCCGTGCTGGTGCGGTTCGGGGAAGAAGTTCAAGGTCTGCCACCTCAACGCGACCCCCTAGCTTGCGTCACGGCCAACGGCTACGGTCGCAGCAGTTGCGAGGAGGTGGCGGTTGGCTTGGATCCACAAGAAACGGTACCCGTCGGGGCGAGTGGCCTGGCAGGCGCGGTGGCGAGACCCGGCCGGTTTGGAGCGAGCTAGGCACTTCACTCGGAAGGCCGACGCTGAGCGGTACCTGGTCTCGCTCGAGCCCCCGGGACAGTTACCCCCCTCCCGACCCGATGGGCGAAATCCCCTGTAAGTAACAGGGGATTTCGGGGTGGGCCCACCTGGACTTGAACCAGGGACCTCATCCTTATCAGGGATGCGCTCTAACCGGGCTGAGCTATGGGCCCCGACGGGCGAGTGTACCAGCACCGGCGCCCGCCTCGACCGGCGGTGGCACCTCGGAGAGCAGGCCGGCCAGCGTATCATGGTGGCCTGCGCGGGGATGTAGCTCAGTTGGCAGAGCACCTGCTTTGCAAGCAGGGGGTCGGCGGTTCGAGTCCGCTCATCTCCACCCCGCCCGGGAAGGGTTCCCGGGCGTTCGTGGTTGCCTCTATGCGACCCGACCCCCTGCCACGTAGCATGAGGCACGTCAACCAGACAGGAGGAGTGGCATGCGCAGCGCGGTGATCGTCGATGCAGCTCGTACCCCGGTAGGGAAGCGGGAAGGCAAGCTGAAAGACTGGCACCCGGTCGACCTTACGGCCGAAGTCCTCGGTGCGCTCGTGACCCGCAACGATCTCGACCCGGCGCTGGTGGAAGACGTCATCACCGGCTGCGTGATGCAGACCGGCGAACAGGGCATCAACGTGGGGCGCAACGCGGCGCTGGCCGCCGGTTTCCCCGAGGACGTGGTGGGCACCACCATCGATCGGCAGTGCGGTTCCTCCCAGCAGGCGGCTCACTTCGCCGCCCAGGGCGTCATCGCCGGCGCCTACGACATCGTAGTGGCCGCAGGGGTGGAGTCCATGACGCGGGTACCGATGGGCATCACCGCTCAGCAGGGCCCGGGCGTGCCTTTCGGCCCCAAGATGCTCGATCGCTACGACCACGGTCTCGTGCCGCAGGGGATCTCCGCCGAGATGGTCGCCGAGAAGTGGGGCCTGAGCCGGGAAGAGCTCGACGAGCTCTCCTATCGGTCGCACCAGCGGGCCGCCCGTGCCACCGAGGAGGGCCGCTTTGAGAGCCAGATCATCCCCATCACCGTCACCCTCGAGGACGGTACCGAGGAGGTCATGACCACCGACGAGGGCATCCGGTGGGACACCTCCCTGGAGAAGCTGGCCAAGCTGCAGCCGGCCTTCAAGCCCGACGGGGTGGTCACCGCCGGCAACTCGTCGCAGATCTCCGACGGCGCCGCGGCGGCGCTCATCATGAGCGAAGAGGAGGCGGAGCGGCTGGGCCTGGAACCCATGGCGCGCTTCCTGGCGTTCTCGCTGGCCGGGGTGGACCCGGTCATGATGCTGACGGGTCCCATCCCCGCCACCCACAAGGTGCTCGACAGGGCCGGACTCAGCATCGACGACATCGATCTCTTCGAGGTCAACGAGGCCTTCGCCGCCGTGACCGCCGCCTGGCGCGTGGAGCTGGGCGACGGCGACCCCCACGGGCTGTGGGAGCGCACCAACGTCAACGGCGGGGCGGTAGCCCTCGGCCATCCCCTCGGCGCCTCCGGCGCCCGGCTGCTCACCACCCTGGTGCACGAGCTGCAGCGCAGCGGCGGTCGCTACGGCCTGCAGACGATGTGCGAGGGCGGGGGCATGGCCAACGGCCTCATCATCGAACGGCTCTGAGCAGCCGGCCACCACCGGCCGGCCGCTCCTACACTGCGAGCGATGGGCGTCGCTCAGATCTTGATCGCCGTGGCCATGGCCGTAGCCATCTGGTGGCTGAGCATGGCGGTGCTGCGCATGCTGGCGACCCCGCCGCCGGAGGTGGACCCGGAGGACGTGGTGCCGATGCGCCAGGACTACCGCTGTGCGGTGTGCGGCACCGAACTCACGGTGACGGTGGCCTCCGTCACCGAGACCGCCGCCCCCCGCCACTGCCGGGAGGAGATGACGGCGGTGTGGCGCCCCTGAAACCTCGCTCCACGGTCGCAGGGCTACCGAGCGCGGTTACCCACAGGTGTGGAAGACACTGGGGAGAACTACAGCGGTGTAAGTCTCAGCGGTAGTTGGTGGTCATCAAGAAGCCGACGGCGAGGGTCCCCAAACCGAGGAAGAGGTAGGGGTTGCCCATCTGGAACACGTAGGTAGCGACCACCAGCAGCACCCCGGCGCCCATGAGGCCGAACATCGTCACCACGTACCAGAGGGGAGAAGGGCCCTTGTCCTTCTTCACCGGCGGGAGAGTCGGTCGCCCCTTCGCCTTCTTCTTCTTGCGGGTACGTGACTCGGGCATGGCTCCGCTCAGGGTACTCCCCGGGCGCTGCGGTGTCAGCCAATCGCCCTGCCGCGGGCCGGTAGGCTGTCGACCCCATGCGGGTGTTGGTCCTCGACAACTACGACTCGTTCACGTTCAACCTGGTCCAGTACCTGGGCCAGTTGGGAGCAGAACCGGTCGTGGTCCGCAACGACGCTCTACCTCCCGACGAGGCCGCGGCGCGGCACCCCGACCGGCTGGTGATCTCGCCGGGCCCGGGCCGCCCGGAGGACGCCGGCTACTCGATCGACTACGTACGCCGCTTCGGGGAGATGATCCCGGTGCTGGGGGTGTGCCTGGGCCATCAGGCGATCGCCGCCGCGTTCGGGGGACGCATCGAGACCGCGCCGGAGCCCCGCCACGGCAAGGTCTCACAGATCCGTCACGACGGCCGCGGGGTCTTCGCCACGCTGGCCAACCCCTTCACCGCCACTCGTTACCACTCGCTGGCTGCGGTGAACCTACCCGACGTGCTGGAGGAGTGCGCGTGGAGCGAGGACGGGGTGGTACAGGGGCTGCGCCATCGCGAGCTCCCCATCAGCGGCGTCCAGTTCCACCCCGAGAGCGTGCTCACCACCGAGGGTCTAGCCCTGCTGGAGAACTTCCTCAAACGGCCTTGACCGTCGGCGGCGGGGCGCTCCTCACTCGGGAAGGTGCACCATCCCGCCGTCGGCGCAGACCAGCCCCTCCGCCGCCAGGGAACGCACCGCGGCCGCCGCTCGCTCCGCGCCCAGTTCGGTCAGCTCGCCCAGGGCCTGGGGCGGCAGCGGGCCGTGTGCCAGCAGCGCCCTGAGCACGGCGCCGCGCGCCTGGCGGGAGGAGCCCTCGAAGCGACCCTGCGGCCGCGGCGGCGAGTAGGTGGCGGGTCCGGCGCACCAGCGGGCCACCGGGCAGCGGTCGCAGGCCGGGTCGGCCGGCCGGCACAGGGTGGCGCCCAGGTCCATGACCGCTTGGTTCCACTCGGCGGCGGCGCCGGCGGGTAGCTCGGCGGCGAGCGCCGCGGCGAGCTCGGCACTGGCGAGGGGGCGCCCGTGCCAGCGGCTCGCCACCCGGCGGGCGTTGGTGTCCGGGGTGGGCACGGCTTCCCCGAAGGCGAAGCAGGCCACCGCGGCTGCGGTGTAGGGGCCCACCCCCGGCAGGGTCTGCAGGGCCGCGGCAGTGGTGGGCCAGCCGTGGGCGGCGACGTGCTGCGCCGCTCGCTGCAGCCGTAACGCCCGGCGGTTGTAGCCCAGGCCCGACCATGCCGCCAGCACCGCGGCGGGGGAGGCATCTGCCAGCGCCGCCGCGGTGGGGAACCGCTCCAGGAAGCGGCGGTAGTAGGGCACCACCCGCACCGCCTGGGTCTGCTGCAGCATCACCTCGCTGACCAGCACCGCCCACGGGTCCCGGGTGTGCCGCCACGGCAGGCGGCGCCGGTGGGCGGCGTACCAGCGCAGCAGCGCCCGGGCGCGCGCCTGTCCGCCTTCTCCTCCCTGGGCCGGCCCCCGCACTAGCTGGCGACGGTGGTCGTGGTGGTGGGGGGCAGGGTGGTGGTGGGGGGCAGGGTGGTGGTGGGAGGCGTGGTGGTGGTGGCGGGAGCAGCGCCCAGGGTGACGGTGACCACCGTTCCCGGCTCCACCTCGGTCCCGGTGTCGGGGACCTGCGCCGCCACCTTGCCCCACAGCGACGCGTCGGTGGGGACGGTGGCGGCACTCACCCGCAGCACCAGGCGCACCGCGTCGAGGCGGGCCTGTGCCTCCTGGGGAGTGAGTCCGATCAAGGTGGGCACCGTCACCGGCTCCGGCCCCTTGGAGACGAACACGATCACTGTCGCCCCGCGGGGCAGGACTGCGCCCGGTTCCGGCTCGGTGCGGACCACGAAACCTTCTTCGACGGTGCGGGAGAACTCCTCGCGGGCCTCCATGAGCAGACCCAGCTGGCCGAGGAGGAAGGCCACCTCCCGTTCCGAGCGTCCCGCCAGATCCTCCAACAGCACCGACTCCGCCCCGGTGGACACGACGAGGTTCACCTCGGTGCCGGGGGGAAGGGTGGTGCCGGGCGCCGGGTCCTGGTCGATGACGGTCCCCTCGGGGACGACGTCGTTGGACTCGTCGGTGAGCTCGCCCACCACGAACCCGTTGGTCTCCAGCAGCCGCCGTGCCTCCTCGAAGGGCTCGCCGATCACCCGCGGGACGGGAAAAGCCTCCTTGCCCGCGGAGATGATCATGGTCACGAACGATCCCGCCTCGGCTTGCTCTCCGGCGGGGGGCTGGGTGCCGATCACCAGACCGGCGGCCACGGTGTCACTGGCGGCGATGTCTTTGGTGACCAGGAAGCCGAGCTGCTGCAGCTCGAAGAGGGCGTCGGCCTCGGTGGCGCCGGCAAGGTCGGGAATGGTGACCAGGTCGGCGGCGGCTCCGCTCCCCGCCAGCGCCCGGATCAGCAGGAACATGGCCACGCCCAGGGTCAGCAGCAGCGCGAAGGCGGTGAGGATGAAGGGGAGCTGGCTGGGGGTCTCCTCGGCGAGCCGCCGGTAGGTCTCGTCCGGGGGCACCGTGGGCGGCGGCAGTGACGGCGCCAGCACCTGGGTGGGAGCTTCCCCGGCCGGCACCGCGGCCGGGCTCTCCCCTTTGAGCACCCGCAGCAGGTCGGTGCGGATGTCGTCGGCGGTCTGATAACGGGCGTCGGGGTTCTTGTGCAGCGCCCGCATCACGATCTGGTCGAGCTCGGCGGGAACGTCGGGATTGGCCACCGAGGGGGCGTCCACCTCGGCCGACACGTGCTGGTAGGCCACCGCCACCGGGCTGTCCCCCTGGAACGGGGGGCGGCCGGTGAGCATCTCGTACAGCACCACGCCGAGCGAGTAGATGTCGGAGCGCTCGTCGGCGGGCAGCCCTTGCGCCTGCTCGGGGCTGAAGTAGGTGGCGGTGCCGATCACCGCTCCGGTGCGGGTGAGCTCCTGGGAGTCGTCCCAGGCCCGGGCGATGCCGAAGTCGGTCACCTTCACCGCTCCGTCCGGGGCCAGCAGGATGTTGCCGGGCTTGACGTCCCGGTGCACCAGCCCCGCCCGATGGGCCACCGCCAGCGCGGCGGCGACCTCCGATGCGATCTCGGCGGCCCGGCGCGGCAGCAAGCCCCCTTCGGTGCGGAGCACGTCCCGCAATGAACGGCCCTCCACCAGTTCCATGACGATGAAGTAGGTCGAAGCGTCCTCTCCCCAGTCGTAGATGCCCACGATGCTCGGATGGCTGAGGTTGGCCGCCGCCTGGGCCTCGCGCCGGAAGCGCTTCACGAACGCGTCGTCGGAGCTGTATTGGGCGTGGAGCATCTTCACCGCCACCTGGCGGCCCAGCAGGGTGTCGGCGGCTTGGTAGACGTCGGCCATGCCGCCCCGGGCTATGTGGGCGGTGAGCTCGTAGCGGTCGGCGAGGGTGCGGAGTTTCTCCATGAGACGTGTCGATTGTAGGGGCTCTTCAGGGGCTGGTTTGCAGCCAGTGGCTCAGTAGCTGGGCGGCGATCGGAGCGGCGACGGATCCGCCGGTGGCGCTCTCCCCCATCTCGCCTCCCTCCTCCACCAACACCGCCACCGCGATGGTGGGCTGCTCGACGGGGGCGAACCCGATGAACCAGACGTGAGGCGCCCCCGAAGCGGTCTCCGCGGTCCCGGTCTTGCCGGCTACCCGCACCCCCGGCACCGAGGCGCGGCGCCCCGTTCCGGAGGTGACCACCCGCTCCATCATCCCCGCCAGCACCTGGGCGGTGGCCGGCGACACGGCGCGCTGGTAGATGGCCGGCTGTCGTTCCGAGATGACGTTGCCGTCGGCGTCGAAGGTGCGCTGCACCAGATGGGGGAGCATCACCAGCCCATCGTTGGCGATGGCCGCCGCCACCAGCGCCATCTGGAGAGGGGTGGTGCGTACGTCGCGCTGACCGATGCCGCTCTGCGCCAGCGCCGGGAGATCATTGGTGAAGTTCTCCGCCGGCGGGAACACCGACGGGAGCACCTCCCATTCGAAAGGAAGCTCTCGGTTGAACCCGAACCCGTCGGCCTGTTCGGCCAGCAGTGCGGCGCCGACCTGCATGGCCAGCAGGCCGAACACGGTATTGCAGGATTGGGCGAAGGCGTCCCGCAGGGTGATGTCGGTACCGCCGCCGCAGGTGCCGCCCCCGTAGTTTCGGATCACCGCGGTCGAGCCGGGCAGCTCCAACTCGGGAGGGTCGGGAAAGGTGGCTTCCGGGCTCGCCTGGCCCGTCTCCAGGGCCGCGGCCGCCACCACCGGCTTGAAGGTGGACCCCGGCGGGTACGACTCCCCGGTGACGCGGTTGAGCATGGGCCGCGCCGGGTCGGCCGTGAGAGCGTCCCCGGCGCCGCGGGCAGCGGCGCCGAGCAAAGTGTTGGGATCGTAGGAAGGGCTGGAGACGAGCGCGAGCACCGCGCCGGTCTCGGGTTGCAGGGCCACCACCGCGCCGGCCTGGCTGCCGAGCGCCTCGTAGGCGATGCGCTGCAGTGCCGGATCAACGGTGAGCTGGAGGCTGCGGGGCCGCAGGTCGCGGCCCAGTAGGGCGCTCACCAGGTCGGAGACCGTCAGGTCGCGACGGGAGCGCAGCTCCCCGGCATAGGCCTCTTCGATGCCGCGGTCCCCGAACAGCAGCGAGGAGAACCCGACCACGTGGGCGAAGGCGGGGCCTTCGGGGTAGCTACGGGTGAACACTCCCGGATCGGCCAGCCCGGGCACGGACTCCGCCAGCACGGTGTTGTCGGCGGCGATGATGAGACCGCGCTCCTTGCCCGTGCGGCTCAGCAGCACCCGCGGGTTGCGGGGGTCGTCCCGGTATCGCGGTCCCGCCAGTACCTGCACGTAGGTCACGTTGAGCAGCAGCAACGCGAAGGCGGCGAAGATGATGATGGCCACACGGCGGATGGGGCCGTTCATGTGCGCTCCTCGTGCGATATGCGCGCCAGCAGCGCCACGATGAGGAAGTTGGCGAGCAGCGAGGACCCTCCGTACGACATGAAGGGCAGCGTGATGCCGGTGAGCGGCAAGAGGCGGGTGACCCCACCGATGATGAGGAAGGTCTGCAGCCCGAGGACGAGTCCGAGCCCGGCCGCGAGCAGCTTGCGGAACAGGTCGCGGGACCGCAGCGCGATGCCGAAGGCCACCGCCACCAACAGAGCGTAGGCGGCCAGTACCGCCACGGTGCCGGCCAGCCCGAGTTCCTCGCCGATGGCGGCGAACACGAAGTCGGTGGCAGCGTTGGGAATGCGGTCGGGCCGGCCCACCCCCAGGCCCGATCCGGAGAGACTGCCGCTGCCCATGGCGAACAGGCTCTGGGCGATCTGGTAGCCGGTCGCCTCGAAGTCGGCGAAGGGACGCAGCCAGGCGTCCACCCTCTGCTGGATATGGGCGAAGGCCGACCATGCCGCCGCGGCACCGGTTCCGAACAGCACCGCCCCGGTGGCCAGGTAGCTGGTCCGCCCGGTGGCGGCGTACAGCATGGTGATGAAGATGCCGAACAGCAGCAACGACGCTCCCAGGTCGCGCTGGTAGATGAGGACTGCCATGCTCGCCAGCCAGGCCAGTACCACCGGCAGCAATTGGCGAGGCTCGGGGAGGTGCAGGCGTCCCACCGACCGGGTCATGGCGGTCAGCGCCGGCTGCCGCTCGGCGAGGTACGAGGCGAGGAAGACCACCAGCAGCAGCTTGACCAGCTCACCCGGCTGGAAGTGGAGGCGGACGGTGCCGATGGTGAGCCGCACCCACAACCGCGAGCCGTTCTGCTCCAATCCGGTGAGGGGAAGCGGTCCGGTGCTGGGCAGCAGCGGCAACAAGAGCAGCACCAGCCCGGCCAGCAGCAGCAGGTAGCGGTAGCGGCGCAGCGGAGCCAGGCCGGAACGCCGCACTCCCATCAGCAGGAAACCCGCCAGCGACGCCCCCACGAGCAGCCACCACCGTTGCAGCCCCGCCAGGCCGGTGTCGAGCCGGTACACCTCGATGAAGCCGAGGGCGGCCAGCATCGCCGCCAACGGCAACAGGTACGGGCTCGCCAGCGGCGCCCAGTGCCGCAGCGCGACGTGGAGGCCACCGAACGCCATCAGGAACACCAGGAAGGTGAGCGCCGCCTGCGCGTCCACCGTGCCGCCTCCCGCCAGATTCACCAGGGTGACGCCGAAGGCAGCCAGCGCGGCCGCACCCACCACCAGGGCCGCCTCGGCGGCTCTGGTCATGGCGTCACGTCGACCACGGCTACGGTGATGTTGTCGATACCCCCGGCGCGGTTGGCGGCCTCGATGAGCGCCCAGACCGCCTCCTCGGGAGCCCCGTCGCCGAGCAGGTCGCGAATCGTGTCGTCGGGAACCATTCCGTTCAGCCCGTCAGAACACAGCAACAAACGATCTCCGGGCTCCAGGCGTTCCTCGTACAGGTCGACTTCGATCTTCGGCTGCATGCCAAGAGCCCGGGTCAACATGCTGCGCGCCGGGTGCGTCTCCACGTCCTCGGGGCGGATCTTCCCCGCCGCCAGGTACTCGGCCACCACCGAGTGATCGCGGGTGAGCTGGCGCATGGCGCCGGCCCGCAGCAGGTAGGCGCGGCTGTCGCCCACGTGGCCGATACGCAGCGTCCCTTTCCCGTCGAGATCGGCGATGGTGAGGGTGGTCCCCATCCCGGCGAGACGGCGGTCCTCCACCGCGGCGAGGAGGACAGCTTCGTTGGCGGCACGCACCCGCTCCGCGGGCGCGGCATCGTCGGCGGCCACGGCCGCCGCCATGGCCTTCTCGCTGGCTACCTCCCCGGCCACGTGGCCCCCCATCCCGTCGGCTACCGCCACCAGGAGTCCCTCGCTGCTGCGGCCGCCCTGCGGGGGGTGGACGGCGTCCTGGTTGCTGGAACGCACCAACCCTTGGTGGGTGCCGGTCGCCCACACGTAGTTCATCTCACCTCCAGCACGGTCTTCCCCACCTGCACCGCATCCCCCTTGTTGAGGTCGATGGGAGCGTTCACCCGTCTGCCGTTGACGTAGGTGCCGTTCGTGCTGCCGAGATCGTGCAGTACCAACCGGCCGTCCTGCGTCACCAATCGGAGGTGGAACTCGGACGCGTACGGATCATCCAGCACGATATCCGCTTCCGGGCTGCGGCCCAACACCACCGCGTCGCGCACCTGAAAGTCCATCCCCGCCTGGCTCTCGGAGCGGACGATCACCAGGCTGCTGGCCGGTCGCCGTCGCGGCGACGATTCAGTCATGCCCAGGTGTCCCGCGATGGCGCGTCCCACCTGCCACACGAACAGGTACACGAGGGCGATGAAGATCAGCTTGAGGAGAGTGAGCAGCAGCGCGGGCATGTCCTTCTCCTCATACCATCCGGAACACGAAGTTGGTCCGTCCGAAGGCGACGGTGGTGCCGGGAGCCAGCGGCGTGGCGCGGTCGATGCGGGCGCCGTTGACGAGGGTGCCGTTGATGGAGCCGCTGTCCTCGATCCACACCGTCGCGCCCTCCCGCCATATCAGGGCGTGACGCCTGCTGACGTGGGGATCGTCGACGACCACGTCACAGCTCTCCGACCGACCGATCGACTCCCGGTTGTGTCGCAGCTCGAGGCGAACGGGACCCGCCAGGATGCCCCACGCCTCCAGTGCTCCAGGGACGACCTCCCCGCGGCACTCGACGGTTCCCGGAGCGATGGCGGCGTCGGCCTCCAGTCGTACCTGCACCGGGCCCTCCAGCCGCCACCCGCGCTCGCGGGCGGTCTCGTCGACGACCGCAGCCAGTTCCTGCTGCAGAGGCGCCGTGAGTGCAGGGTCCTCGATGTCCTTGGGATTGGTGCGAACGGTGTAGACGTTGACGGTGGCGTCCCCGCTGGCCGTTTCGAAGGTGCTCAGGTCGGCAGTGCGGACCAGATGCGCGGCCAGCTCTACCGGGTGGAGTTGGCCGCGAAAAACCCGGCCGGCAAACCCTTCCACCAGCTGTTCCAGACGGCGTTCCAGATCGCGGACGAGCCTCACAAGGGGTGAGTGTAGAGAAGCCCTGGGGCCAGGTGGGAGGGGACAAACGCCGTGGTACCATGCCGCGCCTGCCACGGGCGAGTGGCGGAATTTGGCAGACGCGCAGGATTCAGGATCCTGTGGGCTCACGCCCGTGGGGGTTCGAGTCCCCCCTCGCCCACATCGTGTTCTCCGATAGCTACCGCGGGCGCCGGCGCGGCCTGAAGTGGACCCTGCCGGTACTGATCACGGTCTTCGCCCTCGCCTTCATCGTGTCTGGGGGGCTGCGCAGCGAGACCCGTGCCGTGGTCGCCTATCTGGACGCCGCCGCCATGGTCGCTCAGGACCAACTTGCCCAGGCGTCCAGCTTCCAGCGGCTGCTGCTGCGCGACCTGGACAACATCGAACGCGACCGGCTGCTGCGACTGCTCAGTGCCATGCAAGAGAGCTTGTCGCTGGCAGAGGAAGACATGGCGGAGGTGGAGCTGCCCCGCTCGGCCACCCGAGCCGGCACCGCCCTGTCGCTGGCGCTGGAGACCTGGCAGGACGCTCTGGGCCGATTCCAGGAGGCCGCGTTGGGGGTGGTCGACGAGCCGGGAGATCCCGCCCACCGCACCGCCTTGGAGGATGCGCTGGTCAGACTCCGGGTGGGGGACACGCTGTATGGGTCCTTTGTGCTGGCCGCCGAGGAGATGCGCTCGGATCTCGACGTGGAGATCGGCGCCTTCCCGGAGGTGAGGTACATGCCGCCGCCGAGCAGCCTCACCTCCTCGGAACGCGTCACCCTCCGCCTGCAGGCGGCCAATGGCTTGACGCTGCGGCGAAGGATCTTCCTGGGCCAGGTGCGTTTCGAGCCGCCGGAAAGCGGCGGTGACCGCAACGGAGCGAGGGTGATCCCCAATACGCCGACGGTCGATGTGCTGGTGGCGGTGACCAACGAGGGCAACGTCACCGAGTCGGACGCGGTGCTGCTGGTCCGACTGCAGCGCGGCAGCCGCATCCTCGATTCGAGAGTGGAAGAGCTCGAAGCGATGGGTCCGGGGACCAGCACCACCGTCACCTTCGAGGATTTCGAGGTAGAGCCCACCTTTCGCTACGCCCTGCTGGTGTCCTTGACGACCCGGGCCCCGCAAGAGGATCTCGAGGGAACCCGGGTCGAGCTGGACTTCGTGGTCAACGAGCCCACCTGAGCAAAGCCGTCGCGGCCGCCACCGGCTCGTGGGTACCATCCCGTCACGATGATCGACGTCGCCATTTTGCGTGAGGAACCGGACCGGCTGCGATCCGCCCTGGCCCGGCGCGGCGACGAGCTCGACGTGGATCTGCTGGTGGAACTCGACGAGCGTCGCCGTCGGGTGCGCCAGCAGGCCGAGGAGACCCGGGCCCGGCAGAGGGAGTCGGGGCGGGAGATCTCCCGACTGGAAGGCAGCGCCCGCGACGATGCCATCGCTCGGGCAGCCGAGCTCGCCGACGAGTACAAACGGCTGGACGCCGAAGCCGGGGAGCTCGACGCCCGTTTCGAGGAGCTGTGGGTTGAGGTGCCCAACCTCCCCCACGAGAGTGCCGCCGACGGGGTCAGCGAGGAGGACGCCGTCGAGATCAAGCGCTGGGGTGAGCCCCCCACCTTCGACTTCGAGGCGCTCGATCATGAGGAGCTCGGGGAGCGGTTGGGCATCATCGACGTGCCTCGCGGGGTGCGCGTCTCCGGGTCCCGCTTCGGCTACCTGAAAGGCCAGGCGGTGCTGCTCGAGCTGGGGCTGGTGCGCTGGGCGATGGACCTGCTGGTGGGGGAGGGGTTCGTGCCCGTGGTGCCTCCCGTGCTGGTGCGCGAGGCAGCGCTGTTCGGCACCGGCTTCTTCCCCGCGGATCGGGAGCAGGTATATGCCGTCGAGAAGGACGAGCTGTTCCTGGTGGGCACTTCGGAGGTGTCTCTCGCCGCGCTCCACCAGGACGAGATCCTGGATGGCGGGGACCTGCCGCTCCACTATGCCGGCTTTTCCACCTGCTTCCGCCGCGAGGCGGGCACCTACGGAAAGGACACCAGGGGGATCTTCCGGGTGCACCAGTTCGACAAGGTGGAGATGTTCTCGTTCTGCGAGCCGGAACGGTCCTGGGAGGAGCACGAGATGCTGCTGGGCATCGAGGAGCGCATCGTGCGCGGCCTGGAACTGCCCCACCGCGTGGTCAACGTCGCCGCTGGCGACCTGGGGGCCTCGGCCGCCAAGAAGTACGACATCGAAGCGTGGTTTCCCTCGATGGGTACCTACCGGGAGATCACCAGCTGCTCCAACACCACCGATTTCCAAGCCCGCCGCTTGAAGATGCGGTACCGGACCGAGGGGGGCAACCGGCTGGTGCATACCCTCAACGGGACCGCGGTGGCGGTGGGCCGCACCCTGCTGGCGATCCTGGAGAACCACCAGCAAGCCGACGGCTCGGTGGCCGTGCCCGCGGCGCTGCGGCCTCACGTGGGCTTCGAGACCATCTCGGCATGACCGCCTCCCGGGAGGTGTTCTCCCGCATCGCGCGGCGCTACGACGTGCTCAACCAGGTGCTGTCGCTGGGGCAGCACCAACGCTGGCGCCGCCGCGGCGCCGAGCATCTCCCGCCGGGCCGGGTGCTGGACCTGGGGTCGGGCACCGGCACCGCCCTGCCCGTCTTCGGTGAGCGCCGGGTGGTGGCCCTCGATCCGGTGCCGCAGATGCTGGCGCTCAGCCCCATCGCCGCTCGCGTGGTGGCGGTGGGCGAGGCGCTGCCCTTTCGCGACGGCTGCTTCGACGGGGTGTTCTCTGCCTATGTGTTCCGCAACCTGGTCTCGATCCCCGACACGATGGAGGAGATCGCCCGGGTGCTGCGGCCCGGCGGCGCCGCAGTCGTGGTCGATCTGGGCCGGCCCAGGGGAGCCGTCGCCCGGCAGCTCCACCGGTGGGGGTCGGCGGTGGCGGTCCCGCTGGCGGGGGCGACCATCGGGGCCCGGCGCGAGTACGCCTACCTGAATCGCACCCTCGACAAGCTGCCTCACCCGGAGGAGTTGTTCGCCGCCACCCCGCTGCGGCTGGAGCGGGTGTGGCGCATGGGCATGCTGGGCTTCGTGTACGGGGTGGTGCTGAGGAAGCCGGCGTAGCCGGCTTCAGCACCTGGTACCGAGTACTGAGTACCTGGTACTGAGACAGGGCCGTGCTTGGTCCCTGGTGCTCGGTACCTAGTACCCTTCTAAGCGACCGTGCTAGGCCGGGGCGCTAGGGGTGCCCTGTATCCGAAACCCTCTATATGCGGGGCCGAATTCCCTGCCTGAGGATGCGGGCTCTTCGGGTCAGCGCCGGGCACGTGGTGTTGAAGGCCGGGTCCTGCGCGGCGGGGCGCCGTGAACCGGGTCAGGTCCGGAAGGAAGCAGCCCTAAGCGGTCTGCCCCGGGTGCCGCAGGGGTGCCTGGCCGGAGCCGGCGACCCGGGACGCGCCGCAGAGCTCCATTCGAAGGCGGGGTGCACGGTCATCATGGTGGCTGCGCCACCGGTAACGCGTACTTGGTGGTGAGTATTGGGTACTCGCAGCTTGGACTACGCGATCACCCCGTCCCAGTACTCAGTACCCACTCCCTCCGCGGAGGGAGTGGGATTTGAACCCACGAGGGGGTGGTAACCCCCTACACGCTCTCCAGGCGTGCGCACTAGGCCAGACTATGCGATCCCTCCTGGCACTCCGTAGTGTACGGCGCCATGAGCGAAGGCGACTTCCGGCAGGCGATGGAGCTGGCGCTGGAGGAGGCGCGGCGCGCCCTGGAACAGGGCGACGTGCCGGTGGGAGCGGTGCTGCTGGGGCCGGAGGGGAATCCGGTGGGTGCCGACCACAACCGGCGTGAGGAGCTGCGCGACCCCACCGCCCACGCCGAGATGCTGGTGCTCTCGGCGGCCGCTCGCGCCCAGGGCGACTGGCGGCTCGCCGGCCATACGCTGGTGGTCACTCTGGAGCCGTGCGCCATGTGCGCCGGGGCCGCGGTGTGGGCCCGATTGGACCGCATCGTCTTCGGCGCCCCCGATCCGAAGGCGGGGGCGGCGTGGAGCCTGTACAACATCCCCCAGGATCGGCGCCTCAACCACCGCTGTGAGCTGGTGTCGGGCGTCCTCGAGGAGGAGTGCGCCGCGCTGCTGAGTGGTTTCTTCGAGTCGAAGCGGTGAGTCGGCGCCGGGTGGCTGCGCGTACCACCCGCCGGCCGAGCTACGCCCCCGCGCCGGCGGCGGAATCCCACACATAGTCGAGCTGTCGGGCGGTGGCAGTGGCCAGCTCCCGGCCGGCCAGCCGGTCGACCAAATGGAGCGCCATGCTCAACCCGGAGCTGAGGCCGCCGGCCGTGACCACCCTGCCGGAGTCCACCCACGGCACGCCTCGCCGTCCCCGCTGCGAGCCGATACGCTCGGAGAGCTGGTCGATGTCCTCCCAGTGGGTGGTCCAGTCGAGGCCCTCGAGCAGCCCGGCATCTCCCAGCAGGAAGGCGCCGGTGCAGATCGAGCCGACGATGCCGGCTCCGGCGGCGAGCCGCCGCACCGCGGCGCGGACCTCCTGGTCGGCGGCCACCTCCTCGATCGCGATGGCACCCGGCACCAGCAGAACGTCGAGACCGTCGAGCTCCTCGCTGGGGACTTGTGGCAGCAGGCCCAGTCCCCCGTAGGCGG
>JABAOH010000664.1_pt2 | contig 16500 bp, 15 predicted proteins | sample 7062181 | NCBI WGS metagenome assembly JABAOH01 (sample SAMN14538630, study PRJNA623070) | marine sediment metagenome | biome: marine biome [ENVO:00000428]; feature: marine pelagic biome [ENVO:01000023]; material: deep marine sediment [ENVO:00002113]; isolation source: pool of 5 deep marine...
AGGATCTCCTTGCGGTCACTTGCGCTCTGACGGGCGAACTCATCCGCCCGTCCCTGCAATAAGAAGGCTGAGTTGATGAAGGTTTGGTAATCAAGCCCCAGCAGGGACCTGATGAGTTGCTGAGTCAAGGTAGCGGTAGCGCCGCTGGAATCCTGCCAGGCGCCATTATCCCGCCGCGCCAGGGAAAGAGACATTCCTGTCTTGCCGCGCCGGCGGCTGCGTGTCACCTGCCACAGGCTCTCTTCCACCTCGAACTCAAAGACGACCTTGGCCTCGTCCGCGCCCAGGCGGATGAGATCTTCGCCGCCGCGGCCCGCCAAGTCGGTGCCGCGCGCCACTCCCCACAAGGCCCAGGTGATGGCATCCAGCAGCGCGGATTTCCCTTCACCATTGCTCCCGCTCACACAGGCGAGCCGGAAGTTGCGGAAATCCACCTCCTCCGCAGGCTCACCATAGGACATGAAATTGTGCAGACTCAGCCGCACCGGAAGCATTCTCTTACCTCGTCAGCCGGCCGAAGCTAGGCTGATGGGAGACCAATTCCATTCGCGCCAATGTTACATTCAGTGTGGAAGATGAGAAGGATCGTTCTCTTTGTGCGCGGCACATACCGATATTCGCCGAAGTACGCGCGTATCCTGCCGTTGAAAAGAATGCCCTCCACATGGAAGACTTGAGAAGGAATCGCTCTCTCATGGGCGAAAACTGGTGAGAAGGCTCCCGAAGAAACGATTGTGTCCGAAAGGAGAAGAAGAATGACTACCTCTCTTCCGGAGGGCGGTGCTCAGATTCCACAAGCACCAATGAAGGCACATCGCGGTACGGCCATACTGGTATTGGGAATTGTGGCGTTGGTGTTCTGTTTCATCTGTACGCTTGTCACCCTGGTATGTGCAATTATCGCCTGGGTCATGGGGAACAATGACCTTAGAGAAATGGACCAGGGTCTGATGGATCCCTCAGGCCGCGGGATGACCAGTGCGGGTCGTATCTGCGGCATTATTGCGATACCACTGGGTATTGTGATGACGATCGTCAGTATTATCGTAGGCGGTATGTGGTTAAGCATATTTAACCAGCAGATGCGAAGCATGCCGATGCCACGGTGATTCTCGGAGAAGATCAGACTTCTGATGGCTGCTCGGAGATATGGCCCGAATTCCAATGTCTGGCAAGGCCGCCGCTACTATGCGACGGTGCGCACTCTTTCTCTGGTAGCCGGCTCTTGCGGGCTATTTTTGCTCGTATGTTATCTGACTGAACGAGCCGGCATACTCTTCACTATTTGTCCTCTCAAGAACTTCACCGGCATCCCTTGCCCGTTTTGCGGCGGCACACGTGCTGCGCTGGCCCTACTGCAAGGGAATATTCACGGGGCTTTTCTCCTCAATCCTCTTGCCGCGAGCTTTTGTCTTCTCGCCGTACCCGCCAGCCTGGTCTATTATGGTTTGTTCAAACACCGCCAGAGGGAGTTGAAGATACCGCGCGTATTNNGGCTTACGGCTGGAGGCCGCTTCAGAATTCGCGCGAGCATCTTCGAGATTCTTCGCTTCGCTCAGAATGACAGGTGGAATGACAGAAACAGCGGACTATTTCTTGGTTTGTTCTGTCACCCTGAGCGGAAGCGAAGGGTCTCGTTTTAGGGCTCTGAAATGATTTGAAAGCCTTCCGTTAACGCGAAGACGCGAAGTCCGCAAAGGGTGAATCTCAAGATGGCGAGTTCTCGCCGCGCGCAAAACAAGACATTAGATCGCATGGTGTTGGCGAAGATTGGTGAAGAGGCGGCGGCGCGGCTCTTGAGGGCGAGGGGTTATCGTGTCCTGGAGCGCAATTACCGCAGCCGCGGTGGGGAAATTGATATCATCGCCCGGCAAGGCTCGGAGTTAGTCTTCGCAGAGGTAAAATCCCGCTCCAGAGAAGATTTCGGCACCCCCGCACAGGGGGTTGGAAAAGGCAAACGGCGAAAACTGGTGAATCTGGCCCAGGGTTATATAGCGAATCGTCTGCGGCGCGAGGTGGCCTGGAGGTTCGACATAGTGGAGGTATGGCTGACTCCGGATGGAAAGGTACGCCGCACAAATATCATCCCCGGAGCATTTCGACCGGAGGTGTGAACAGGCCTCTTCACTACAAGGCCCGCTTCTACTCCTCCTCAGCATCCTCCTGTGGAGGGGGATAGGTAAAGGAGTCCATCTCTTCTCCTCTGAAGATGGTTATGACGAACTCCTCGCGCTCGAAACAAGGGAGATAAGAGGTTACGATATCCTCATCAATCTGCGCGCAGAGAGACATGATCTCCTCGTCGCTGAGGTCAACCTCGAGAAGCATGTGTGCATGGATGATGGAATCGGCGTAGTGGATATCCACCTGGCCTATTCGGCGCTCTCCCTCCCAAATCAGATAGACCTCTGAGGCACTGGTTTTCAGCAGCCGGCTGAGGCGATATCTGGTCAATTTGAATCTCCTTTCCGAGAAACGGCGGCGGGCACTCAGAAGCAGATTACACCAATCCCGCTTATACCCTCATTAAAAACATTCCATTCTTCTGCAGTAGAATCCTTGTCAACTTCTGAGCAAAGAAGCCGCCGGGTCGGCTCTGCCAGAGAAGTCTCTCGCATCTGCGCACAAGAATTGTGCCACACGCTTCCTGTCGACAGTGCATCGAAGGAGAACGGAATCTAGTCACTTCGCGGAGGCGGTGAGCCGGTGGTTGCGCGGGGATGGGCCTGTTGGAAGACTTCGCGCAGCAAATCAGAGGAGACGTGAGTATATACCTGTGTGGTGGAGATGGAGGCATGGCCCAACATCTCCTGGATGGCGCGCAAATCAGCTCCCCGTTCAAGAAGATGGGTGGCGAAAGAATGGCGAAGGGTATGGGGTGAAATGGGTTTGGAGATTCCCGCTTTCTTGGCATAGGCTTTTATGAGTCTCCAGAACGATGCCCGCCGCATTTGCCCGCCGCGCCCCAGAAAGAGCGCCGCATGAGTGTCATTGCGGGAATCCAAATACGCGCACAGGGCCTCCAGGGCCTCTTTACCCACAGGCACGAGCCGCTGTTTCGAGCCCTTGCCCACACAGCGCACCAGGCCTAAATCAAAGTTTACCGCGCCCCGCTCCAGGCCCACCAATTCCGATATCCGCAGGCCGGAGGCATAGAGCAATTCCAACATGGCTTTGTCACGCAGTCCTCTGGGGGTGGAGACATCCGGCTGGTTGAGCAGGGAGATTATCTCCTCAAATGTGAGGGCGGAAGGGAGTTTACGGGAAGGGCGCATCCTCTCCAGCGCGGCACAGGGGTCGTGATCAATGTACTTTCTCAGCACCAAGAAACGATAGAACACACGCAGACAGCATAGCCTGCGCAGCAAGGTCGAAGGCGCACACCCCCGCCGCCTGAGTGTGGAGAGATAGCGGATAATGAGAGATTCGGAAACCTCCGACCATTCCTTCACTTCCAGCCGCGCGAGAAAGCCGAAATGCCCCTCCAAATCGGCGCGATAGGCGGCAATGGTATTGCGCGCCAGGCCTCGCTCGACCGTTAGATGATCCAGGAATTCTTCCAGTTGTGCCTGCAATTACTTCCCCTCTACATGCATAGATGCCCATTCACCGTAGAGTACGCAGAAAAGACCACGGGTATACCCTCGACTCTAGACGCCGGAGGCTAGACTCTCGACCCTTCACTACATCATATTACCATCAATACCGCTTCGGCCCCAGGTTTTACGTCTAAAGGAGGGGGGCTTTTACAGGAAAACGCAGAAGAGAAGAGGAAAGTGTTACCCTTACCTAAGAAGTGGAGGCCGTGATGCCGCGTGTGGATGGGCGAAAAAACGACGAGTTGCGACCGGTGAATTTGACGCGGGATTTCATAAAACATCCCGAAGGGTCTTGTCTGATTGAGATGGGAGAGACGGTGGTGGTTTGCACCGCCTCAGTGGAGGACATCGTCCCACAGTTCTTGCGGGGCAGCGGCCGGGGATGGGTGACGGCGGAATATGGGATGCTCCCGCGTTCCACGAAGGAGCGCACTCCGCGGGAGGCCGCCAGGGGACGACGGGGCGGCCGCTCAATGGAGATACAACGGCTCATCGGCAGGAGTCTGCGTTCTGTAATCGATATGGATGCTCTGGGGGAACGGACCATCACTGTTGATTGTGATGTTATGCAGGCGGACGGCGGTACCCGCACCGCCGCAATCACCGGCGGATATGTGGCCCTGGTGGATGCCCTGCGCTGGATGCATAATAAAGGGTTGATAAAGACCCTGCCGATACTCGACGCGGTGGCCGGCGTGAGTGTCGGCATTGTGCAGGGTGAGCCGATGCTGGATTTGGCGTATGAAGAAGATTCAATGGCCTCGGTTGATATGAATCTGGTGATGACCGCGGCGGGCAAGTTTGTGGAAGTGCAAGGCACCGCGGAGGGGAATCCTTTTTCCAAAGACCATCTGGATTCACTTTTGCGCCTGGGCGAGAAAGGTATCCGGGAACTGGTCGCCCTGCAGAAGAAAGCATTGGAGAAAGACTAGCCTGCGCCTTTTCTTCTTCTCTTGAAGATGTGAAGCGCGCATACTACTTTGGTTAAGTCACAGACCCACTCCACGACCTTTTGCTTCTATTTGACTCATTCTCAATATCTTTCTTGGGTCTAAAACTGGAGTTTGAGGAATCGGGGTGAAGATGGTATAATTACTGCTGGTTGGTGGAGCATAGATACGGGCAAACACTCAGCTGGCAGAGGCCGCCGAGAAAGTCGGGCGGCCGAGATTGATTAGGAGAGTATTATGCAGGGCTTAACTCAGAGACAAAGACACGTCTTGGAGCAGATCCACCACGTGATACGGGAGACCGGGCATCCGCCTACGGTGAGAGAAATCATGGAGCGGCTCGGACTTTCGAGCACTTGTACTGTCCAGCGCCACCTGGAGGCATTGGAGCGCAAGGGATTCATCCGCCGCAGCCGCTTGAAGGCTCGTACAGTGGAGATCATCAAGGCCGATGATCCGCGTCTGGTACCGAAAACTACGGTTCCTGTTCCACTTCTTGGCACAGTCGCCGCGGGACAGCCTATATTGGCTGTGGAGAACATCGAGGAAGTCCTTCCACTACCTGCGGAACTGGTGCCGGAGGAGCCCGCCTTCTGCCTGCGGGTAAAAGGTGAGAGCATGATAGAGGCGGGGCTGTTCGACGGTGATTTGGTGGTTGTCCGCCAGCAGGATTCCGCCGAAGAGGGTGATGTGGTGGTTGCCATGATAGACGACGAGGCGACCATCAAGACTTTCCAGCGCCAGAACGGGCAAGTTCGCCTACAGCCGGCCAATCGCAATATGGAACCGATCATACTCCCCCAGAATCAAGTCACCATTCTGGGCCGCGTGATCCTGGGACTGCGGAGGTTCTGAGCCCACAGTTCGCTCATCGCTCAGAAGACTACAATAACAGCGGCGCAGCCAGAAAGCTGCGCCGTTTGTCGTTATCATTCGGTTCGATTCGCAGATGCTCTCCGTTCAGAAGTCGAGCATCTTGTGCATGACCTCTTTGTCCAGCTCCTCCATCAAAGGGATGCCGGTGACGCGGGCGGCGCGCTCGGTGAGAGAGGCCAGATCGCTGCGATCCAGCAAGTTTATTTTCCACTTGCGACAGCCGGCCATAAGTTGCCGCAGACCCACACCAATTCGATCTGTGAAGTAGGTATAGACTCCGACCGTCGGCCACGGGATATCCTTCCCCGGTTTGCCGCGGCCGTTGTGTCCCAGTTCACCGGCCCCGATGAAGAACTGCTCAGGATCTCCGCCGTAGAGTTTGGCAAACCCGCCGGGAAGTTTCCCCTGTGCCGCCAGCTCCACGAAGTAATCCGACTTCATGGAGGCGGTAAGCGGCGCTCTCGCCATTGCAATCGCCTTCACTACCGGACCCTCGCCGTCCCCCAGATTACTCATGGCAATCGCCTTGAATATCTGGGTCTCATTGGCGAAACCGCCGGCGATGGCGATGTCCGGCACATATTTGCCTTTGGCGCGCAACACCCGCACCCCCTCCAGAACTTGGGCGAGCAGGTAGATGGTGGGTGTGGAGCATTCGTTCATCATCGGCACCGGGCTCATACCGGTACCGCCGCCGGCACCATCGAAGGTAAGCAGGTCAATCTTCGCCTGAGAGGCGCAGCGGAGGGTGAAACCTACGACCGCACCATTGTAAGCACCGGTCTTCAAGAAGACTTTCTTAGCGCCTTTTTCGCGGAGCCAGGCGATGTCTTTGATGAACTCCTTCTCTTCCGGGAAGCCCACGCGGCTGTGACGCTCGAAGGTCTTGAAGATACCCTTGTTGAAGGCCTCTTGGGCATCGGGGTCTTCCGGATCGGGAACGAGTACATAACCGCGCTTCTTCAAAAGGAGCGCCTGCTCCAGATTGTCAATGCGAACCTCTCCTCCGATCGCCTTGGCGCCCTGGCCCCATTTCCGTTCGATAATATTCACTCCGAGTTCCTGGAGTGCATAAAGGTCAACACCGGCGCGCTGGTCCTCGACGTTGGTCTGGACCGCAATGTCACCGTGTGTGCCGTCCCAATATTTGCGATAGGTGTCCACTCGCCACTTCAGATCCGGGCAAGAGTGAATCTTACCATCAGGGGTGTATTCGGATTTCAGGTCCATGCCACAGACATTCTCTCCGATCACCTGAATGGTCCCGGCGAGGGCTGCACCTCCGGCGATGCCTTCCCACTGCCGCTTGGCGACTTCTGTGGAACCGAGGCCGGCGATGATAACGGGGGTCTTCAATGGCACACCCCCGGCCTTGGAAGTGATGTCCACATTGGGGAAGATGGCGTGCTCAGGATCCGCCTCCACCCCCTCCGCGCCGAGAACTTCCACCTGAATTTGAAGGTCTCCCCAGTTGAGGAGATAGTCCTTGTTGGAGGCGGCTGTGCTGTGGCCGTAGTACTCGGGAGATGGATAGAGTACCTCCCGGCCGCGCAAAGCGGACTTACCGACTTCGCAGAGCACACCGCACTCGCGAATACAGATTGGGCACATCCCGCTCAATGGGCTCGGGTCTCGAGACCTGAGGGCGGTACCCGTGGTGCTGCGGGCGTTTTCAATGTACCAGGGCATCGTCTTTCTCCTTCTTTCTGGCCAGGGCCTAAGAAGCCCCCCACTTGATGCGGTGTGGGAGGCGTCCTCCAACCTCTGTGGTATGGGCTTGTCTTTGGCAGAGTGAGCCTATGACGTTCATTATGTTAAGCAGAAATCTCCTATTTCTGGAAGCGACTTTTTGCCGATTTTGGGGGCGCTCTTGAAAAAAACTCGCCGCAATTAAGCATGGCTAATTAAGGTCGTGAAACACTGCAGTCAGTCTCAATTTTGGGTGCGCGTTTTTTGACCGCGCGGCATGAATCTTGCACGCGTCAAAGGCGCGGATTCGCGCTGTGCGAATCTCCGGACTAGCTTAATCTCAAGGCACAATCATTGAGGGGAAGTCGGAAAACCGACCAGAGAGATGTCTGCGAAATGTTTCCTCTATATTGAGGAGAGGGATCGTCCAAGTCTATTCTGAAGTATGGAGTGAATCCAGTTCTTCGGGGGAGAAGTCAAGCCCCAGCAATTCGGCCGCAAAGACAGAGGCCGCCTTTTCAGAAGAAATGCGCGACTCGGATTCTTCGCCTCGGCGCGCCTGTCTTCGAAACAAGAGATGATGGAATATCTCGTGTGCTATATGAAGGTCCTCGAGATTCAGACCTGCCAGGTCAGGTCGTTTCTCGGCGATGAGGAGGGACAGCTCTCGCAGCGGCTCATCATAGAGCACGACTGTGGCGGAATCGGACAGATACTCGCTGCGTACGCGAAGTGGTGAAAGCCCCGGCGGAGGCAGAGGCTTGTGTTGAATCTCCACCCCCAATGCCGCCGCCATTTCGCGGAGAGAAAGGTCGCCCAGATGCGCGCGCATCTGCTGCGCGGCCCTGCGTCCCATCTCAGCGGCATCTTCCAGAGAGGCGTCCGGCAGAATGGCTGACGACCCCTCCTCCAGGCCGGACTTTCGAGCAGCAAGGGACCGACCCGCCCTGCGCAGCATGAGTTGAGTGCCTCGCGTGAAGAAAAGCACGCCTCCGGCGAGGATGGCCAAATCCGCGAGATTGTAAATGAAATCACTTGCAGGGCCCAAATCCAGCCAGTCTATGACAAAGCCCAGCCTTACGCGGTCAATCAAAATTCCCGCGCACCCGCCCAAGAGGAGTGCCGCAGAGAATTCCGCAAAGAAGCTCATGCGATAGCCGCGTCGGAGCAGACTGATGTAGAGCAGAAGTAGGGCCGCCAAAGCCGCAAGGGTGGCCGTCAACAATCCGGCACTGGACAGCCCGAAGCCAAGCAGACGGTTCTCAAAATAGACCAACTCAGCGGAACCGGGTAGAGAAACCTGTCGGCCGTCGCGTACCAGATGCAGCACGACGAATTTGCTGATCTGGTCCGCGAGCACGATTACCAGAGCCACCGCCACCCACAGCCTGCCTCGCGCGAAACAAAGGAGGAATATAACCAATGCTGTGATGATGAGCAGCGCGGAGATGATCGCCTGAGCCATTAATGAGAAAGGTAGAAGCCCCATTACTTGACTAATTGAAAGTCCTGAATAACCGGAGAATTTCGTGAATGCTCAACTAAGATTCCATCTATTGGCTCTGTCTTACAACTTCCGAGACGTAAATTGTCGCGTCGGGAACCTTCTCCAGCAAGTCAGAAGCAATAAGGCCCATGTCTCCTTTTTCTGCCGCGGCAAGATCACCGGCGAGGCCGTGGAGGTACGTCCCCACACTGGCGGCATCGAAAGGCGACATGCCCTGGGCGAGCAGGCCTGCTATCATTCCGGTGAGAACATCTCCGGTTCCACCGCTCGCCATTCCTGCATTTCCGGTGCGATTGACGCGCAGGCGATCCTCCGCGTCGGCGATAAGAGTGGCGGCCCCCTTCAATACCACTACCCCTTCGATACTCCGCGCCAAGCTTTGAGCGGTTGAAGCGCGCGCCTTCTGCACCTCCGCCGGGGAGAGATTCACCAACCGCGCCATCTCTCCCGGGTGAGGAGTGCAGACAATCGGCGCTTGGGCGCCCTTCAGCAGATCTATGTCTGTGGATAGAGCGGTGAGCGCATCCGCGTCCAGTACTACGGGAATGGCAAGCCTACCGACAAGCCTCCTCACCAGCAGAGCGGTTTCCGGCTCCAGCGAAAGGCCCGGGCCCATTGCCACAACATCGCTCCTGGCGGCGAGTTCGAGTATCTCCTGCTGTGCCTCCTTCGACAGGCTGCGAGCCGCTGTCTCCGGCATGGGGCGGGTGATAACCTCGGTGAGTTTGGCCTCCATCACATCATTCAGGCTGGCGGGGACGGCAAGAGTCACTAAGCCTGCACCCATTCGCAGCGCCCCCATGGAACAGAGAGCGGCTGCACCGGTGTAGCCCGCGGAACCGGCGATGACTAACGCGCGGCCGCAATCACCCTTATGCGCAGCCGGAGAGCGACGCGGCAGGAGATGAGCCACTTCCGCGGCATCGAGATACTCGGCAGTGATGGACATGGCCTCGATTGCCGCGGCAGGAATACCGATATCGGCGACTACAACGCGTCCCGCATATTCGGCTCCGGGGAAGTTGAGAAGGCCCCATTTGGGCAATCCCACAGTCACGGTATGATTGGCGTGCACCGCAACTCCGGCGATTTCACCCGTATCCGCTTGAATACCTGACGGGATGTCAACCGCGAGGACGGGACGATTGGCTCGATTCACCGCGCTGATTATCTCCGCCGCGCTGCGTTCCACCGCGCCTTTGATGCCTGTGCCCAGGAGTGCGTCAATCACCAGGTCCGCCTGCTCACAGGCACCAAGAACCCGGTCTGCTTGGGCGTTCTCTTCGACGGGGACTCCGGCTTGAAGAGCGGATCCATAATTCGCCTTGGGTGCTCCTTTCAAATCCGAGGCGGAGCAGGCCAGAAGCACCTCCACCCCCGCTCCCCACTTCTTGAGGTATCTGGCGGCGACCAGCCCATCACCTCCATTATTGCCCTTGCCGCAGATGATGGCGACGCGGCGGCCTTGCGGGGTTCCGAGCATGGCTTCTGCTTTCTCAAAGACGGCCCGACCCGCGTTCTCCATGAGTTCCATAATGGAGACACCTGCCTCCTGTGCAGCGCGGTCCAGTGCATTCATTTGTTCACTTGTGACGATCTTCATTCCGCCTTGTCCGAGACCCAGATTCCAGCCTCAAGATTCCACATCTCGGCCCATATCAGGCCAGAATACTGCACAGGCGACAGCGTATTCACCACTGTGAGATAGTGAAATTTCCGTCTTCCCGCCGCCGGCCGCGTCTTGGGCTTTTCCATGCAGAACAGCGCGGGGCGGCCCTGCACCGGCGCGGCTGATCTCCACATCCTGCCAGGAGAGGCTTCGACCCAAGGCTTTGACGATCGCCTCCTTGGCGGCAAAGCGCACCGCATAGTGTTGAGCCGGATTCTGCCGCGCCTCGCAGTAGCGCCTTTCCGCGGCCGTAAAGAGCCGCTCTCGCAAGCGCGGCCACCGCTCCAGCGCCTGCGCCATATGGTCTATCTGTATAATGTCTATTCCGATGCCCACAGCCCCTTTATCCTCGCTGACAAGTCAGTTTTTTCTCTGTCGACGCCGGCTTTCCCTGCCCCTGGCAGGAATGTTCTACTATGGAACGCAGCCAGGCAGGAAATCTTGCCGTGGGGAAAGAATCTAGCATCGCAGCCGCTTCAGGCGGTGAACTCATCCTTATAGAATGTGGCATACAAGAAGTGCGACCCTGGTGATGGTGCGACCGGCTATGTGGTTTCCGTTCTCGAAGCGAGCTCGATCAGTGCTATCATTACAGTTCAGATGAGGAGAAGAAATGCAGATTTCCGTTACCGCAAGACATGGTGAAGTCAGCCAAGGGATAAGAGAACATGCAGCAAAGAAACTGAAGAAACTGGAGCGGTTGCTGCCGAAGATAGAATCGGTGCAGATCACGGAGGCGAAGGAACGCGCCTGGTATATCGTGGAGATTACCCTGGTGGCCGACGGCCTCCTGGTGAGAGGTCAGGAACGCGCCGAGGATATGCGTACTGCAATAGATTTGGTGGTTGACAAACTGGAGCGACAGGTCAAAAAATATCGGGGCAAACTGAATGACCGCTTTCGCCACCACGGCACACAACCTCCACCGGTCGAGGAGGAGGCCGAGGAGCAGGATCAGCCCGGTCAGATCGTCCGCAGCAAGCGCTTTGACATGAAGCCGATGAAGCCTGAGGAGGCGGCCGCGGAGATGGAATTGTTGGGGCATGATTTTTATGTCTTCATCAATGCAGAGAGCGATGTAGTGAATGTTATCTACCGACGGCGAGATGGCAATTACGGCCTGATAGAGCCTGAGTTCTAGCCGTTTCTGCAAAACCCCTTGCTTATGAATGACATTGACAATGAACCGCGCCAAACTGCGAGAACTCGTTATCGCGGAATTCGGCCCCAGACTAGAACGGCTCACTCCTGCGGGAGCGCGGGAGTTCCTGGATCGGCTTTATCGCGAGTTCCACCGAGCCGTCCATCCTCCCGGGAGCATCATCGAGATAGACGAATCCGCCCGCTCCTATGAGGAGATAATGGCGCAGTTCTTTGCCAATGCTCTGGAAACCGACGCGGAAGAAGCCGCTCTGATGCTGTGGCTCTACGCGTTTGAGCAGCACTATGCCACCATGCAGGAGGAATATACCGAACGCTTTATTGCAATGTTCGAGAAGCCGGAGACTGAATCCGAGGATGAGAATGAATAGAAGTAATGATACTCTTGGTCTGGGAATAGACATCGGCTCGATAAGTGTCAACATCGCTCTCGTGGATAGTCGAGGCAAGGTGGCGGAATCTCACTATCTTCGCCACCGGGGTCAGCCTCTGGTCGTGCTGCAAGATGCTCTGATTGACATACTCCAACACATTCCCAAGGAGCGCATCGGCCTGGTGGCAACGACCGGCTGTGGAGGCTCTTTGGCGGCTCCGCTTTTGGGGGCGACCCAGATGAATGAGGTGGTTGCCCAGGCGCGCGCCACCGCGCTTCTCTTTCCTCAGGTGCGGAGTATCATCGAAATCGGGGGAGAAGATTCCAAACTCATCTTCCTGGACAGAGACGAGAAGAGCGGGGAGATAGTGGTCTCCGATTTCGCCATGAATACTCTCTGCGCGGCCGGCACAGGGTCCTTCCTGGATGAACAGGCACATCGCCTGGGGCTTAGCATAGAAGAGTTCGCCGCTCTTGCTCTGGAATCGCAGAGCCCGCCCCGACTCGCAGGCCGCTGCTCGGTGTTCGCCAAATCCGACATGATTCACCTCCAGCAGAAAGCCACTCCTGTGCATGATATCGTCGCCGGGCTGTGTTTTGCCATGGCCCGCAACTTCAAGAGCACCGTAGGCTCCGCCCGGACACTTACTCCTCCCATTTCCTTCCAGGGAGGTGTCGCTGCCAACCAAGCGATTGTGCACGCCTTTGAAGAGGTGCTGGAGATTCCGGAGGGCACACTTATCATCCCTGAGAATTTCGCCTGCATGGGGGCTATCGGTGCGGTATATCTCGCCATGGAGAGCGACACACACCAGCCTTTCGCGGGCCTGGATAAACTGGAGCAGGCCCTGAAGTCGGGGGTAACTGAGGAGGCGCGCAAGAGCCTGCAGCCTCTTTCCGGCCCCAGTGGTGTGGATTACCGGGTGGGTGAGATGGCTTCACCTACGGGCCGAAATGATGGAGAATGCATCCCCGCCTATCTGGGGGTGGATGTAGGCTCCATCTCCACGAACGTAGTCGTGATGGACGAGCACAAGCGGGTGCTCTCAAAGCGCTACCTGATGACCGCGGGCCGGCCCCTGGAGGCGGTGAAAAAGGGGCTCGCCGAGGTCGGTGCGGAAGTCGCGCATCTGGTGGAGATAAGAGGGGCTTGCACCACCGGGTCGGGGCGTTACCTCACCGGTGATTTCCTCGGCGCGGATGTAGTGAAAAATGAGATTACCGCGCAGGCGAGGGCGGCGGTGGAGATTGACCCCAATGTTGACACCATCTTCGAGATCGGCGGTCAGGATTCAAAATATGTCTCACTGGAGGCCGGCCGGGTAGTTGATTTCGAGATGAACAAGGTGTGTGCCGCCGGCACCGGCTCCTTCCTGGAGGAACAGGCGGAACGTCTGGGCATTTCCATTAAAGAGGAGTTCGCCGGTCTCTCTTTGGAGTCCCGCGCTCCCGCCAACCTGGGCGAGAGATGCACGGTATTCATGGAGACCGAACTCATCCGCCACCAGCAGCGCGGCACTCCGAAGCAAGACCTCGCGGCCGGGCTCGCTTACTCGATTGTCTACAACTATCTGAATCGAGTGGTGGCGGNNGAACACCACGAAGTTACCGGCGCCATCGGGTGTGCACTGATGGCAATGGAGAATGATCAGGGGCAAGGTTCCCGTTTCAAGGGCTTCGATTTGAGTGAACGCTCCTACAATATTGAATCCTTCGAGTGTGAAATCTGCCCCAACCGCTGTGAGATAAACAAGGTGACGGTGGAGGGTGAACAGCCCCGCCATTATGGCAGCCGCTGCGGCCGCTGGGAGGAAGATAAAGAAGCCGACAGGACGGATTTGCCGGACCTTTTTGCAGAGCGGGAGAAGATGCTGCTGGAGTCATATTCAGCCGCGGCAAAGCAGGAGGCTTCGGAGGCGCGACCCAAAGTCGGGCTGCCCCGTATGCTGCTCTTCCACGAACTCTTTCCTCTGTGGCGGGCTTTCTTTGACGAACTGGGCTTTGAGGTGGTTCTCTCGGAACGCACCAATAAGCGGGTGATTCACCGCGGCTGTGAGGCGGCCGTGGTGGAAACCTGTTTCCCCATTAAATTGGGGATCGGCCATGTTTTCGGCCTGATAGCCAAAGACATCGATTATCTCTTTTTGCCAAGTGTCATCAACCTGCCGCGCCGGGATCACAGTCTAACTGATTCCTTCGTCTGCCCTTATGTGCAGAGTTTCCCTTACACGGTGAAATCCTCTGTAGATATCACCGGCAATGGCGTCAAGCTCCTCCAGCCCGCGATCCATCTGGAGAGGGGCGAGAAGCGCCTGCGAAAAGTGATGGAGGAGGTGGGCCGGGAAATGGGCATAAGCCGGAGCCGCGTCCGCCGCGCGGTGAAGGCCGGCTTCAAAGCCCAGGAGGCTTTTCAGGAGGCTCTTCACCGCAGAGGGGAAGAGGTGTTGGCGAACTTGCCGCCAGAGACGCCGGCGCTGGTGATCGTGGCGCGTTCCTATAATGGCTGTGATTCCGGCGCCAATCTGGAGATACCCCGCAAGTTGCGCGAAATGGGCGCCCTCCCCATCCCCATGGACTTCTTACCGGTGGATTCAGTGCCCATGGAGGGGGACTGGTCGAACATGTACTGGCGTTACGGCCAGAAAATACTCTCCGCGGCGGAGATAATTGCCCGCGACCCGCGACTGAATGCCATCTACATCACTAATTTCGGCTGCGGGCCGGATTCCTTCCTAACCCGCTTCTTCCGCCAGCGCATGGGGAAGAAGCCTTATCTGCAGATCGAGATTGACGAACACAGCGCGGATGCCGGCATCATCACCCGCCTGGAGGCCTTCCTGGACAGCCTGGAGGGAGCGAAGGGCAGAGAGATAGAGCCGTCTCGCCCCTACCGCGTGATGTCTCTGACTAAAGGCGAGAAGCGCATCGTCTTGATTCCGAATATGGCGGACCACGCCTATGCTCTGGCGGCCGCCTTCGAGGCGAGCGGGATGCCTGCCGAGGTGCTGCCTGAACCTGATGAAGAGACCCTTTTCTGGGGCCGCAAATACACTTCCGGCAAGGAATGCTTTCCGGCCATCGTTACCACCGGAGATATGGTGAAGTTCACCCATCGGCCTGACTTCGACCGCCGCAAGTATGCTTTCTTCATGGGCGGCTCAGGCGGCCCCTGCCGCTTCGGCCAATACAACACTCTGCAGCGAATGGTGTTGGACGAAATCGGCTATTCCGATGTCCCCATCTGGGCACCCAATCAGGCCTCTTCTTTCTATTCCGATCTGGGGCTGGTGGGAAGAAAATTTCTCGCTCGCGGCTGGCAGGGGATAGTGGCGACAGATGTGCTGTTCAAGGCATTGCGGGAGACCAAACCCTATGAACTCAATCCCGGTGAAACGGAGCGCGTATACAAAGAACATCTTGAGAAAGCCTGTGACGCGATCAGAAACGATCGCAACCTGGCGGAGGTAATGGCGGCGGCCACCCGCGACTTCAAGGCGATTCCGGCACAGCGTTCTCCACGCCGACCCATCATCGGCTCGGTGGGCGAGATCTATGTGCGCACAAACCGCTTCTCCAATCAACATGTCATCGAGAAATTGGAGGACTTGGGCTGTGAGGTATGGGTGGCCCCTGTCTATGAGTGGTTCCTTTATCGCAACTTCCGACGCGGCATGCGTGCCGTTCTCGACGGAGACTGGGGGCTGTGGCTGAAGAACTGGGCGAAAGACCGGGTGATGAAACACCAGGAACACGGGCTCGCTTCTCCTTTCGGAGCAATGTTGGACAGCGCGCATGAGCCGGCCACCCTGGAAGTGCTGGCGATGGCCGGACCGTATCTGCACCACAGCTTCGAAGGGGAAGCGATTCTCACCGTGGGCAAGGCGATTGATTTCGTCCGCAAAGGGCTTGCTGGTGTTGTTTCCGTCATGCCGTTCACATGTATGCCCGGCACCGTATCTCACGCTTTGATGAAACGGATAAAAGAAGAAGAGGGCGGTTTCCCGTTCTTGAATATGGTCTATGACGGCACCGAGCAGGCGAGCACAGATACCCGCCTGGAGGCCTTCGTTTATCAGGCGCGTCAGTACAAGGCGGCGAAGTCCGCTGTAGAATCAAAAGCAACTTGATATTTCTATAGAACGCTTGCTCGCAAAGAGACTCAGGAGAAGAAGACCTCCCGTCCAAGGTTGTTTCGCTTCTGAGTCCTGAGATTGTGCTTCTACAGCTGAGGCCTCCGCCGCTCCACTGAACCCCACAAGAACCGTCACGAGGCATTGCCGCTCTCATGGCCGCTTTGTATATTCATCTTCGGCGCGTGGTATAATAACCTTGCATGGCTGGAGGATAAGTATGCCTGAACTTCGCAAAGATCCCATTACCCGGGAATGGGTTATCATCGCAAGTGAGAGAGCACGCCGTCCCGGCGATTTTCTCACCGCTTCAGTACAGGAGGAGAAGACTAACAGCGAACGCTGCCCATTCTGCCCCGGAAACGAAGCACTCACCCCTCCTGAGATCTTGGCTTTTCGTGATCCCTCCAGCCAGAAGAACGGCTCCGGCTGGTGGGTACGGGTGGTCTCAAACAAGTTCCCCGCGCTGGCCATCGAAGGCGATATCAAGAAGACCGGCTACGGCATGTATGACTACATGAACGGAGTCGGCGCCCATGAGGTGAT
>JABAOH010024783.1_pt1 | contig 16486 bp, 11 predicted proteins | sample 7062181 | NCBI WGS metagenome assembly JABAOH01 (sample SAMN14538630, study PRJNA623070) | marine sediment metagenome | biome: marine biome [ENVO:00000428]; feature: marine pelagic biome [ENVO:01000023]; material: deep marine sediment [ENVO:00002113]; isolation source: pool of 5 deep marine...
CATAGAGCTTGACTATAACTTCTGGCTGGGGCCGGCCCTATACGAGCCTTACTGTCCGGCACGTGTGCACAAGAACTGGCGGTGGGTCTTAGACCACGGAGGCGGACAGTTAATGGACTGGGTCGGTCACCACGTCGATATCGCCCACTGGGGTCTGGGGTTGGACTACGGGGGCCCGTACGAGATAGAAGGCTCCGGGGAATATCCGAAAGACGGATTATGGAACAGTCCGACAAGGTATCGGCTAACGGCGAAATATCCCGACGAGATTACGATGACTATCGCCGGCGGTCATAGTGACATTCGCGGCGGGACAAAGTGGATAGGCGAAGACGGGTGGGTCTGGGTCACCCGCGGCAATATAGATGCCCAGCCCAAGAAACTGCTCGAAGAGAAGTTCGGACCGGACGAGATACACCTGTTTCGTTCACCCGGACATTGGCGCAACTTCCTTGACTGTATCAAAAGTCGTGAGACCACTCTAACGCCTTGTGAGGTTGCACACCGCTCCGCGACGCCCGGCCACTTAGGGCAGATTGCTATGCTGCTGGGGCGCAAGATACGATTTAATCCCAAAACCGAAGAAATACTCGATGACCCGACTGCAACGAGCCTGCTCGGAAAAGCAATGCGCAGCCCGTGGCACCTGTGAAACTGACTCCGCCAAAAGACGGCGGATCTTCGATATAGACTATTGGAGATTGATTATCATTTGTTAATTGTGAGATTAGGATTTTTCGTATGAAGGAAAGAGGGATTAACCGACGCCAATTTATTAAAAATACAATCGGTACTGCGGCGGTTATAAGTTTTCCACATATTGTTCCGGCGTCTGCTCTGGGCCAAGCCGGTAATACTGCACCGAGTGAGCGGATTACGCTGGGCTTTATCGGTGCAGGCAAGCAGAGTAAACATCTTATGCGTTCTTTTCTGAACTCGCCTGGTACGCACGTTCTGGCCGCCTGCGACGTTGATAAACTCAAGCTGGCGCGCGGGCAGAAAATCGTTGAAGACCACTATGCCGAAAAGAGCGGCGGCACATACAAAGGCTGTGACATCTACGGCGACTTTCGTGAGCTGCTGGCCAGAGATGATATTGATGCGGTGGTGATTTCCACGCCTGACCACTGGCACGCCATTATGGTCATTCAGTCTGCTATGGCCGGCAAGGACATTTACTGTGAGAAGCCGCTTTCACAAACTATCGTCGAGGCCCGGTCTATGGTCAATGCGGTCAGGCGTTACGGACGGGTCTTCCAGACCGGCAGCATGCAGCGCTCGGACTGGCACTTCCGCTTAGGATGCGAGCTGGTCCTCAATGGTTATATCGGCCAGTTACAACACGTAACCGTGGGTATTGGTGGTCCTCCCCGGAATAATCCGCTGCCGGCAGAGCCTGTACCTGATTATCTGGATTGGGATATGTGGTTAGGCCCGGCGTTGTCGAGGCCTTATAACTCGGAGCTGTCGCCTCATCTAAGCTGGGACGGCTTTCCTCATTGGCGCAACCACAGCAGCTTTGGCGGCGGCGGAATGACCGACTGGGGCGCACACCACTTCGATATCGCCCAGTGGGGTATGGGTATGGACGAGAGCGGCCCGGTCGAAATTATTCCGCCCGACGGTAGAGATTACAAGGTGCTCACCTATAAATATGCTAACGGTGTTACGATGACCCGCGATAGGGCCAACGGCGTTTTGTTTACCGGCACCAAAGGCGAGGTCGAGGTCAATCGTGGACATATCCGCACCGTGCCTGAGGAACTGAAGGACAAGAAAATAGGCCCCAATGAAATACACCTTTATGAGAGCAGGAATCATTATGTCGATTGGCTGGACGCTGTCCGCAAACGCAGCAGACCGATTTGCGATATCGAGACCGGCTGCCGTTCGGTAAGTGTTTGTCATTTAGGCAATATTGCATACAAGCTCGGCCGGCCACTGAAATGGGACCCTGAACGGGAGGTGCTTATCGGAGACGTCGGGGCCAGCCGTTTGCTTTCGCGACCGATGCGCAGCCCATGGCACCTGTAGAAGTGAGTGGTGAGTAGTGAGTGGTGAGTAGTGAGTGGTGAGTATCCAGCTCGCCAATTAACCAATTAACTACTCACCAATCAGCTAAAGGACTAAAGATATGAAAAACAGAAAAACTAAAAACTCAGAAATAATAACTCGGCGTCAATTTTTGAAAAATATGACTGGTGTTACCACTGGTGCAATTGTTTTTCCATATCTTGTTTCTTCTTCAGCGCTGGGTAGAGCCGGCAACGTTGCAGCGAGCAATCGGATAGTGATGGGCGCCATTGGCGTAGGTTCCCAGGGTTCGGGTAACATGCGTGGATTCCTAAACAAAAGGGAAGTTCAAATGGTGGCCGTTTGCGATGTTGATAAGGCTCATCGCGACAGGGCCAAGAATAGCGTGGACAAAAAATACGGAAACAACGATTGCATGACATATTCGGATTTCCGCGAAGTGATTGAGCGTAAGGACATCGATGCATTGTCACTGGCGATGCCCGACCACTGGCATTCGATACCGGTAGTTATGGCTGCCAGGGCCGGCAAAGATATGTTCGGGGAGAAGCCTCTGGCCCGGACGATACGTGAGGGGCGTATTATGGCAGATACGGTTCATCGTTACGGCAGGGTCTGGCAAACGGGCAGCTGGCAGCGTTCGGTTCGCGATTTTCGCCATGCCTGCGAATTAGTTCGCAACGGGCGGATTGGCAAAGTGCATAAGGTTGAGGTCGGCCTGCCGACCGGCGGCAGTACCGGGAATAAGCCGGTAGCACCGGTTCCTGAGGGTCTGGACTGGGACTTTTGGTTAGGGCCGGCTCCCTGGCGGCCTTATATGGGATTCGGTCGCAATGGGCCGCACTGGGACTGGCGGTGGATTATGGATTACTCCGGCGGGCAGCTCACAGACTGGGCGGGCCATCATATCGATATTGCGCACTGGGGTCTCGGGCTGGACTATACCGGCCCGGTCGAGATAGAGGGCAGAGGCGTCTATCCTAAAGACGGCATCTATGATGCGCCAACCGCATATAAGTTCACCTGCAAGTACGCAGACGGTCTGACAATGGTTGTGGCCAACGACCGGCAGCAGCCGATGGGGATGGGAACCGTATGGTACGGTGACGACGGCTGGATACATGTCAAACGCGGTAAGCTCGAGGCCAGCTCGGAAAGTATCTTAAAGGAAGTTATTGGCCCTGATGAAATCAGGTTGGAAAGAAGCCGAGACCACCAGCAGAACTTTTTGGACTGTGTTAAGTCTCGCGAAAAAACCATCACACCTATAGAGATAGCGCACCGGTCGATTAGTGTGGGGCTTCTCGGCGAAATTGCAATGCTATTAGAACGAAAGCTGAAATGGAATCCTGAGAACGAACGTTTCATCGATGATGAGCAGGCCGACAGGATGCTGTCACGGCCGATGCGCAGCCCATGGCACTTATAAAAGTAAAACATAAAAATAGAAAGGAGCAAAAATGATTAGAAGGTTAAAAAATCCCAAAATTGTATTGCCTGCCTTCTTATGTTTATTACTGCTGACAAGCACTTTGCAGGCCCAGTCGCCGGCGAAACTGCGGGAAGTAACGGCTGATGAAATACAAAAAATAGAAAAGGCAATGCCGCGAAGGGCGACCGTCAGGGTGAGAAAGCCTCGGAAACTGCTGGTTTTCTGGCGGTGTGAAGGATTTTTCCACACATCAATCCCCGTGGTCAACAAAGCGCTCGAGATTATGGGCCAAAAGACCGGGGCGTTCGATGTAGTAACCACCGACGATTATTCAGTGTTCACAGCGGAGAATCTCAAGCAGTTTGATGCGATGTGCCTGAACAATACGACCGGCTTGAAGTTCAATCCCAAAGAGAACCCTCAGCGGTGCAAGGCCCTGATGGATTTTGTGAAAAACGGAAAAGGGATAGTAGGTGTCCACGCGGGCACGGATAATTTTAACCAATGGCCTGAGGGACAGGAAATGATGGGCGGAAAATTCACCGGCCATCCCTGGGGTGGCGGCGGGACCTGGGCGATTAAGATTGACCAGCCCGACCATCCGCTAATGAAGGCCTTTAAGGGGAAGGGGTTTAAGGTAAAGGACGAGATTTATCGAACCGACCCGCCACTGTATTCGCGGGACAAGCAGCTTGTTCTGATGAGTCTGGATATGAGTGACCCGACCACCCGTAACGTCAAAGGATTCAAACCAACTGATGATGATACCGGTACCGCCTGGGTCAAGAGCTGGGGCAAAGGGCGTGTGTTCTACTGCTCACTGGGACACAATAACGAGATATTCTGGAACCCGGCGATATTGCGGCATTATCTCGACGGTATCCAGTTCGCATTTGGTGACTATAAAGTTGATACAGAACCGAAACCTATCGTTAGTTCAGGAAAGGGAATAGAAATGGCGGAATTACAGGAATTACTGGAAAAGGTAAAGACGTATGATTGGGGGCAGAGCCGACTGGCGCTGACCGAAGTGAGCGAGACCATAAAAAAGGCACACAGCTCGCCCGCGGAGCTGAAAAAGATTGAGAAAAGTCTGTTAGGTGTGCTTACTTCGGATTCAACTCGGGCCGGCAAGCAGTTTGTCTGCAGGGAATTGAGCATTATCGGCACCGAACAGTCCATACCGGTGCTGGCTAAAATGCTGACCGGTGAGGAGACCTCGGACATGGCAAGGTATGCTCTGGAGCGGATACCCGGCAGGGCAGTCAACGACGCATTGCGAAGGGCTTTAAGGAAGGCCAAGGGCAAACCGCAGGTCGGCATAATCAACTCATTGGGTCAGCGCCGTGACAGCCGAGCGGTTCGTGCTCTGGGCAGACTTATTGACAATTCCGACCAAACAGTAGCTGTCGCCGCTGCTGCCGCCCTTGGCCAGATAGCTGGTTCGAGGGCCACCGATGTGCTCTCAGCAGCAAAGGACAAAACAAGCGGAAAATTGCAAATGGTGGTTCTGGATTCTTATTTGAGGTGCGCCGACCAGCTTGTAGCCGAGGGTGATAAGGCCAAGGCTTTAGCTATCTACAAAGAGCTCCAGAAAGCGGGTAATCCAGCGCCGATACGTACCGCTGCACTGAAGGGCATGATAAGCGCGACGAAAAAGTAAAGATAACAAATGAAAATGAAGCATGCAATTCGTAGTCTTGTCTTGCCCCACCAACTTTGTCTCGGTGGGCTAAAACCCACCCTACGGCTTTTGTTAGTTGGCTTTTGTGCTGTTTGCCTTGGTGCAGGCGAGCAGCAGGATGATGCCATCGAGATAGTCCTGGACATTCTTAAAGGCGGCGAGCAGGAGATGCAGGCCGTGGCCATCGCAATGGTAAAGGAGATGCCGGGGACAGAAGTAACAAAAGCCTTGGCCAAAGAGCTGCCGAACCTTTCGGCTACCAGTCAGGTGCAACTGTTGTCCGCTCTGGGCGACCGCGGGGACGCTGCTGCCTTGCCAGCGGTTATCACTGCTGTAAAGGCCAAGGATGAATCCGTTCGGATTGCGGCCCTTAAAGCAGTGGGGCAATTGGGCGATGCATCGAGCGTTGATTTATTGGCACAAACGGCAGCGGCGACCAGAGGCGCCGAGCAAAAAGCTGCTCGCGAGAGTCTGTATCGTTTGCGCGGCCCGAAGGTCGATGAAGCAGTTTTAGCGGGGATTCCAAAGGCAGGGCCAAAAACGAAGGTGGAACTGATTAAGAGTACAGGGCAGCGGAATATATCCGCAGGTGTTAGCACTTTGTTAAAGACCGCAAAGGATTCGGACCGCAAAGTTCGAGTCGAATCGTTCAAGGTCTTAAAGGTCATTGCCGGCCCGGAGGATTTGCCGGCACTGGTCGAGCTTTTGCTGAACTTACGAAGCTCCTCCGAAGCCGCTGCGGCCCAGAAAATGGTAGCCGCTGTTGCCCATAAAATCGAGGCCAAGGACCGCCAAGCCGAGGCGGTGCTGGCTGTGCTGCCTTCGGTTAAAGATGTCAAAAAACAATGTTCTCTGCTGAGCGTGTTAGGCAAAATAGGCGACAGCAGCGCTTTGCCCCAGCTTGTCGAGGCGCTGAACAGCGACAATATGGAGAGCAGGGGTGCCGCTATACGTGCGCTGGCAGAGTGGCCTACTTCCGAGCCGGCGGCTGAGATGCTCAAAGCAGCGCAGAACTCCAAGGACAGAGCACACCGGATACTGGCACTGCGCGGTTCTATCCGCCTGCTTGGACTTGATAGTAACAGAGCGCCCGAAGAGACGATTGAAATGTATAAGAAAGCAATGACTCTGGCGCCGGATGCAAATGAGAAAAGAAGGGTACTTTCAGGGCTGGCCAATACGAAATCTCTCGGCTCACTGCAAATAGCGGCGGATTATCTTCAGGACAAGAATCTATTCAAAGAAGCGGAATTTGCAGTGGTTAAGATTGCCGGGGGCATACACGATAAATTCCCCCAACAAACAAAAGACATATTAGAAAAGATCCTCCAGACTTCAAAGAATGACACGTTATGCCAGCAGGCACAGGAAATAATAAATCAGATTGAAGGAGTGAAGAAAGAGGTGGAGGGCTAAACGAAAAAAATTAACAGCGAATCGATACGAACTAAAATGAATTAGCAGGAGAAAAAATTATGGTTCAGGATGTAATAAAAGAAAACAAAGAGTATCGTTTTTTAGTGAATGGCTGCAAAATTATTATATGTGTATTGTCTTTCACTTTGTCTGTGCTGTTAAGCTCTTGTGCCGGGCCGTTAGCCGTTGACCCGGTCGTTGAGGCGAGAACAGCGATTGAGAGCGCCGATGCGGCTATGGGCGACTGGGAAGGAAGCTGGGTACTGGAAGACGAAAGCGATTCGGGGCGGGCTGTAACACAGGTGATAGCTTTAGGAAAAGGCGAATACAGAGCAAAAAGCTTCTCAGAGTTTGATACCCGCGAGGAACCGATAGCAGTTCTTGATGGCCGGCGCGACGGTTCAGTGGTGCGTTTTGAAGGGTCTGGCAGATACGAATATACTGAGTTTGAGATTGAGGCGGCCATTAAAGACGGTAAGTTCAGCGGCAGTTTCGAGGGAGACGCAACCGGCAGCTTTGAGATGGAACGGGCGATTCGGGTATCACCTACATTGGGGGCCGAGCCGCCGGAAGGTGCGATTGTGCTTTTTAACGGTAGGAACTTTAAGCAATGGAAGCACGCGAGGAAAAAGCCAGGTGCCGATTCCGTGAAATGGAAACTGCTCAAGGGCGGCGCGATGGAAGTCGTGAAGGATACCGGTTCAATTGTAACCAAAAAGAAATTCACCGATTTCAAGCTGCACGTGGAATTTCGCACACCATTTATGCCCGATGCTCGCGGTCAGGACCGCGGTAACAGCGGGGTATATCTGCAGGAGCGATACGAGGTGCAGGTGCTTGACAGCTACGCCCTCGAAGGCCAAGACAACGAGTGCGGCGGAATTTATAAGATAGGGGCGCCTCTGGTAAATATGTGCGCACCGCCGACGCAGTGGCAGACTTACGATATTACTTTTTATGCACCCGGTGCCGACAGGACAAACGCCCAGGTGACAGTTGTTCACAATGGCATAACGATACATGACCAATTAAGTCTTCCAAAGCCGACCGGCGGGGCCCTTGATAATGACGTGACCAAAGCCGGCGGTATATACCTGCAGGATCACGGCAATCCTGTACAATACCGTAACATTTGGTTAGTTGAGTTGTAACCGGCTGAGTTCGTTATAAGTCGGTTTTAAGTATTTATTAACAACGTAATTTTTAACAATTTATGATGGCGTTTATTTATTAAGGAACACTGATATGAAAGAACAGAAACAAACTACCAAACAACAGAGCAGCAAAATATCACGGCGTGATTTTATGGGCGGTGCCGCGGCGGCTATGGCTTTCACGTTTGTGCCCAGTCACGTGCTGGCCCAGCCGCCGAGTGAGAAGCTAAACATTGCCGCTATTGGTTCCGGGGGTATGGGCAGTTCAAATACGAGAGCCTGCGCGGATGCCGGCGGAAACATTGTCGCATTGTGCGACGTGGACTGGGATAGGGCATCAGATACTTTCAAGAGTTTCCCCAATGCCAAAAGATACAAAGATTTTCGTAAGATGCTCGACAATGAGAAGAGCATCGAAGCGGTGATTGTCGCCACGCCCGACCATTTCCATACGGTAGCTGCCATGGCGGCTATGCGGCGGGGCAAGCACGTTTACGTGCAGAAACCGCTGACCCGCCTGGTGTCGGAGGCTCGTGCTTTGACCGAAGCCGCCCGGAAGTACAAGGTGGTTACGCAGATGGGCAATCAGGGACACTCCGGAAACGGTGTTCGCGACATCTGCGAATGGATATGGGCCGGCGTAATCGGTGAAGTTAAGGAAGTGCACGCCTGGACCAACCGTCCCGTCTGGCCCCAGGGCATAGACCGGCCAAAGGAGGTACATGAAATTCCTGACACACTCGATTGGGACCTCTGGATCGGCCCCTCGCCAATGCGTCCGTATAATAAATGCTATTGCCCGTTCAACTGGCGCGGCTGGTGGGATTTCGGCGGCGGTGCCCTGGCTGATATGGCCTGCCATGTGCTGGACCCGGTCTTCAGTGCTCTGAAGCTAAAGTACCCGACGAGCGTGGAAGCCTGTGCGACGGAGGTGAACGAGGAGACATTCCCCCTTGCGTCAATTGTACGGTACGAGTTCCCGGCTCGCGAAGGCATGCCTGCGGTCAAGATAAACTGGTATGACGGCGGTATGAAACCTCCGCGGCCGGAAGCACTGGAAGAGAATCGTCCCTTGAATCAGGCCAGCAGCAACGTGCTGTTTATGGGTACAAAGGGCGTACTGAGATGCGGTGAGTACGGCGACAATCCGCAACTTCTTCCCTATTCTCGGATGCGCGAGTTCTCCAAAAACAAACCACCGCAAACACTTCCGCGAATCAAGACCAGCCACGAGGGCAACTGGATCGAGGCCTGCAAAACTGGTGGACAGGCCACGTCTCACTTCGATTATTCCGGTCCGTTTACCGAGACGGTCGTGATGGGTAATCTCGCTATTCGCCCGGAAAACGTCGGTAAAAAACTGCTATGGGATGGAGATAATATGAAAGTTACCAACGATGAGAAGGCCAACGAGTACGTCCAGATGCACTACCGCGAGGGCTGGTCTCTGGAGATGTAATCACGCCGGCATTGGGCTTTTGCCCGCTTTGGTACAACAAATAGATACGAGTTAGTTGTGAACGAGGAAACCGAATATGAAGAAAGAAATCAATAACCGCAAATCAAGAATTTCAAGGCGTGATTTTATGGGGGCGGCGGCGGCGGTTGCGGCGTTTACGATTGTGCCCCGGCATGTTTTAGGCGGTCGTGGTCGCAGCTCGGCCAATGGGAAGCTCAATATAGCCGGCATCGGCGTCGGCGGTCGTGGTGCCAGTGATCTTGAGGCCTTGGAGAGTGAGAATATTGTTGCGCTGTGCGATGTGGATTGGGACAAAGCCTCGGGGACATTCAAGAGATACCCAAAGACGAGGAACTACAAAGATTTCCGCAGGATGTTAGATAAAGAAGCCAGAAACATCGATGCGGTTGTAATCGGTGCGCCGGACCACATCCATGCCCCCGCAGCGATAATGGCGATGAAGATGGGCAAGCACGTCTATTGCGAAAAGCCAATGGCTCACACCGTCTACGAGGCCCGCAGAATGACGGAAGTGGCCCGTGAGACCGGAGTGGTTACCCAGATGGGCAACCAGGGACACGCAGGCGAGGGTCTGCGGCTGACCTATGAGTTTATCAAAGACGGTGCAATCGGAACGGTAAGTGAAGTCCATGTCTGGACCGACCGGGCCGGTGTGCCTGAGAGGGCCTGGTGGCCTCAGGGTATAGACCGGCCTAAGGGGTCATGGCCGGTGCCTGAAACATTGGACTGGGATACGTGGCTCGGGCCTGCTCGCTGGCGGCCGTACGCGAAGTTTCTAAATAGTAAAGGAGAGCTTGTGTCATATTGTCCATTTAACTGGCGGGGCTGGTGGGATTTTGGCTGCGGTGCACTTGGCGATATGGCCGTGCATAATGCGGACCCGGCCTTTTTCTGCCTGGACCTCGGCGCACCCATTGCCGCCGAGGCCGAGACAAGCCCGGTCAATGACGAGACCTTCCCGGTGTGGAACATCATTACATATTACTTCGCACGCAAGGGTAAGCGCCCCGCCGTAAAGCTCGTATGGTATGACGGCGGCAAGTTACCTGAGCGTCCTGCGGAGCTTGAAGAAAGTCGCCGGCTCGGTGGTAACGGCATTTTATTCGTCGGCGATAAGGGCAAGCTTCTCGGCCCCAGCCACGCCGGTGTGCCGAGATTAATCCCCGAATCCAGGATGAAAGAATACGGAAAGCCGCCCCAAATGCTTCCCAGGTCGATTGGACACCACGAAGAATGGGCGCAGGCCTGCAAGGACAATAATCCCAAGGGTGCTTTAGGGGGCTTTGCGTACTCCGGCCCGTTCACCGAGGCCCTTCTGGTAGGTAACTTAGCGGTACGGCTCGGCAGAATGGTCGAATGGGACACGGAAAAGATGAGGTCGCCCAACGCGCCGGAGGCGGACAACTACATTACCAAGTTTTATCGTGTGGGATGGTCCGTGTAGTTTCAGAAGTCAGAGGACATAGGTCAGAGGTCTTCTGGCAATATATAAGCAGCGAACAAGACATGGGAGGAATGTCCCTTGTGAAAGAGCATAAAGAGCAGGGCAAGAAACAGACCAAAAGGATATCACGGCGTGATTTTCTTGGTGGCGCGGCAGCGGCGGCAGCGGCGGCGTTAACCCTCGCCCCTCAAAGAGGGGCGGGGTTCACGATTGTTCCTCGGTCCGTTCTGGGAGGGGCCCGTCATATTCCGCCGAGCGAGAAACTCAATATAGCCGGTATCGGCATAGGCGGCCGGGGGGCCGGTGACCTCGATGCAGTCAAAATTGAAAACATTGTTGCTCTGTGCGATGTGGACCAGAAGTATGCGGCTGCCACTTTTAAGCGCTATCCCAAGGCTAAAAAGTACCGGGATTTCCGCAGGATGTTAGACAAAGAGGACAGGAACATCGATGCGGTGGTAATAGCTACGCCGGACCATACACATGCCGTTATCGCTATGAAGGCAATCAAGATGGGCAAGCATGTGTATTGCGAAAAACCGCTGGCCCATTCGATATATGAAGTCCGCAAAATTACCGAGGCGGCGCGTGAGGCGGGCGTAGCCACGCAGTTAGGCAACCAGGGCCAGGCGTCTGAAGAAACTCGTCTGACGTGCGAGTTTATCTGGAACGGAGCAATCGGCCCGGTTCGCCAGGTCCATTCCTGGTGCAACAGGCCTATATCGCCTCGCGGCATTGACCGGCCGAAGGAGACCCCGCCTGTACCTGAGTGGCTTGACTGGGATTTGTGGCTGGGACCGGCACCGGAACGGCCCTATCATCCCTGCTATCTGCCTTTTACCTGGCGAGGCTGGTGGGACTTCGGAACAGGAGTGTTGGGCGACATAGGCTGCCATCAGTTCGCCCCGATTTTCCGCGCCCTGAAATTGGGCTACCCGACGTGTGTGGATGCCTGTTCGAGCGGAGTGAATTCTGAAACGGCGCCGCTGGCGTCCATCGTCCGTTATGAATTTCCTTCACGATACGATTTTCCGGCTTTGGAACTGACCTGGTATGATGGCGGCCTGATGCCCGCCCGGCCTAAAGAACTTGAAGAAGGTCTGCGTTTCGGCAATGCCGATGACAATCTGTTTGTGGGCGACAAGGGCAAGATGTTAGGCCACAGACTGCTGCCGGAATCAAGGAGCCAGGAATACGGCAGGCCTCCGAGGATTCTGCCTCGCTCGCCCGGCCATCATAAAGAATGGCTCGATGCCTGCAAGGGCGGCCCGCCGGCCGGCTCTAATTTCGATGTCTCAGGGCCGCTGACTGAAGTGGTTTTATTAGGAAATATTGCCCTGCGTATGGGGCAGATGTTATACGAAAAGGGCCTTAAGCTGTATTATGACGGCCCGAATATGAAAGTTACCAATATACCCGAGGCCAATAAATACATCCGCGACGAATATCGCGATGGATGGACATTATAGCTTTGCTTAATTCGTGCCGCATAGCAATGGGTGATTAACTACCCGCCGATGTTGCGAGCGATGGGTAAGAAATAATTATTAAGATACAAGAGGAATGTTCTTATGAAAAACCGCAAAAAGCCAAACGAAAAACAAGACAGAAAAATATCCCGACGTGATTTTATGGGCACCGCCGCGGCTGTGGCGGCATTCACGTTTGTCCCCAGCCGAGTGTTTTCAAATTCGCCGAGCGAAAAGCTCAATATAGCCGGCATCGGCGTGGGAGGACGCGGGTCGGGGAACCTGCGGGCCGTGGAAAATCAAAATATTGTTGCATTATGTGATGTTGACTGGAGACAAGCCAGGGGAACATTCAGGCGTTATCCCAATGCGAAAAAATACAAAGACTTTCGCATAATGTTGGACAAAGAGGACAAGAACATTGACGCCGTGATTGTGGCCACGCCGGACCACGTTCATGCCGTGGCGTCGATGGCGGCCATCAAGAGAGGCAAGCACGTCTATTGCGAAAAACCCCTGACGCACTCGGTGTATGAGGCCCGTATGCTTGCCAAAGCGGCCCGCGAGTACAAGGTCGCCACCCAGATGGGAAATCAGGGGCAGGCGTCCCCGGAAACCCGGCTGATGTGCGAATATATCTGGGCCGGTGCAATAGGGCCGGTGCGCGAGGTGCACGTATGGACGGACAGGCCGTTGCGAGGTATTAACGATGTATATTGGCCTCAGGGCGTTAATAGGCCCACCGATACCCCGCCGGTTCCTGAAACGTTAGACTGGGACCTGTGGCTCGGCCCGGCACCAGAACGCCCATATCACCCGGCTTATGTACCTTTTAAGTGGCGCGGCTGGTGGGATTTCGGTACCGGAGCGCTGGGCGATATCGGCTGCCACCGTATTGACCCTATCTGGCGTGCACTGAAGCTCAGATGCCCGAGCAGCGTTGAAGCGAGCTGTACTCTGGTAAACAACGAGACGTATCCGGTAGCGTCGATGGTAACCTACCAGTTCGATGAGCGAGGAGGTTTACCACCGGTCAAACTGACCTGGTACGATGGTGGCTTAAGGCCGCCGAGGCCGGATGAACTGGCAGATGGTCAGAATTTGGGCACTAACGGTATTCTATTTGTCGGCGATGAAGGAAAAATGCTCGAATACACGCTACTACCGGAATCGAAAAGAAAGGAATTTGGCAAACCACCTAAGATTATACCCCGCTCGCCCGGGCATCATCAGGAATGGATAGATGCATGCAAAGGTGGCAAACCTGCGGGTTCAAATTTCGACCACGCAGGCCCACTGGCCGAGGCGGTACTTCTGGGCAACGTCGCTCTGCGCCCGGAGATAAAGGAGAAGCTAACCCGGACCAGTCTGCACTGGGACGGCCCGGCCTTTAAGTTCACGAATATGCCTGAGGCTAATAAGTTCCTCCGCCGCAGGTATCGCAAGGGCTGGACACTGTAGTATCGGTTCAGTGGCTAATCACCACTCGCCAATCCTTCGTACAAAAAAATACAAGAGGAATATTGTTATGAAAAACAGTAAAAACCTGAACAAAAAACAAAATAGCAACCTCTCACGACGTGAATTTATGGGTGCTGCGGCGGCAGCGGCGGCGTTTACTTTCATCCCCAGGCACGTGCTTGGAGGCCGTCGCTATATATCGCCGAGCGAGAAGCTAAACGTGGCCTGTATCGGTGTTGGTGGCATGGGCGGCAACGATGTCAGCCAGGTCAGCACGGAAAACATAATTGCATTATGCGATGTCGATTGGAAACACGCAGCAGCCACTTTCAAACGTTATCCTTACGTGAAGAAATATCGTGATTTCCGCAGGATGTTGGATAGAGAAGGCAAAAATATCGATGCGGTTACGGTATCGACGCCGGACAATATCCACGCCGTCGCGGCTATGATGGCCATCAAGATGGGCAAGCACGTCTATTGCCAGAAGCCCCTGGCGCACGATGTTTTTGAAGTTCGTCAGCTTACCGAGGCGGCCCGGAAATATAAAGTAATGACGCAGATGGGTATTCAGATTCACGCCGAAGAATCAGTCAAGCTTGTAGTAGAGATTATCAAGTCGGGCTTGATTGGTAAGGTGCGAAAGGTGGATATCTTCAGCAACAAGAACTGGGGCGGCGGCACCCGGCCACAAAAAGGCGAACCTGTACCGGAAACGCTCGATTGGGACCTGTGGTTAGGCCCGGCCCCCTGGCGGCCTTACCATCGGGCTTATCTGCCCGGGGATTGGCGCCGCTGGTGGGATTTCGGAACGGGAACGTTAGGAGATATGGGCTGTCATATAATAGACCCCGCCTTTTGGGCGCTCGACCTGGAATATCCTATAAGCGTGGAAGCGCATCCGTCCGAGTTTAATGATGAGACTTATCCGGAGGCGACGGCCGTTCGATGGGAATTCCCTGAACGGGGCGAACAGCCGCCGGTCACGGTAACCTGGTATGACGGCGCCAATAGGCCCTTTTTGCCGAGGGAGCTTGAGCCGGGGCGGAAGCTGCCCGGCCAGGGCGGCCTTTACTACGGCGAAAAGGGCACCATAATGGCCCCGCATATGGGTGGGCCAAGACTGATACCGGACTCGAAGATGAGGGGTTTCAAGGCGCCGGAGCCGTTTTTGGGCAGGGGTATTGACCACTACCAGGAATGGATAAGGGCCTGTAAGGGCGGCCCAAAGCCGTCAGCCAACTTCGATTACTCCGGACCGCTGAGCGAAACTATCCTTCTGGGCAATGTGGCGGCCCGTGCCGGCCAGAAATTATTCTGGGACGGGCCTAACTTCAAAGTTACTAATATGCCTGAGGCCGAAAAGTATCTAAAACGTGAATATCGTGAAGGTTGGAGATTATAGTTATACTATTTTCTCGGGAAATAACGTCTTAATTACAGGAGAAAAAGAAATGAACAGGAAAACAAAATTTATTGTCGGTGCACTGGCTCTTGTATTGTGTTTTAGCTGGGCACCCAAGGCAAACGCAGGCCATGACGACCTGAATGGCTGGAATCTGGGCATGCAGGCGTACAGTTTCAATCGCTTCACGTTTTTCGAGGCGGTTGACAAGACCAAGGCGCTTGGTATGCGCTATATCGAGGTCTATCCGGGCCAACAAATGAGCAAGGAAAAACCGGATGTCAAGACCGACCACAACATGTCTTCCCGAGACAAGGTTGAAATGCTGCAAAAGCTTCGAGAAGCTGGTGTAAAACTGACAAACTACGGCGTGGTGGGACTGCCAAACAACGAGGCGGAATGCAGAAAGGTCTTCGATTTCGCCAAGGAGATGGGCATTGAGACAATCGTTTCGGAGCCGCCGGAGGATGCGTTCGCCCTTATTGACAGATTGTGCGAAGAATACGAGATTAAAGTTGCAATCCATAATCATCCCAAGCCTTCGCATTATTGGGACCCCGACACGGTTATGCGAGTTTGTGATGGCAGGAGCAAGTGGATAGGAGCCTGCGCGGACACCGGGCACTGGTGTCGGTCAGGGGTTGACCCTCTTGAGGCGGTAAAGAAGCTCGGCAGGGCTGGCAGAATCAGGAGTCTGCACTTCAAGGACCTCAATGAGTTCGGCAACCGCGATGCACACGATGTGATATGGGGCACAGGCATCAGCAATGTCAAGGCGATATTAGAAGAGCTTGACCGCCAGAATTTTAAGGGCGTATTCTCGATTGAGTACGAGCACAACTGGCTGAACTCGATGCCCGAGATAGCAGGCTGTGTGGCATTCTTTAGAAAGACAGCGGCCGAGCTGTGCGAGGCCGAGTATGAAGACGTGTTCAAAAAGAACCTCTCGAACGCCGTAATGCAGCCCAACTCCTGGGCCTTTGACGCGGACGGCGTCCTCTCACCCGTATCCGGTGTTAGCGGCCACGACCTCGACATCTGGACCAAGGAGCGCTACGGGAACTTCACGCTCGAACTCGACTTTAAGGTACCCGATAGGGGCAACAGCGGTGTCTTTATCCGCACCGGTAGTATTGAAAAATGGATAAATACCGCTATCGAGGTGCAGATTCACGCAACTACCGATGGGACAAAGCACGGCCAGTGCGGCGCTATTTACGACTGCCTCTCGCCTTCAAAGACGGCTGTCAAAAAACCCGGCCAGTGGAACCACTACGTCATCACCTGTCTGGACAATAAGATTTATGTAAATCTCAACGGCCAAGACATCATCGATATGGACCTGAACCTCTGGACCGAGCCGCACAAAAATCCCCAGGGAACTAAAAATAAGTTCCCCACCGCTTACAAGGATATGCCCCGCGAAGGACACCTCGGCTTCCAGTACCACGGCAATCCCATCTGGTTCAAAAATCTTAAAATTAAATCATTCGACTGAGGCTGATTG
>JABAOH010051283.1_pt1 | contig 16478 bp, 16 predicted proteins | sample 7062181 | NCBI WGS metagenome assembly JABAOH01 (sample SAMN14538630, study PRJNA623070) | marine sediment metagenome | biome: marine biome [ENVO:00000428]; feature: marine pelagic biome [ENVO:01000023]; material: deep marine sediment [ENVO:00002113]; isolation source: pool of 5 deep marine...
GGCTGTGAAGCTAACTGTGAAAGTCTTTGTGTCTAGCCACCCTACTTGTTCTATTGTTGACAGAGCTGAAGTTTTGTTTTGTCCCCAATCGAAGCTTACTATTACTCTTGAGACGTTCAAACCGTTCGGATACCAATCATTCTCTACTGGTACGATGAGGTTAACAGTTGAGCCATTCCTGTAGACTACGACATATGCTCCATAGTGGCTATCATAACCTTTCTGCAGGTAGGGTGGAAGCCAAGTGAACCTTTCGATGTATGCTTGCGCCGGGATAGTTGCAAACATTGAAATCAAAGTGCACACCGAAATGCTAAACATTATGGCAATGAATCTTTTCATTTTCAACCCTTCTGCGTCTGTCTTTTGCTTGGCATATAAATACACGCGTGTAGTACAGTTTCATGTGCACGCGCTTCCGACTTTTGTTAGTATGAAGTAAAATTATAGAGGTTTCAGTTCAATTTTTTTCAGACCTTACAGATATGACTATTTCACAATAGTTGGGCTAAACTCTACCGCGCGTAAAATTCATAAATACTTCAAAAATAAAAATGTGGACTCCTTAAAGGATTATGGTGATAGAGTTGAACTCAACCTCTCAGCCAAAACAGCCAAAGGCACGGTTTTATACGCGCCTCAATGAACAAGATTATTTAGGAATCACCTTCTGGTATGGGAAGACTGATCCAGAAGCTGAAGTTATCGTTGTGCAACTCAGACGTAGAGACGGAGACGCTTGGGAGACTGTTGGACGGTTAGCAGTTTACAGGTCGTCGAACGGGACATATTCCAAACTTCCAGAACGCAAGTGAGCGCTTGTATTCTAAACTTTGCTTCAATTCGAGTGGTTTTTCTGAAATTCATTAATTAACGATGTAGTAAAAGCTAAGAAATAGATGAGTGATAACCATAAGATTGTGATGTAAATGTCTAAGGAAGATAAAATGTTAGAGGAGTTGAAGCGAATCAGAGAATTGCTTGAGACTAAGCCTCCTCCACCTCCACCAAAAGGACTATGGAATGAGTTCATGGACTTCCTTTCAAAATACAAGGTTATGGGTCTCGCTGTTGCTTTCATCATGGCCATATACCTCGGTGCCTTGGTTAAAGCGCTTGTTGACGACTTAGTCATGCCCATAGTTACTCTTGCCATGCCAGGCGGCGAATGGGAAGACGTCGTAGCTGGACCCTTTCGCATTGGACATTTCATTGGCGCCCTGATAACCTTTGTGATCGTGGCCTTCGTGATCTTCATAATAGTCAAGGTCACCAAACGCTGGGGAATCGAATAGCTTAAACTCCCCCTTTTTTTAGCCATAGAAGTGTTCAACAAACAATGCGCGCTGGTAAGGAGACGGACTATGCCTGCCAGGCCTTGGTTCCGCACCAATCAAATGTTGATAAACTTTTATACTTATGAACGCTCAAGTTTCTTCTTGGCGGGTCTTAGGCGGGGGGCTAGGGGTCCCTTGAGAAGCTTGCTTCGACCGTAAACCCTCTATACGACGGGCTGACAGCCAAGGTGAGGCGTCAAAGATCGTTAAGCTCCTCTAGCTCTCTAACCATGAGTATCCGTCCCTTGGGGCTGGCGGACGTGGAGCGACTTCCGTAGGGAAGCCGTTAACCGCGTTTACCAAGTGAACCTGGCCAGGCCCGGGAGGGAGCAACCTAAGCTTGAACGTTCAGCGCTCAGGGGAGCTCGGGTATGAGCAAAGAGGTTGGAGGGCTCGGCGAAAACTGGACGTCCAGCCTCGGTGACCCGCCACTTAAAAAACTTTTCAACGCACCCTTTTACTTTCCACTACCCCAACACTCTCTTGATACTTTCCAGCATAGCCTCTATCTGCAACACTTCCCAATTTATGAAAAACTATCTGAACAATCGGCTCACCCTTTTCCACCCTAACAACGTTTTCTCCTAAATTGTGAAAATTAAATGTCAATTGTCCACTGAAACCAGGGTCCACAACTGCGAATCCTCCAATAATTCCTTCTCGAGTGAGAGAAGAACGCAGATAAAGATATGCCATCACGCTTAAGCCTAATTGAATTTTTTCTAAACTAGCTACTAACGTAGATTCTTTCGGGTTTATTGTTAATTCGGTGGCGGAACGCACATCGTAACCAGCAGGATTAAGACACTTCCGCTCAAAGGGGATAATCTCTATCTCGCTCTGTTTTATGTGTTGCAGTATCTCTTTGTCTGAAAGTACAGTCAACTATAAGTCTCCCTCAACATTAGTTTAAAAGAACCAAAAAATCTTTTTTGGTAACTTTTTTACCTTTATGCAATAGACAGTTTTTCAAGCATTTGGCAAGGCTTACAAAGCTCATCACTAGTTGGTTCTCCACACTTCTTGCACTCCCGCAACTTTGCCTCCTCAGCCATGGCTTCCAGCGCTGGTCTAATCTTTTCCATAGACCTGAAAACAGTGAATTTTGTTCCAGCATGTTTCTCCTCCAACCTGTTCAGTATAGCCCTCACATCGTTCCTCAGCGCAGTTCCAGCATATGGGCATGGAATGTCTTGAAACTCAATTTTCTTCAGATACGCGTAGAAGGCAACTTCCCTCTCTGGCACTTCACAGAAAGGTTTTACACGTGGCACCAGTTTTGGGTGCACCACAGTCAAAACGGGTTTGACACGAGTTAACCGTAAGGCATCGCCGTGAAGAATGTTCAAAATCATAGTTTGAGTTTCATCGTCAAGGTTATGCGCAGTAGCAAGCTTATCTACATCTGCCTTTCGCGCTGTTGTGTTTAAAACTCGTCTCCTTAACACTCCACAGTAGGAGCAAGGTGTTAACTCCTTTTCCTGAATCATATTTACAATTTCATCCAACCCGTAGCCGTACATTTGTTTAAAAGAAGTTACAACGTGCTTTACACCTAACTTTTGACAGTTTTTCACAGCGAATTTAAGAGTCTCATCTCGGTACCCTTTTATCCCTTCGTCAACTGTAACTGCGCAAAGCGTTGTGTCTGGAAATTTCTTCTCTATCTTCGTTAGTATATGGAGGAGAGTTACGCTGTCTTTTCCACCAGAAACTCCCACCATAATCTTGTCGTCAGGTTGAAACATTTCATACCTAGAAATTGTAGCTCTAACCTTGTTTTCTATGGATTCACAAAAACATTTTCTGCACAGTCTTTCGCCTGAGTAGGGACGCATAAAAACGGCTTCTCTCTTCTTACACAACGTGCACGTTGACATTGTCCATGTTTTCCTTGCTGTTTCGTAAAAGAAATCAACTAAATAATACTTTAGTATACTTTTTGTGGGAAAACTATGTCATCCCACATCGTCGTCTTCACGATGGTTTCAGACAAGAAAGAAGCGACAAAAATAGCTCAGAGCCTATTAAAGGAAAGACTGATTGCATGCGCGAACATTGTTGGTCCAGTTTCGTCTCTCTTTTGGTGGGAAGGAAAAATCAACAAAGCAAACGAGTTTCTAGTCATCATGAAATCGAGAAACAACCTTTTCAAAAAACTCTCTGAAAGAGTGAAAGAACTCCACAGTTATGAAGTGCCAGAAGTAATTACGCTTCCCGTAACAGAAGGTTTGCCCTCCTACTTAAATTGGCTTGGCGCCTCCCTTTACGGTGAGAACTGATGGCTAAGAAACCGATGACCCGCGCTGAACGTTCAGAGGTTGTTTACAACAAGAAACGCTGGGAACTGTTGAAAGAATTGCGTTCTAAAGCGGTTCAGATAATGGAGGTTCTAGACCATTCCAACATACGCTGTATTGTGCACGGAAGCATTGCTCGGGGCGATGTCTCCGAAAAAAGCGACATCGACGTGTTTCTGCCAGACCCGCCCTCCTCTTTCGCAATAGAAACGGCTCTTGAACATGCCAATATTTCTGTTGACAGGCGAGTTGTTGTGCAGGCTACGCCCTTCTACGCGGTTAAGGGATACATTGAGGTGGATAAGCAACAATGCGTTTCTTTTCCCCTCGTGAAACTTCGACCTGTGGAGAGAGACTTTTACAAGTTCAGCGGTGAAGCATCTTTATCAACGCTTAGAAACAAAACGCGCATTTCAGGTGTGGACAAACGGTTGATGTTAATTGAACCCACACCTAAAGGCCACGTTGAAAGCAGCATTGTGGGACGTGAGGAAACAGTTTCACATCTTTTAGGAATCTCTCTCAACACAGTGCTAGACCGCGTTCACGCTCTCCTTCGCCGCGACAAAGTTGGTAGAACCGGAGTATTTATCGAGAGAGAACTTTCACCTGACGAAACGTTTGAGATGGTTTTAAAGAAACTGACAGACCAAAATCCAGCAGTGCGCAGGCGCCTCAAACTCTTAGAAAAATAACAACTTTTCTAACTCACTGGGAAGCGGAGGAGCGCTGCGACGCCTCCAAGCGCAAGCAGTTTTTCTCCAGCTTCGTGCTCCGTGCTGATGACAATTATATGTCCGCCTTTTTCCTCGACTTCTTTCATGAGTTTCTCTAAAGTTTTTCTACTTTCGTCGGGTGTTTCCCTTAACGTGATGTCTGCTAAGAGCAGTTTTTCAATGGCACCGAACATGCTCGCCTTTTTCACATCATCAAGTCCATAGGTCACATCCAGCTTTTCTTTTCCCAACCGCTCAAGAACTTCTTCCATAACTTTCGTTTCTTCAACTATCCGCACATGCTTCAACGCCTTGCTTAAAACTCCGGAACGCAATGCTTCATGTATTCCAGCCAACCCGCTGCTGTTAACGCCTTTCACGTCGATAACAGCATCTGCAACTTCTGAAGCCTCTCTCTTCATATACTTCACGAACTCGTTCTTCACAAATCCCGGACCTAAGACTACGATTGGGCTGCGACTGTGAATCCAAACCTCCTTGAGAAAATGTAGAGCTGTTTTAAAGAATTCTTGCTTTGCCTTCGTCCTTTTCTCAGCCTCCCTTTTTCCTGGAAGCTTTATTCTTTTCTCAACCTTAACGTCAACGCCGTATTGCCTCAAGACAGCCACGCAATATTCTTCGTTGTCCATTGACATCACAATGATGGGCGCCGTTTTTACTCTGCTGGCTCTATATAACCTATCGATCTGATGTTTTGGCCACTTGGATTTTACAACAGTTATCGGCTTGTTAAGGGTCACGTTGATGGTGTGATGTGATCCAGTTACGTTGATGTCTTCAGGTGCTTCATAGACGATTCCGTGTACTCTTAGTCGGTTTAAGCTTTTGTCCCAGAGCACCTTCATCACTTTGACGCCTAGGAAAAGCGAGACTCTCTTACCCTTTTTTGGACGGGCGTAATTCTCATCCAGTTTCACTAGTCGAGTTGTTTTTGCGTAAACTGTGTCGTGTTCAAGAATTATGTTGTATAGGTGCCAGAGATCGTCTAGGTTTTCTGGTATAACCTTCGCAAAGCCTTTCTTGCGGTTGAAATTCAAGATTTTCAAAAGTTTCTCACTTTCAGTTAATTAGAAGCGCAACAATCATTCATTGTCAAAAACCGTTAAAAACGTATTGGCGTCTCTCTATCTTGTAGAGGTGGAAGGAAGCTGAAAAAGACCTTCTGGCTTTTAGATGTTAACTATGCATAATCTTAAATACTTAATGAAAGCGTCTTCTAAATATTGATTTTGATGGGAATAACTTATGGTTTATTGCACTAAATGTGGCATCAAAAACGAAGAAGATGCTAATTACTGCACTAGGTGCGGGGCAAACTTGGAGGGTCCACGGGAGAAAAGGTTGGAAAGGTATGCGAAGGAATGGGGAGAAGAATTTGGAAGACGTGCAGAGGAATGGGGAGAACAATTTGGAAGGCGCGCAGAAGAAGAATGTTTCGGACTCCCCCACGGTGGCGCAATCGCAGGCTTAATCATTGGCATAATAATCATCCTTGTGGGGCTGTCCTGGTTTACGGGTTTCGAATGGGGACTCTTTTGGCCAGTTATAGTAATCATCTTTGGAATACTGATACTCGCTGGGGCAGTGTACGGCCTTAGTCGCAGACTCTAATCTACCTCTTTTTTCTAGAATAGTGGTTTATGTCAGAGTACCTACGGGGTAGTGGAAGAAAACAGACCTTACTTGTCTCACATCGGAGATGTCTCCACTCCAGAGTATGAATTGTTTAGACTTGTTTAAGTTATTTCTTAACATCTGTGAACGTCAAAAGATGCATACCCAACGGCTGTTTTATGGAATCTGAGATGCGGGCTGCCACAATATGTGTGACCTTCTTCTGGCTTGCGATGTCCACGAGTCTCTGTGTTATTACACCATCAAAAACTACGGTGTCTACACCATCAGTTTGATTAAGTTTCTCCGCGAGTCCGCTTACGGGTAATCGTTCTATTTGCTTCATCTTTTCGTTGAGCAACACTGCCTCCAGAGTTCCCTCTAAATCCCCGACAGCCCCAACGATTTGTTTGGGAACAAGTATTTTCCGTCGTTCCTTAAGCTTTTTAACCTTTGCCTTTTCTATGGGAACTTTGTTCTTGAGGGCTGTCTTGATTTGCTTGCCATTCAGTTCTTCCACTTCCTTGCCTGATGGAGCTCTAGCCACGTACTTGATAGTAGCAACTTGCATGAGTTCTTTAAGTATGAGGTCTCCCCCACGGTCTCCGTCAAGAAATGCTGTCGCCTTTTTTTTCCGACACAAATTTATGATGGTTTTAGGGATTTTGGCGCCCTCAACTGCGATGGCGTTCTCTATTCCGTATTTTAACAGATTTATTACGTCAGCTCTTCCCTCAACAATGAGTATTTCCTTGGAATCTTCAACTTTGGGTCCAGCTGTTAGTCCTTCCGGTCCATATTTTTCAACTTTAACCATCCTTAATGTCTCTGAAACTTCTCTGAATATTTCGTCGGTAGTNNTGACCACGGATGAGCAAGGTCCTACTCTGTCTATGCTCTCGATGCTTGCTGCGATGATGGCGGTGGACACTCTGTCAAGGCTTGTTGGAATAAGTATGCTGCCTGTTGTTTTGTCTTGTTTTGACTCTAAATTGATTTCTATTCTTCCTATTCTTCCCGATTTTTGGAGTCCTCGAAGGTCTAGTTCCGAACCAAATAATCCTTCTGTTTGGCCAAAAACTGCTCCGATGACGTCAGATTTTTCGACAACTCCCTCCACTTCGAATTTGGCACGGATTACATACTTTACCGTAACCGTTTGTGATGAACCCATTAATTTTCACCTCAATCAAAGATTTAACCTCACTAAGTAAAGGTATGCTTTACATTCTATTTTATTGCATTCTTATACTTTACTATTTTGTACTCCACATTTTTTCCTCAATGTTTCCATATAAGTTGCCAAGCCTTCAATGTCTTTAACCTCTCGTCCTACAAGACTTAGGAGTTCTCTCCAAAAAAATGAATTGGGTTTTATCTTCATTTTTTCAAGATGCTGAGTCAAACGTTTAGTCCATTCTTTACCACGCTTATCGAAATCCATCAACAGAATAACTTCCTGTTTTTCTTTTTTCTCCACTTCGCTGAGAATATCGAGAAAGGATTTTCCCGCAGTTTTAGCTAGAATGAAGTCGCTTTTTATATCCAGTTTTTGTAATGCGTGGGCGTCATTTTTTCCCTCTACAATTATTGGGGCTCCCTTTGCTGTTTCTTTTCCAAGTCTCTCTAAAAGTTGCAGAATTTTTTCCATTTTTTTCTCTAGTTTACTTGACAACTCTTTTTACCTTGTGATCTCTATTTCCATCATTTTCTCCAAAGTCTGCGGACGTCTACGGAAATATTCTCTGGTCGGTTTCAGAATTTCTATGAGCGTCTCTGCGACGCCATTCTTTAAGTCGAGAGGATGAAGCTTTCCCTTTAAATAAGCCTTCGCCGTCTCTTCATAGCTTTCGTAGCTTTTCGGACCACCATGCTTGGGTAATCGTGGAATGTCTAACCGCGTTTTTTCCGCAAATATCACGTAGTTAACTAGTTCAAACACAGGATTTCCCTCAACTTGCTTAGGAGGGCAGTAAGCTGCCTTTACTTTTGCTTTAATATCCTCAGAAGTGTCGTGTACGAATATGCAGGTTTGAGGGGCGCTTTTGGACATTTTTGAGCTGATCTCCACGTTTACGTTAACATCTTCGTCAAACTGTTTTTTCGTTTTTTCGGGTTCCTGTAGTCCCATAAGAAGATGGGTGTGGATGCAAACGGGTTTTTTCCAGCCAAGTTTTCCCGCGCTGTCTCTCGCTAACATGTGAGCTTTTCTCTGATCCATGCCTGCACAAGCTACATCGATGTTCATGTGGAATATGTCGGCTGCTTGCATGCAAGGATAGTAAACCCAAGCGGTTTCCATGTCTGCTAAGCTTGTTTCTCGCCCCATGATGGGTAATGCTCGCCACGTTCTTTTGATTGAAGCGCTTTTTGCTATACGAATTACTTTTTCCCAGTATTCTATGTCTTTAGCTATGTCGGATGCCCAAACATATTGTACGCTGTCTGGTTTAATTCCAAGTGCAGTGAAGCACTGTTTAAAATATTCGCCGCAGACGCGAATGTTTTCCATGTTGCCACCTAACTTATTGTTTATCCATGAGTGCCAGTCAGCGAGAAAAATTGTAAATTCGAAACCAGCTTTTATCATGTCTTTTATTTTGGAGCCGCAGACTATGCCCATTCCAATGTGCATGAGACCGCTGGACTCGAATCCCCAGTATGCTTTGGGTCTTGTTTTGGTTTCTAACAACTCACGTAGTTCTTGAATGGTTACTATTTCCTCTGCATTTCTTGTAGTAAGGGTCAGTTTCTGCTCCAAATCCAAGCGTAATCGCCTGTTAGTTCTTCGATGTAAGTCAACTTAAAAGTTCTTGTCAGTACCTTCTTGTTTAATTATAAAAAAAGAGGGGAAGGGATGAAGAGCTAGGGTAGCTCTATTTCGTTGATCTGTTCTAGGTCCTCTAAACTGTTCATCTTTATCTTGTTGTCCGAAACTGTGTAGAGCACGTTGTCTATGTAAAGAGACCTCTTCACAGAGAAAGGAGAGTAGAAATAGTAACTGCTTTTCATCAGGTCAGAGTCGTCTTCTAAGTGGGTGATTCTGCCTTTAAGCACAAGTCCCTCGTCTAAGGATATGTCAAACACGTAGGCGCCTTGCCAAACAAAATCGCCTTGAATGTAGGGAGGAACCCCTTCAGGATATTTTTCAGGGTCTATCTCCGCAACTGAAACAGGTATCACGAGAAGGTTTCTTGATTTATCGAACAAGAACGCTTTGTGGTCACTTAAGACTGGGGAGTCTGTTCCTCTGTCGCCTATTTCATATTTGTCTATTTCCTTTGGATTCTCAACGTCGCTGACGTCAAAAAGTGATATTTTCACTCCTTGATACCACGAAAAGTCTCCCTGCTCCGCTGCCACAGTTTCCTTGCCTACACCTATCACGTGATTTTCATCGTAGGGATGTAAATAATCAGAGTAGCCTGTTATCTTGAGTTGACCGAGAACTTGTGGGTCGTAAGGGTCTTTCAAATCTATTACAAACAATGGGTCAATCTTTCTGAATGTTACGAGATAGCATCTGTCGCCCATGAATCTAGCTGAATGAATTGTTTCTCCGGGAGCAAGGTCTTCAAGTCTCCCAATAATATTTAGGTCCACATCAAGAATGTACATGTGATTTTTAGATGGTTCTTCTCGATTCCAGACTTGACCTGTTGTAGTTGCTATTCTGAAATAACCTGCATGTTCATCCATAGAGAACTGGTTCAGAACGTAACCGGGAACTTCACCGTTAGCCGCAAACTCGATTTCACTGCCTTCTATGTGAATCCTATAGATGAGCGTTCTTTCATTCTCTGGAGAAGCTATGTAAATGTTGTTCAAAGAAACGTACATGTTACTTGTTGCTCCCAGCAAGAATTGTTCGTACGTTGGATTTTCCGCATCGTCTTGTACGTTTACAGCAATTATAGCAGTGAACGCATAGGAGTAGTCAGGAATATCGAGATAATAGATTTCAGTGGCAGATATTTCCTCAACTTTGTCGTCAGAATAGATTCTTGGAAGCGCCAATTCATCTTCTTGGCGGTATGCTGGTTGGTTTACCACGACGTAAACGTAGTCGCCTATCATCCTTGAATTGAAATAGTTGCCGTCAAAAGTGGCGTTTCTCGTCAAAACAACGTTCTCTTTGTCTGAGACGTCATAAACTTTGATGAGGGTTCTAGGTACTTCATAAACAATGGGCTTTTCATATGAAATGAAAGCGTCATAAGAACCGAAACTGCCTTCGAATACGACCAGTTTATTCTCGTTTATGAATATTCCTTTTAATGCTCCGTCTAAATCTATCTTGCAGAGAACTTCAGCTTCTTCAGGCGGATATGCCTTCACAATAGCAACGCTATTCTCTGAAATCACGTAAATGTATTCGCCATCAGTCTTTACAATGTCCGCTTCGTCTACACCCGCAACTTGGATGTTCGTTGTTGAGTAATCAGTAACACTACTAAGCGTTGGACTAAACGCTTCAGCAGGAGTTCTACTTCTCATTCCTATAAAAAATCCTGAAGAAGGGCTCTGATAATAGTAACTATAGTACTGTGGGCCTGCTTTTACAAAATTTTTCAATTCTTCGTAAGAAACGAACTTTTTCAATCGGAATGAATAGTAACGGAAATCTCCTACGAGATAGTATGGGGCAACCGCGGCAAATATCACCGTCGCCACGATGATGAAAAAGACGATTTTTCTCATGTTTTCACTCGCTCCTTCACCTTAACGTTCAGTTTTTTTCTCCTTTGATTTTGTTGCTCATTGCTTCTAGTAGTATTGCTGCCTTGTAGACTACGTAGGCTAAGAGGATGATTACAATGAAGATTCCGAAATCTTGTAGTGCATTCATGATTTCTGTTAAGCTCAATTTCACAGCACCTCCACATTCTCTATTTTCTCTCTAATTTCACCATCCGTACTCACGTAATTTAAACATTGCTAGCACATGCGTAATGCGCTACTTCCTACCCTTCCACAAATACACTGAGAGATTTAATTCCATGTTTTAGAACAAACTGTACTAAAAACAGAACAGCAACTCTTTTTTTTCGCGGGCGCTGTGTCCCACGTAACTAACACTCAGCTTCACAGCAGAGCCACACGCTCCTCTCAGCAGAGCTCTCTCTAACGCGGGTATTTAGAGCGCCCGCGCCCACCGTGTCCCACGCCTGGGTAAACCCTCTGTCATGGGTGGATGGAACATCCGCCTCTGTTGGGTCCGTCTGCATGAGTCCTTTTTACAGGTTTCGGTGGGTTTTTGACTCCACCTTCATCATCGCCAATAGTAAGACTAAAACGGACTGAAATAAGACTTTCTAACTGAAACTATGGCATCGAAGGTTTTTCGATAGTGTATGCGCATTTCTTCTTTTTTTGGGTATCTCACCGCTGTTTTTTGAAGAAATCTGTTTTTAACATATCTTTTCGCTATATGATCCAAATATGCCGTGGCCAAAGGACAGCTTACCAATAATTAGTAGAGGTAGATCCTGAGTTGTGCACTCGCAGTCTGTAGGAATATGAGAAACTTCGGTTTAGAACTTTGCGATTCTATTAACTCGCAGGTCCATGTACGTCGCAAAGTTTGTTGCTGATGATGCTCCATCAGTTTTTCCTATATCCCTTCAAGGTCTATTTCAAAGGCGCTCACTGGATTTTCAAGTTCAAAGTTGGTAATGACTTCTGGATGAATTTCTCCGAGAATACCTACTTTTCTGCTCTTAACTTGGATGGTTGCTGCTCTTCCCTCTAAGAAGCTTGGATTCTTAGCCGCTTTAACCTTCAGTCGCTTCACGTCAAGATTAGCCAGCAATGCTTCTACAATCGACTTTATTTCAGTGAAGTTAGCGGCTGGATGTGAGCAGACGCCCGCCATGTGCAATCGGCGTTCACTGGCGGTTTCGGTTTTTTTACTTTTCCTTATCACGTCGGAAACCTCGAAGAGTCGTTGAGGATAGCTTTCATGCTTGTTATCCACCAAGTTCTTCATCAAACTCGGCAACAACTCCACCCGAGCAATAGAATTCTCAGTGGAAACAGGATTAGCCAGTTTAACCATCTCTCTGCTAACTTTTTGTCTCATCTTTTCAAAATGGGCAACTTCGTTGGTGAGGATGAAATTCATTGCCTCGATGAATCCTAGTCCAATCATGATTTGTCGAACGTGATTCGCTTTTTCGCTTGCACCGTGTTGTTTGCCCGTTGTTATTGTTGCTGGCTTTGTAGGCTTTAATCTGAAGTAGCCATAGCCAACCGCAACCTCCTCAACCAAATCAATTTCATGCATAATATCGATTCGATATGCGGGAATCGAAACTTCCAAGACTCCTTTGCTTATCTTTTTTGCGTCAAGTCTAGACTTTCTGAGGCTTCGTATAACCTTAGATTCTGAAAGCTTAAGACCCAGCAACTCGTTGGCATAGTCTATCCTCAACTTCATTCGCTGAGGCGACAAGTCTGGTGAAACAACTGTGCGGTCTGGATAGTTAACGCGAACGCTCTCAATTGTTCCTCCCATATCCGATAGGGCGGTAACTAAAACGTTCAAGCTCCTAGCAATCGCGTTGTAGTCGGTTCCAGTAATTTCAATGAAAAGATTTTGTGTCTCACTGTCTACTTTTGTTAGTTCCCCGTTGATAATTGGCGGAAAAGATAGAACTCTCTTCTGTTTGTCTATGATTAACGGATATTTTGAAGCCCAGTCTACGAGGTGGCTGTAGCCGATGCCTTTTTCATGTTTCTTCAAAATCTCCTGTAAGCTCATTACTTCCACTTTGTCTAAAGGAACAAACTTCACGGCGTTTGGGTCGCTGGTTACATAACTGAACGGCGGCTGAACCACATCCATATTATGTACGCCTATGGAAACTTTCTTTCTATCTCTGCCCACACCCCAATGCAGGTCTTCCTGCATCTCCATAAGCTCTCGCACCGAATCATCGTCCAGCCTCATGTTGCGTATTATGGCTGCCAAAACGTAAGGTCTAACCTCTGAGACGCTGGAGTCCACGTTTAGAACGACTTTTCCCTTCACCACCTCATATTTGGGGAGTCCAGTTTCCCATTCTTTGAGTCCGCTGAACGCCCGTGCAACACCAGCAGTGCTTGAAAAATCAATGCGGTTGGGGTTGNNTCGAGACCTAACCAAGGAAGCCATTTAGCCATTTCCTCCACACTGATGGAGCGACCGATAAATGTAGAGAATCTGTCTTTAGATAGTGTAATCACTGGCATATCGGGCTCCTCCTGATCCAGCCTAGATCGTTTTTATACAAGAATCGCATGTCGTCTACGCCGAGTTTCAGCATTATTAAGCGTTCTAGTCCGCCTCCCCAAGCTAGCACGGGATGTTTTATTCCGAAAGGCTCAACGACTTCTGGGCGAAATATGCCCATTCCGCATAGTTCCATCCACGTTTTGAGTTCTGGAACGTAAACTGTGGATTGAGCTGAAGGTTCTGTGTAGGGGAAGTAGCTGGGCCAAAACTGCACTTTTTTTAATCCGAGTTTTAAGTAAAATTCTTTCAGTGTTCCCATAAGGTCTCGCAAAGTTACTTCTTTATCCATAATTATTCCCTCAATCTGATGGAATTCTGCGAGGCGTTTATAATCCACTTTCTCGTTGCGGTAAACGCGATCCACTGAGAACACTTTAACTGGAGGTTCCTTGTGCTTAGCTAGGTGGCGGATCGTCACAGAAGTGGTGTGAGTGCGCAGTACGAGTCTTTTTGCTTCATCACGACTCCACGTGTATTCCCAGCCTCTTGAGCCTGTTTTCCAACCGTTCTCATGTGTTTTAGCCACTGCATCCACAATGTTTCTTTTGGGCAGTTTTCCTTCTTTTGGGTTTGCAAGGTAAAAGGTGTCTTGCATCTCTCTTGCAGGGTGATCTTGAGGTTGGAATAGAGCGTCAAAGTTCCAGAAGGCGGTTTCAACGATTGGACCTCGGATTTCTGTGAAGCCCATTTCAAGGAAAATTTCTCGAATTCTCTGAATTATTTGTTGTACTGGGTGGATTTTTCCTGGATAAGCGGTTGGACCTGGTGCTGTTACGTCAAATCGTCTGAGTTTTACTTTACGCCATTTTCCTGTGCGGATGAGTTCTGGAGTTAATTGGCTGACTTCCTTGACTATTTCTATTCCTTGCTTAACTAGTTTCCAGCCAGCTTCAGTTAACTCCAGTTCTCTGAGAGTTTTTTCGTTTATTTTTATGAGTTTTCGTCTTTTCAAAACGGAAACAGCATCTCTCAGTTGCTTGTTTAAACTTTCAACAATTAGTGAGTCTTTTTGATCTAATAATGATAGAAGTTTTTCGTCAACTCCTATCAAGGGCTCTTTCGAGGCTTTGAGCACTTGTTTCTTTTTCTCTATAGCCGCCCAGCCTTTACGCTGTAGCCACCCCAAAGCTATGGTTAGAAACTTCTTTTCTAAGGATGCTTCTCTTACAACTTCATCGACTGAAGCTTCCCCTTTTAACTTCAATAGTCCACGGATTAGCCGTCGTTCTGGGAGCCCTTTCTTTGCGTGGTATCTTCCCTCCTCATTTAGTGTGATTACTGTTTGTTTTTGCTCGTGAACTCGTGTCAGCTTTTTCTTTGTGAGCGATAGACTGGCTCGCATGACTGCGGCGTGAGCTAAACCGCTGGCTTTGACGATTTGGTCGACTGGTGCTCTTCCGTTAAGCTTTTGTAGCGTAAGCAAGGTTTTTTGTTCGTGTTCTCGAAGTTCAACCACTACGTGTTCCTCCAGAATCTACGGGCTTTAACTTTACTATTACTGGGATAAAGTAGTTTATTGTTGTGATAAAACTATTTAGCAGTTTTAACGTGAAGTACTCTTGATTATTCAGAAACGAAACTGAAAGTGAAGCTGGGGAAATTGGCGGGACATCCCTTCACCGTGAAGTGGATAAAGGTAAAGGTTATTTATAGTTTGTTTCTGTGAAACTCCGACGGCTACGTAACCTGCAATATTTCCCTTGCTTTGTCAACAAATTTCCGCCGTTTTCGTTGATGATCTTTCACAAACTTCAAAACGATTTCTGTTGTTTGATCTTTGTGTTCTCCACATAGGAGTTTCCCGCTTCTGCAATCATGGTAAACTTTTATGAGTTCATCATCGTCTTCGACAAAATGGTACATACAAATCTCGTATATGGGGCAAATCTCTGGTATTCCACCAAGTTTCCTCTGTTCTTCCACAGTCGGCCTTCCACCTGTGAATGCATTTGAAATCTTCTTTGCGATGGATTCTGGTTTTTCATTCAAAGTGAAATAGCTCATTGGGTTCCTTTTAGCCATTTTAGGCGACCCGTCTAGTCCCTTCATGATTTTGTGGTAAGTGGAGGAAGGTGAGATAAAATTGTACTTACGACGGAACTTGCTGGCGAGGTCTCGCGTTAAGCGTAGGTGGGCGTCTTGATCTACGCCTACGGGAACAACTGTTGGTTTTGGACCATCAAAATCTCCGAGTTGAGGCATCAGAATATCTCCCGCTTGTACGAGTGCTGATAAGTAGAGTCCAATGTTGCGTTCACCGTAGATGGCTTTTATTGTAGCCAGAGTTACGGCTCTTCCAAAAAGAACTGCTAGGTCTCTAACCCGCTGTTCCTTATACTGCCGATAAATGTAGCCTCGCTTCGAATCGAATCCTAGGGCAAGTAAATCTGCAATATTGCCCGCAGCGATTTTTTCACTTTTCTCAAAAGGAATTTTGTTGTCTTCGTAGGCTTCGATGTCTGCGATGCAGTAGAAGGCAGTGGCTCCCTGTTGCTGGAAATAGATGATTTCGCGGGCAGTCATTAGAGTTCCTAAGTGAAATTCTCCTGTAGGTTTGATGCCGCTCATTACAGCAAATTTTTCGTGGCGTTTCATGCTGTCTAAGACGCGTTCGAAATCTCTGTGTCCGAAGATGACTTCGCGCCTCATGTACGTGCTTGGGTTAGGTATTTGAGTCAATAACGGTTTGAAGGGTTGTATCCCAAACTCTTCGTAGAGGCGGTTGTAATCCTCAATTACCGTTGTTCCCCACGGGTCAAGCACCGTTTTTCTTTTGGAAGTAGTTGACACTTTTTAACGTCCCACCGTTGTTAAACCAGTAGAGTTAAAAGTTTTCTTTAAGGTTTTCCAAGAATTAAATATTTACATTGAGAAATAATGTAACAAACAAAATTAACAAATGGAGGACAATTCGTTGGAAACTGAAAAAGTTGAAGTTAAATTATCTTCATTCTACCGGCTGTTGCATCCAAAGCTTGTTGTGTTAGTGACTTGCCTAAATACCATGACAGGCAAGCCGAACATCATAACTTTAGCTTGGGCTATGCCCATATCCCGCAATCCGCCATTACTCCTCATAGGCGTGGCTCCCCAAAGATATTCACATGAACTTATTGCAGGACCCAAAGAATTTGTGGTCAACATCCCAACGATGGATATAATTAAAGAAACTCTGTTTTGCGGTAGGAGAACCGGAAGGAAACACGACAAGTTT
>JABAOH010132738.1_pt2 | contig 16466 bp, 15 predicted proteins | sample 7062181 | NCBI WGS metagenome assembly JABAOH01 (sample SAMN14538630, study PRJNA623070) | marine sediment metagenome | biome: marine biome [ENVO:00000428]; feature: marine pelagic biome [ENVO:01000023]; material: deep marine sediment [ENVO:00002113]; isolation source: pool of 5 deep marine...
AATCTTTGATATTTTGAGGATCTACTAGTCCAAGCTTATCTACAGGTAGATATGTAACTCTAAATCCCTCCTCTTCAAGTCTTTTACAAGGTTCTAAGATTGCTTCATGCTCAATACTTGATGTAATGATATGTTTTCCTTTATTCAAATGGGCAATTCCATAAAGTGCAGTATTATTTGATTCTGTGCCACCAGATGTTAATAGAATTTCTTCGGGATTTGCATTGATTAATTTAGAAATTCTTTTTCTAGCAATTCGAATTGCTTTATCTGCCTGTCTTCCAAATTTGTGAATGGATGATGGATTACCATATTGCTCTTTAAGATACGGAAGCATTTCAGTTAATACATCTTCATGGATTGCCGTCGATGCGGCATTATCAAGATAAATCAATCGGCTATCACATTGATTTTTCCAGGTCGATATCCATCAGGATCTACACTAACCGATGAAAAACCAATTATCTGAAGTTGGGATTTGATTTTCTCAAATGTATTTTCATCAGAAAGTTGTTGAATAGATTCTTTATCAACTTCGATTTTTGCAGAGCCATCCAAATCTCTGACTCGAACTTGTTTTGCATTAATAGTTTTTTTGACAAAGGTTTCTCCTAGTTCTATTCTAGTTAGTTTTTCTAAAGTAATTCTTTGACCCCAAGGAATGCGAGATGCTAAACAAGAGTTTGAAGGTTTATCAAAAATTGAAAGGCCGACATTTTTTGCTTGAGTTCTAATCTGTTCTTTAGTAAAACCAACCTCAACTAAGGGACTAAGAATTCCATTTTCTTTTAAGGCATTAATTCCTGGACGATAATCGCCTAAGTCATCAAGATTTGTACCATCAACTATAGTGGTCATAGAGAGAGTTTCAGCGATTTTTTTCAGATGGGAAGATAATTCTGTCCTGNNTCTAACAAATTTTTCATCTTCTAATTCATTATAATTTATTATAATTTGCTTAATTCCAATTTCAGAACAGACTTTCTTAGAGGTATCAAGTTCTTCTTGCGATAAAGTTTTGTAATCAGCAGTGACTGCTACGGCTGAATTTCCAAGCATTTTGTGTGCAGCATACGCAACTAGCCCACTATCTACGCCACCAGATAGTGCTACCAATACATTTTCTTTATTTGAAAACCAATCAGTTAATTCGGTCAATTTGGTCATTGTGACTCTATTTGCTTTTTAATCTGAGTTCTTAGTAATTCTTCAGTTTCTCGAAATGATTTTTCAATTGATTCTGATACAGATTTGATATCATCAGATTCTATTTTAAAATCATGAGAATTTTCCCCTTTAGTTTTATAATGCACTGAATATGTTTCACCTTCTAAATTTAGATTTATTGTGTTTATAGCGCGAGGGATAGTAATTCTATCAGATGTTCTAATTCGGACACCTAATGTTCCAGTTTCTGATATTAACAGATCTAATAATGGGTTTACTGTTTCAGAATCACAAATAACCGATACGAGGTGGGTTGGCCTTCCTTTTTTTGTTATAGCAGAAGATACTGTAACGTCTTTTGCACCTCTTGCCATAATTTTTTCAATCATATTTCCTAAAACTTCGCCAGAGATATCATCTACATTAGTTTCTAAAATTTTAACGGTATCGTAAACATAGTCTTTTGTTTTTTCACCTCTAATAATTTTCAAAACGTTTGAAAATTGTTCAAAATCCTTCTTACCTGCACCATAACCTATGGATTCTATCTTCATTGACGGATAAAATTCTGAACAATTTTTTGTCATACTAACTAACATGCTAGCTCCTGTAGGAGTAGTAAGTTCTTGTTCAGATTGCCCTCCAACAATAGTTACCCCAGAATTTTTGAATATTTCTAAAATTGCACCTGCGGGATTAGAAGTAGTTCCATGCGAAAATGTTACTGTTCCACCACCCACAGCAACAGGAGTGCAAATGATTTCGTCTTCAAAGAAATTCAAATCATCTAAAGCTATTGCGCTTCCCACTATATCCACAAGTGTATCTATACTTGAAGCCTCATGAAAATGAATTGAGTCTGTAGGCTCTCCATGTATTTTTGATTCTGCCTCAATTAAATTGTCAATGCTAGAAATTGCAAAATCTTTAGCCTTTTGTGAGAGTTTTAGATTTTCAACAGAATCTAAAATTGCTTTTTTAATCTCAGTGCCTTTTCGTTCATGAACATCTTCAGAAAATTCTAAAATCAATTCAGTTGCTTCAGTTGCATGTTTTTTTACTTTACCAAAATCAATTTTTGAAATAGAGGAACCATCAAGAAATTTTTCTGCAGTTTTAATTCCGTTAATTATTTTTTCTTTATTGGCCCCAATGTGAATTAATGAGCAAAGTAGCATGTCACCAGAAATTCCAGCGATTTGAGAATCAATTACAATTACCATAAGATGGAAAATGGTTAAAATGCATATAAATTCTGTCTGAAGTATTCTGGGTTTCATTAGATTTAATTATTGATTATTCAGACCGCTCAACATGATTACAATTATCGGCTCTGGTAAAGTCGGTGGCGATGCTGCACTTTTCTCAGCATTAAAAAAATTAGATGATCAAGTACTTCTTTTAGATATAGTAGAAGGACTACCACAGGGAGAAGCTATGGATATCAATCATATGCTTTCTGAACAGGGCATTGATGTTGAAGTCCGTGGTTCTAACGATTATTCTGAAATGAAAGGCTCTGATATTGTAGTTGTTGTTGCAGGTTCTGGACGTAAACCAGGAATGACAAGAATGGATCTTTTGAAAATCAATGCAGGTATTGTAAAGAACGTTGTTGAGAATATCAAAAAATATGCAAATGATTCAATGATAATTCCTGTTACAAATCCACTTGACCCAATGGCATACATTACTTACAAAACATCAGGTTTTGAAAGGAATCGAGTTTTCGGAATGGGCGGGATGTTAGACTTGTCTAGATTTAGACAGTTTATTCATGAGGCAACAGGTCATTCAAGAGATTCTATAAGAGCATTAGTAATTGGCGAACATGGTGAAAACATGTTACCCTTAGCACGTTTTTCATCAGTTTCAGGAATTCCATTACCAGATCTTCTCTCAAAAGAAAAATTAGATGAGCTAGTTCAGAATACAAAACAAGTTGCAGCCAAAGTCATTGAATTAAAAGGTGCAACGGTTCATGCTCCAGGAAATGCAATTTCTGCAATTATTGAATCAGTAGTAAGAGATAGAAAACAAGTAATTCCTGTTGCAACATATTTGGATGGAGAATATGGTCATTCAGATGTGACAATAGGAGTTCCAGCAGTCATTGGTAAAAATGGTGTAGAAAAAATTATAGAATTAGACCTCAATGATGAAGAAAAGCAAATTTTCAATAAAGGAGTAGATAGTGTTAAAACGGCACTATCTGGAATTGAATTCTGATTAGATTTTTATCTTAAAAGCTATCTAGTCCGAATATTGGAATTAAATGAAATTTTAGAATCATTAAAAACTGGAAAAATTTCTACTGCAAAAGCACAGAAACTACTTTCTCTTTATTCTATAGAGAAAATTGAAGATTTTGCTAAAATAGACATGGGTAGAAAAAAAAGAAAAGGCATACCAGAAGTAATTTTTGCACAAAATAAAACCTTAGATGAAATCAAAAAAATTATTCAAGTAGTTTCAAAAAAGTCTGATTCTATTTTAATTTCAAGAATAAATAAAAAAGACTATCCCAAAGTGGTAAACTTTTCAAAAAAATTCAAATTAAAAATAAAAACTGGGAAAAATACCACCTCCCTTTTGCTCTTAAAAAAACCATTAAAGAAGAGTGGAGGAAAGATTGGAATTCTAACTGCAGGAACATCAGATATAGGAGTTGCAGAGGAGGCAAGATTGATGTGTGAATCTATGAATTGTGAATGTTACTGTAGTTATGATGTGGGCATTGCTGGCATGCATCGAGTCTTTCCAGTGCTTAAAGATTTTATCAAAAAAGATGTAGATGCAATAATTGTAGTTGCAGGAATGGAAGGTGCTTTAGCAACAATAGTTTCTTCAGTAGTTGATATTCCAGTCATTGGCGTTCCTGCCTCAGTTGGATATGGATATGGAGAGAAAGGAATAGCTGCATTAGCATCAATGTTGCAGAGTTGTGCATTGGGATTATCAGTAGTTAATATCGATAATGGTATTGGTGCGGGGGCAATTGCTGCAAACATTGCAAATAGGACTAGGAAAAAAAGGTCAAATTCTAAATAAAATCAAGATTCTTTTATTGAAAAAAGAAATTATGAGTTTGGTTAATCTCGTAAATGATATATAGCATACAGAGGGGAGAGGGATAAAGTTGGCTGGCAAGAGAATTGTTCTAACTGCAGATCGCAGTTTAATGACAAATTATAGAGGAAATTTCTTGTATGGTTTTATTGCATGTGGACCATACGAAGTTTTACCAGAATGGGTTTTTGATAAGGTATTTTGTCCAGCAGTTGAAACTGACCCAAATACTGGTGAGGCAAAAGTTGCTCAGGTTGGTTTAAGACGAGTTGAAAGTGCATTGTTACAAGGATACAATAGAGATGAGGTATTTGTTGCAAATCCTGACTTTTTAGAAAAATCAATTGGTCCAGATACCAAAGTAGTTGGAATCAATGTAATGGATCCTTTAGGAATGGCTCCAGTTACTACCACAATGTCTCCTGAAAAACTATCCTATGTTGCAATGAAGTTCAAAAGAATGTGTGCTAAAATCATTCAATTAAAGAAAAAATATGATTTTCATGTAGTTGTTGGAGGAAATGGCGCATGGGAGTTAGCAAAATCAGATCGAATGAAGATTCATGGAATTGACACAGTAGTAGTTGGTGAAGCTGATGAGCTTGCACTTGATTTGTTTAATGATTTAGAAAAGGGTGACGCACCAGAGCTTATGCATTGTTTTGTTAAAAATATACAAAATATTCCAATAATTGAAGGTCCAACTGTTAATTCACTTATTGAAGCAATGCGGGGATGTGGAAGAGGTTGCGACTTTTGTGATGTAAACAAAAGATCAAAGAAGGATTTACCTTTAGACAGATTGCAACATGAAGCCAAAATAAATCTCGATTATGGATTTGATTCAATTTGGCTGCATTCAGATGAGATGCTTCTTTATGGATGTGACAATAGAGAGTTTAGACCAAATAGTGACGCAATCATAGATTTGTGGAAGGGTTTGAAGGGATTGGGTGCAAACTTTATCGGTACAACACATATGACATTCTCTGCAGTAGCAGCAGACCCAGAACTTATGAAAAATATTTCTGATATTAATGAAATGCAAAAAACAGGAAGATGGCTTTCAACAAATCTTGGAATTGAAACTGTTGCTCCAAGAATGGTTAAGAAACATCTTGGTGTAAAGACACGACCATTCTCAACTGATGAATGGGGAAGTGTTGTAAGAGAAGGTGCAAAGATATTAAATGAAAATCATTGGTTCCCAGCAGCTACTATAATCATTGGTTGGCCTGATGAGACTCCCGATGAAGTTCAGTATACAATTGATATGATGGCAGACTTTAGGGCTACTGACTTTAGAGGTCTTGTAGCTCCATTACTCTACCAAGACTTTAGTGAAAAGAATTCTATGCATTTTGGTAATCTCAATGAAGCTCAATTCACATTATTTTGGAAGTGTTGGGAAAATAATTTGAGAGTGATTAACGATATTATTCCAATTATCCTTAGAAACAAAACTTATGGTCCTCCCATGAAAATCTTCATGTATGGAATTATCAAAGCAGGAACTTGGGCAATTATGAGGTATCTTCGTGGTTTGTGTAAGGATCTTTTCAATGGAAGAACGCCTGATGAAATTGTTGAAAAGTACGCCAGAAGTAGATCTGTTTCTGCTCCAAAGATTGAAACTAAAAAATTATAGCATGCATATTTGAGCAACTTGTGTTGGAATACGAAAAAATCTGCTCAGATATACTAAGTATTAGTAGTAAAATTCGTTATGTAGGAATTTATGATGCAGGTGAGTTTTATCATAAATTACAGAAAAACACGTCCAGCTATCTGACAAGTGAAGAAACAGAATTATCGCTTTCACAGGCAGTATATAGGTGGTCCACTAGAAAAAAAATGGCTCCAAAGATTGGGAAACCAATTTTTTCAATGGCTAGATACGAGAAAGTTTATCGATTTACATTTCCCCTAAATGGTGCAGGTTTGATTTTGGTTAGTCTTGAACCTGATGGAAACCCACTTGAAATAGTCGAAAAAATTTTAGAATTAAAAGACAGTTTCATTCAAAAAAGTTAATTGAAGATTTTTTGAGTTTTAAAAATTAAATTTTTTCGAGTGCGGCATCTGCAATAGTATTGCGTTTTGGGGTAAGAGAGATAAAGTAATTTTTGTCAGCTCTTTCAATTGCTTCTACTTTTTTGTATGATTTTGTTGTGACATCAAATTCATAAATTCCTGAATCTAAATTTCCTTTAGCATAAATCATCAGATAAGTATCACCAGTTGCGGGACTGAGAGGAATAAATGACATTACATATCCTTTGTAGGAATTTACCGGCATTGTATTTTTCATAGGAGGTGCTGCAGATGACATGTAAAGAAAAATGTCTTCTATAGTATCAAATTCTTCATATTCAATATGCATTAGATTGATGTATTGTTTTCAATATAATAACCTAGAGGAATATAACTGGAATTATTTTCTAGATTTGAAGTGTTTTCTTGCAGTAAAAGCAATTGCTGCAGGTGCTGCAATATACATTCCCAAGTTAAGTGCAATTACTGATATTCCTAATCCAAGAACTTGTTCTTCAGAACCCTCATCAGCTAGAGTCATAATTGAAAGAGTGGAAATCATTGGAGTGATGAACAACTTTACTCCTTCTCGGAATACTGGGTTTTCACGTTCCCAATCTGCAATAGTTGGTGAAAATGAGTAATAGAATTGATTAAAGCCAGTCATGAAAGTTGCGCCAGATGTTGTACTAAACAAAGTATTATCTCTAACTTCTCTTAGGAATTGAACTTGATGTGCCATCTCAGAGCCGTATGCTGCAGTAGCAATAAGACATCCGCCACCACGTGGTTCTGGTTCTTCAGCAATTACCTGACAAACTCCATTTACTAATTCAGTACCTGGACCACATTGTGGTTCTGGTTCAGGCTCTGGTTCTGGTTCTGGTTCAGGCTCTCTGGTTCTGGTTCTGGTTCTGGTTCTGGGGGTGGAGGTGGGGGTGGAGGTGCTCCGCCATCGCCTCCTGTAAATTCAAATGTTACATCAGCACCTTGTGCGCCATAATTAACTAATACTTGATAGTCGCCAGCAGGTTTCCAAAGTGGACCTGATGCTATAACTTCAGTAGAATAATCACCATTTCCATCAGGGGTTAATTGAGCAATTGCAATGATATTTCCATTAGCATCTAAAACTCTAAGTGTTACAACATTACTTGCATCATAATCTTTTACATGACCTGAAATTGTTACAGTATTACCTTGAGTATACAACTCTTGATCCGTCTCTACTGATAGTGGAGGAATTGAACTTGCAGGTACTTCTTGTGCAAAAATAGCTCCAGACATTCCGTAAGAAAGAATTGAAACAGCAAGAACTGTCAATGCGAGGCGTCCGGAAAGCGTCATATGCTGGAATTTACAACGTCTGAGAGTATTTAGGTATTTAGCGAAAGAAAAATTGACTCGATTATACTTGAATTATGCCTTTTTTGACTAAAAATTGAAGTGCTGTAATAAACTCATCATCAGAGATAAGATCACTAGACCACCATTTAGCATTATTTTTTATCCAATCTGGTAAAGTTTTTTCAGAAGTTTCAGACTTTGCAGTTTCTGGAAGTTCTATGATTCCTTCGTTAATCAAATGCTCCATTCCGTTAAAAAATTCATTATCTGAAACCATGTTTGATGACCACCATCCAGCATTATTTTTTATCCATGATGGAATTTCATGTGATGAAACTGAGAAGGTAGCTACACCAATTAACTTTCCTTGATATTCCAAATTAATTGAATAAGTACCAATTGGGGAATTATGATTTAACAGAATAATTGCTCTGTAACTTCCGCTATCAGTTGGAATTACAGCAAAATTTTCTTCTAGTTGATTTGGTCCATTAAGAAAAATAGAGAGTGGAACTCCTCTACTATGTCCCGTTAAAGTACCAGAAAGAACTACTTCTTTAGTTTCTTTGTATTTTGGTAAACTAAACTTTTCAGAATTCAAGGTGGGTGGTGATGCAGAACTATATTTTTTCATAGTAGAAAGACTGAAAATATTTGGATTGCCTGAATTATCTCTAAAATCATGATATTTTGCGTCTAAACTACCACCAGCAGTAGAGATTAGTTTTGTTCCGTCTTTATTGCAGATTTGTGAAGGCATTTTGAATGTGCCCTCAAAAACTCCTGTAGCAGGACCGGTTTCAACAAGTGTGAATCCAGTCGCAGCTAATCCTCCGTGTTGGACTCCATTAATTGTACATCTTTGATATCGAATATCTTTGATTTTAATTTCTAAGAGAATTGAACCATCTACTGTTCCAACAGTATCAACATTTGGAGAATTTGGATCATTTATCACCTGGTAAACTTCAATCGAATCATGGTTTTGGTTAAGATCAGAATCACGCAATATCATTGTAACAGGTTGACCGAATCTATATGTTGGTGAACTAGTACTAACAACTCCGGAATGTGTCAGTATATCTGATTTTGTAGATTTACTTACTTGTACACCAACTTGTTCAATATCTGAATAAGAAATTACAATTCCTTGCTCATCAATTAATCTGTCACTTACCAGAAATTTTACTTCATCATTAATCGTCCTAATTGTGGAAATAAAGTTTGGATCAATAACATTTAGTTGATTTGTAATTGCATATTCAATTGAGCCAGAAAATATTGCAGAGTTATTTGATGTTTCTTCTAATTCTAATCTATAAATTGCATTGTTAACTTCTTGAGTTCCTATTTCACCAAAAGAAAACAAATCAACGACAATGGGCTGAGTATTTTGTTCATTTAGTATTTCTCCTTCAGATAATGAATCATCTGAAGCATCAAAATTTATCACTAGAAAGGCAGTCCCCGACTTGGAGTTAATTGCAGTTACATCTGCATCATCAACTTGTTTGAAACCCTGTGCAGAAGATATATCACCACTCTCCAGAATTTCTACGGGAGTAGGATCTGCAAAACTATTAAAAAACAATGTCATATTAGTATCAGAAAAATCAGAAACACCTAATTGATTTTCAATAGATCTCAAATCAAAGTTTAACCAGTTTGTTCCTCGAGTATCTGCTTGTGATGTGTCTATTAATAATGATTTAAGGGAATTTGCACCATATCCAGTATTCAATGAGATTTTTTCAAAGTCAGCATTTGGTGTACCAGTAGTATCTATCACTAATCTATCAGATATATCATCAGGAACAGAGGAAGGAATGCTGGTACCTACACCAAGAGCGTCACTAGAGAATTCATAGAATCTTACATCAGATGCGTCTTCAAGAGTAAGAGGATCTCCAATCTGCAAGGTAGGAATTATAGCTGTACTTCGAAAAACATCAAGGTCATCATCATCTCCAGCATTGAGATTTTGGTCATTGTCAGTTAATGTCACAGATGCTTTTTTTCCTGGCTCCAGATTTCCAACGTCCATGCTTATTCCAATTGAGGCTGTGAATGTTCCTGTAAGAATCGACTGTGTAACATCATTGTATTGAATTGAGCCGGTTAATCCTCTAGGAGCAGTTGATAAAATTCCGATTGTGGATTCGGTTCCAGAGTCATAACTCTGAAAAATTCCCGAATTGGGTTCTGTCTCAACAAATGTTACAATTTGTGAATATGTATTTGTGCCATCAGATACAAAACTGTCAGGTTGATCGTTATTTGTTTTTAGTTCAACAACTGATCCTAGATTCATTAAAACAAATCCATTATCCTCAAAATTTAATGAAGATAGATGTGGTTTTAGATTAATCAGACCGGGTCCATTATTTGCAGAGTCAGAACCAGATTCTGTATATGCTTGATAAAATGAAATTGTATGTGTAGAGTTTACATTAAATGTCCACGAATCTTCATCTGAAGGATCTTGATTTAATTGAATGTCATAGATGGTTGCAAAAACTTCTGCTCCTGAAGGATAAGTCGTTCTATCAAGTTCAAATGTAATGTTAGGAATTTCATCATATTCTAGATTAACTTGTTGGGGATTTCCGGGTTTATTGTATTTTATTTCAACATCATTAAATGAAAATAATTGAATGATAGGCCATGCATCAGGATCTAACCCTATTTGTCCCGAAGAAACAGCAGGATTTGTGTTAATTGATTTTGCAGATCGTACAACATTATTTAGATTTGTAGTAGATGTTACTGATCCTGTACAGGTTGAAAGTGATGTTTGCCCATTTGTAAATCCTACAAGAAGTCCCTCTCTTGGAATAGCAACCCCCTCAGTTTCAGAAAAACTGGTACCTAAAACAGAATCTAAAGTACTACTAGAACAGAAAACTCCAAAGTCTAAACTTTCACCTTCTGCCCCGACTCCAGCATCTGCAACTATTTGGTCAGCTACTTTGGCCTGATTGATATTTGCAAAGTATGCATACCAATTCCCATCGGTTGCCTGAACCATACGTAGATCTTTTCCATTTAGTGTTACAGTGGGTTCGCCAACTGCGTCATCAATATCTTTTAGATCTGGATCATTTACTATTACTTCAACTACCATAGAGCCTACAAAGTGATTATCAAAAATTGAATTTTCAGCTGAAACTTGTAGATTGGGATTATCAGCAAAAGCACTTGTGCTAAGCGCTATGGAAAATAGAATAGATATGCTAAGTGCAAGAAATTTGATCAATTTTGCTCGATATTTTCAAAATATGCTCTTCAAGCAGAAATACTTGTCGTATAATTCATACTTTGAATTTAGAATACTTGTAATATACCAAAAAATAAGCAACCTAGATTAGTATGACAACATTTGTTAATCGCTCCCGTGTTTTACAAATTTCATTATATGCCATTCTTTCGGCATTTGTCGTAGAGCTAAGTTTTGGATTATTTACAAATAGTCTAGGGTTGATTACAGACAGTATTCATGCTCTTTTAGACAGTGTTGTCACAGTTGTTTTAATTTTAGCTGCAAGAATGGCAATGAAACCACCTGATGCAGAACACACCTATGGCCATGGAAAAGTAGAATCTTTAGGTGGGTTGATTGGTGGAATTGCAATTTTACTTATTGCAGGATATTTTATCTTTGAATCAATAGTTAGGGTACAGAGTCCTCCACCTGCAGTACTGCCAGGAGTTACTGCATTAATTGCAGGATTTTATACTATTGGTGTTGATATTTTCAGAATTACATTTCTAAGAAAATCCATTAAAAAAATGGGCGGTAGTACATTAAAGGCCGATTTTTATCACGCATTTATGGATTTGGGCTCTACAATGGTTGCCATTGTTGGAATAGTGCTAGTAACGTACGGGTTTTACTATGCAGACTTTTTTGCAGCATTAATTCTTGGAGTGGTTCTTGCAATTCTAAGCTTAAAGTTGATTTATCAAAGTGGAATGGATTTAACAGACATAATTTCGCCTGATCTTGTTTCAAAAGTAAAACAGATCGCTATAGATACACAAGGAGTGTTAGGAGCGGGACCAATCCTAATGAGAAAATCAGGGGATATAATTTTTGCAGAAGTTACTATTTCATTAAGGGGAGATGTTAGTTTTGATAAAGCTCATGAAATTAGCTCAAATGTCGAACAAAACATCAAAAATAAAATTGAAAATTCTTCAATAACAATTCATTTTGAGCCAACTTGGGAAGATGTTCCAAGAGATTCCAAGATAAATGAGATAGCTTCATCAGTTGAGGGAGTTAAAGGAGTTCATAATGTTAGCTCATATTCATCAGAAGGAAAAATCTTTGTCAGTTTGCATGTTATGGTAGACAGAGAGATCAATCTAGAAGATGCACATAATATTTCTGAAATAATAGAAGAAAAAATCCAAAAGACTATTCCTGAAATAGATCATATTACTATTCATTTAGAACCATACGTAACTGTACCTGAAAATCTTGGGGTAGAAGGAATAGAAACTGAAGAAAAAGTACGAAATATTCTAGAGACATATCCAGAAATCAAAAAAATAGGAAGAATCGTTACATTTCATTTTAAAGATATTATAAAAATTGAGATTGATTGTTCGTTTGAGAAAAGTTTGTCAATTGAAAAAGTTCATGATTTGACTTCAAACATAGAAAGAAAAATTCGTAGTCATTTTAAAAATTCAATAATTACTGTACACCCAGAACCGCTATAGGTTTGTTTTAAACAAGAATACTTGTCAAATACATTATCAACATTCCAATTGCAAATCCTGATGCAACTGCTGCACTTGAAAGATTTTTGTCGCCTTCTTCTCTAATCCATCTCAATATAGTTATAATTACTTGAAAAATTGCCCCAGCACCAACTGAAAGAAAAACTACAGAAGTAAATGGAGAATAAATAAAACCGCCAACCCATGCACCAAAAATTGCAGGAGCTCCTGCAATCATACCCATAGCAGCAAGTTTGCCTATCATAGTTTTTCCTCTGGACATAGGTGCTGCAATGGCAATACCTTCTGTAGTATTATGCAATGCAAAACCAACAATCAGAAAAGTGCTAAATGCAATAGAACCTAGGCCAACTGCTGCACCAATTGCTAATCCTTCTCCAAAGTTATGTAATCCAATTCCAATAGAAATCATTAATGCAACTGCAACTGGTTTTGCAATTCTAGAAGAGTTTGCTCTTTGAACTAATTTCTCTCCAGAGTAATATAATCCAAGAAAAGATAAAACAACTACAGTTGCAACAAGTAAAGCTCCATTAAAGCTTCCAGCTAGACTTTCATCTGAAACCTCTATAGCTTCTTCAACAGAATCGATTCCTAAGAAAAGTAGCAATCCAGCAGTTAGAGCCAAGAAGAAATGATATTTTGTTTTACTGATTTTTTTGATAAAGGGAAGCCAAAGTAGTCCAATCATTACTGGAATTATTCCAACATAGGTACCAATTATTGCAAAAAATCCTGCCAACTCCAAGTTTGGCTCTAAAGCAGGAGCAGCAGCTGCTACATCTTTTTCAAATCTTGTTCCATCTTCTATTGTGATTCCTATAAGATATGGTTCTGCCTCATTCCATTCAAAAGGGATTCTCACAAGAGCTGCCTCATATCGTTCTAGGAATCTATCAGGTTCAACAGCAGCGGGTTGTATTCTATCATTAACATCTGCCATCATAATTTCAACCGAGATTGGCCCAGTGTTTCTAACGGTAGCTTGAATTTCAGAATCAACAAAATCTATCTTTTCTATAGTAACTTCGGGTAGAGGAATACCTAAATCTAAGAGTCCAGAGCCAGGCCCAAAAATGTATGCTATCATCAGTACTAGAAATACAAATGGAATAACTCCACTTGCAATCAACTTAATTTTTGATTGGTTTTTGTTAATTTCCATATTCTAGTACCCCTTGAGATGATTGGTCTGAATTGTCTTGGGCTAGGAATATCCCGACCCAGCCTTTTTCGGAAAATTCAACTTTATGAGCATGAAATAGGTATTTTCCTGGATAATCATACGTAAATTCCATAATTCCTCTTTCAGTTTGAGACAGAGTAATCATATCAGTGTAAAATGAGGGTACGGTATCAGTTCCTGTTGGATAGTAATGATAGAGATTTCCATGTAAGTGTAAATTGTTTATAGGATCAAATTCAACCATGTTAACAACATAAACTCGAATTAATTCACCAGTGTTGATTTGAATTGGATGATGTTGATAATAAAATGGAATTGTGTTTGCAGCATAAAAATTATTTTCAGCATCAAAATCAGTATCTAAACCATTAAGAACCATCACCATTTCATCTGCTACTGGCCTACCTTCTTTAGGATCAACAATAAAAACACCGTATAGACCGCGTACAATGTGTTCTTCTAAAGGCATTACATGACAATGATATGGATGAACTCCAACCGGTCCAGCTCTAAATTCATATGTGAATTGACCTCCTCCAGAACCAACCATTTCAAATACTCCATCCATTTCTGCAGGATGGATTCCATGAAAATGCATGGTATGTAATTTTGAACCATTGTTGATGAAGTTAATTCGTACTAAATCACCTTCAGTTGCACGAATTGTTGGTCCAGGTACAGTTCCATTAAAAGTCCAAACATTAAAGAAGACTCCTGGTGAAACTTCCATTATTTTATCATCTTCAGCGATTATTGTATATTCTCGAAGAGTAGTGCCATCTTCAAGTTGTGAAATTCTACCATAGTTAAAATCTCTAAGATAATCCATAGGATCAAACTCCATGGTACTCAAAGTGTAAAGTGGATCTAAAACTTCGCCTGAAGTTTTTACAATTCCACCAGAATGAGTTACAAAGATTTTTTCTTCTTGTTGAGCATCAGAAACTATAGGAAAAATTAAGAAAAGCATTCCAATAACCCCTATGATAGAAAATGAAAACATCATAGTTTTTGTGCGTGAATTAATCAATACGCCGATTCCATTCTTGGTTTATTTAAAATTTAGCCTAGGCTAACTTTTTTGCATTAGACTAAGTTTCTTAAATTGGGTTAATTTTAAAAATTATCAAAAAATATGCCTAAAAACCAAGTTTTAACTAATGGTGTTGACTTGGACGGATCATGCACAAATCAGGAATTCTTCTAATAATTATGGGAGGAATTTTGGCTGCAGGTCTTGTATTGTCATTTTATTCAGCACAATGGACAACTCAAAATCTTAGTCGTGATGATGAAAATCTTTTAGGGGGAGGATCATTAGAAATAATTTCTGAACTTGATCCTTTAACTAGTCAGACTGGAATTTTTGCAGTAAACATTTTAGATTTTCAAAAAGGGACAATTTCTGTTAAAGTGTTTGATCCTATTGATGCTCAGATCATCTCAAAAACAATTGAAATTGATAGATACCAAGAAACGTTTGAAATATCGCTTGAAGGTTCACATAGATTAGTTATTGAAAATACTGGAATGGAAGAATCTCAGGTTTTTGGAGCAATTGGACATATGCCATCTGAAAATGTTACGTATCTCAATTATGCAGGGTTTTATCTTTTAATTGCTGGATTGATTGGTATGGGTGCAGTTGGAGTATATGCTGTTAAAAATAAACGTAAATCAAAATTTAGTTAAGATAGCTGTCCATTTTGGTTAATCCATCTACAGCACCTTCAAAATTTTCATTATTTTCAATTAGTTCAGAAAGTTTTTCACTATTTGCTGTAAAAATAATTTTTTCATTTTCTGTTTTGATTTTCACTAAATCACATTCTATAAAATAAGATAGTCTTTCATTAACTTCTTCTTCTGAAATTTCAGCGGTTTTTGCAAGATAAGATAACTCCTTTTCTCCGTTTTCAAGTTCTGCTAAAATTCCAGATGTGATAGGATCAAACATGGAATCGATGATTTTGTTTCTGTCAAATGAATCGCCCATTAAATTCACCAAGTTTGTTTTGAGTTTAAAACTTTTTTCGTTTTATCCAGATAATCGGTGACTAAAATGTGTTCCATGTTTTCTTGATTAATGTGATATGTTTTTCCTCGAAGTTGTTTCTCTAGGGTACGGGCATAGTCTAAAAGCTCTGTTTCTTCACTAACTACTATAGTGTCAATATCGATTCCTTCTCGTTTGCATTTTTTTGCTTCAATAATTGTTCTTTTGTCAATTTTTGGATCTACTTTTTTGTACCTATAGCAAAGGTAAACAAGTCTATTAGGATCAGTATCTAATTTCATATTTTTTTCATTTTGTACCTTAGAAATTACAGATTGATCAGGGGTATAGAAGTTAGAATAAGGTTTTTCTGATATGATTTCATTTTTTTGATATTCGTTATCAACATAACATGCGCTGGGTTGACCATCTGTAATCATAACAATTCTTTTATTATGAGTAGAAGTTTTTGCCAAAATTTTTCTTGCAAGCCTTAATGCTGCTTGATAATTTGTATAATGTAGAAAATTATCATTTGCATCATATGTTTTTAGAAATGGTATATCAAATGGGTTCACAATAGAGGCCATTGAGCCAAAACCTACAACAAATATTGTATCATTAGGAAAGAATTTTTTGTTAAGTATGTATAAGCTCCATAGAGCTTTTTTTGCAGCCTCAATTCTGCTTTTTCCACCAGGAGTAAGAGATTGTTTCATTGTTGAACTCAAATCAATACAATAAACAATTGCTGCACGAACATCTTCTAGTGTTTCAAATTCTTCAAGATCTTCTGGTTCAAGTGCAAGAGGAAAATCAATTTTTTTAGAATTTTTTGAAAGTCGTTTAATGGAATTAAGGATGGTTTGAGGGGCACTTAGATATTTTATGTCGTCACCAGGTTCAAATCTTCTTGTG
>JABAOH010005306.1_pt1 | contig 16465 bp, 12 predicted proteins | sample 7062181 | NCBI WGS metagenome assembly JABAOH01 (sample SAMN14538630, study PRJNA623070) | marine sediment metagenome | biome: marine biome [ENVO:00000428]; feature: marine pelagic biome [ENVO:01000023]; material: deep marine sediment [ENVO:00002113]; isolation source: pool of 5 deep marine...
TGCGATCAGAGAAGGCGGACGGACGGTCGGTGCCGGCACGGTCACCGATATCTTGGAGTAAAAAGAGCGAGAAGACACTAATCGCTGAAATCATACGGGAAGCAGATGAGAGAGATAATCACCCTTCAGTGCTCCGAATGCAAGCGGAGGAATTACACGTCCACACGGAATAAAAAGGTGCAGAAGGACAAGCTCGAACTGAAAAAGTTTTGCAAATTTTGCCATAAACATACACTTCATAAAGAGACCAAATAGGAATACGGATAAGGAATACAAATTCAGGAAGATAGACTGAAGGGAAATAACGAAAAATAAGGAATAGCCCATCAGGCCATAAAGATAATCGATAGTTACACGAACAAAAGGAGGACGCATAAAGAGAGAGGTGAGTAGCTCAACTGGCTAGAGCATCGGTCTCCAAAACCGAAGGTTGCGGGTTCGAGTCCTGCCTCACCTGCCAGAATGATCTCAATATTCATTGATTTCGAATAAAAGTATTGAGAAATTCAAGAATCACAAGGTGTCTTGAAAAGTAAAGGTTAAAGAATGAGCAAAAAAATCAGATGGTATAAACGGCTTTCCAATTTCCTGAAAGGCGTTCGGGCTGAGATCAAAAAAGTCACGTGGCCTTCGCGAAATGAGGTGTACAGCACGACCATTGTGGTGATCATTGCGACTTTTTTCTTCGGATTCTACCTTTACTTTATGGATCTTATTTTTTCCTGGGCGATAAAGCACATCAAAGCCCTGTTTGGATAGATTGAGTGAAATAATGGCTAAAAATTGGTATGTCGTTCACACGTATTCAGGATTTGAAAAATTCGTGGCGGAGTCTGTTCGTCAAAGGGCTGCTGAGTTGAACTTAGAGGACCAGATCGGCCAGATTATCATCCCGACTGAGGGTGTCGTGGAGATCAAGGGGGGGAAGAAAGTCGTTTCAACCAAAAGATCTTATCCAGGATATATCCTGATTGAAATGGAGATGTCTGATGAAAACTGGCACATCATCCGTGAAACACCGAAGGTGACCGGTTTTGTGGGATCCGGAAAGAAGCCTTCCCCTTTGAGCAGCGATGAAGTGAGCCAGATTGTGGAGCATATGGAAACAACCTCTGAGCAGCCAAAACCGAAACACTCTTTCGAAAAAGGAGAAGCGGTTCGGATTATCGATGGGCCTTTTTTCAATTTCAACGGGATTGTCGAAGAAGTGAACCATGAGAGGAACACGTTGAAAGTGTTGGTGACCATCTTTGGGCGCTCGACTCCCGTAGAGCTGGAATTTTTACAGGTTGAAAAGATATAGGAGGAAGCATGGCCAAAGAAGTTGTGGCGAAGATCAAACTTCAGATTGTCGCAGGGCAGGCGAGTCCGGCTCCTCCTGTGGGGCCTGCTCTCGGTCAGCATAACGTGCCCATCATGGATTTTGTGCGCCAGTTCAACGATAAGACAAATAAGATGGAGGAAGGGACTGTTGTTCCTGTTATCATCTCGGTCTTCAAGGACAGAAGTTTCAATTTCATAATCAAAACTCCTCCAGCCTCGTATCTCCTGAAGAAGGCCGCGGGTATCGCCAAAGGCTCCGGGGAACCGAACAAGGAGAAAATCGGAAAAGTGACCGAGAAGCAGATCGAAGAAATCGCTAAAGTGAAAATGGCGGATCTCAACGCATTCAGCTTGGACGCAGCCAAAAAAATCATCGCAGGCACAGCCAAAAACATGGGATTGGAGATTGTCAGTGGCTAAAAGAGGAAAAAAATACAATCAATCCAGGGAATTGATAGATAAAGAGGACTTCTCTCTGGAGGAATCCGTGAGTCTCGTCAAGAAGCTCAGTTTCGCCAAGTTTGATGAATCTGTGGACATCTCTCTTCGTATGGGAGTGAACCCGAAGCATTCTGATCAGATGGTGAGAGGCACGATTGTTCTTCCCCATGGGACGGGCAAAACAAAGAAAGTCTGTGTGATCGCTTCCGGTGAAAAGATTAAAGAGGCGGAGGAATCCGGAGCCGATTATGTCGGCGGAGATGAGATTATTGAAAAGATTTCTAAAGGCTGGATCGATTTTGAAGCTGTGATCGCGACTCCGGATGTGATGAGAAACGTCGGGAAGCTGGGACGTATCCTCGGAACAAAAGGACTGATGCCCAATCCAAAATCTGGAACCGTGACTTTTGATGTGAAGAAAGCGGTTCAGGAAATTAAATCCGGACGGGTGGAGTTCAGGGTTGATAAAACAGCCATCATCAACGTCTCCATCGGAAAAGTTTCTTTTTCTGAGGATAAGCTTAAGGAGAATATTAGATCTTTCATTCAAGCGGTTACTCAGGCGAAGCCGCCCGCAGCCAAAGGGAAATACATCAAGAGCATACACATTTCATCCACTATGGGGCCGTCCATCAAGCTTTCAGAGGAAGTCACAGAGCTATAGGAGAGGAAGAGTGAATAGAGAGGATAAGGAAAAGCAGGTCAAGGAATTGAGTGAAGCTTTTAACAGCTGCGACAGTTTTTACCTTGTTGATTTTCTGAATATGTCCGCTTCTAAGGCTGTCGAGCTGAGAAGGATGTTTCGGGATAACAATTATACATTTCGAGTGGTGAAGAATCGCCTCGCCTTGAGAGCTCTGAGAGAAGATTTTCCCCAGGGTCTAAGACAATCCTTTCAGGGATTGACAGCCATTGCGTTCGCTCCCCAAGATCCCATCGGGCTGGCGCGCCTGATCGAAGATTTTTCAAGCCGAAACAAGATTTTAAACGTAAAAGCGGGTATTCTCGAAGGAGAATTTCTCTCTGCAGATAGATTTAAAGAAGTGGCAAACTTGGTCTCTCGAGAGGAGATGTTGGCCAGATTCGGAAGTTTAATGGCCGCCCCGTTGAGGAGACTGTTAAGGACTTGGCATGCCCCACTCAGTGGTATAGGCACGCTGTTGAGTCAATTAAAAACTAAAAAATAGAGTTGGAGGTAAAAATGCCCAAAGCACAAACCAAGGAAGCTGGCGAGGCCGCGAAGGAAAAAGAAGTCGCGAAGGAAAAAGAGGCCGCGAAGGAAAAAGAAGCCGCCGCAGAAAAAGAGGTGACAAAGGAAAAAGAAGTCGCTGAAGAGAAAGAAGTGACAAAGGAAAAAAAAGGCACGAAAGAAAAACCAGCCGCTAAGGGAAAAAAAGAGGCAGGAAAACTGACAAAAGAGCAGTTTTTTAGTCACTTGGATAACCTGACGGTATTGGAACTCGCTGACTACATCAAAGAATTCGAAGAAAGGTATGGCGTGAGCGCCGCTGCAGCTCCCGTAGCCATGGCTGCCCCGGGAGCAGCTCCTCAAGGTGAGGCTCCTGCTGAAGAAGCGAAATCAGAGTTCACAATCCTTCTCAAGACTGTCGGTGAAAAGAAGATCAACGTGATTAAGACGGTGAGAGAGGTGACGAGTCTCGGCTTGAAGGAAGCGAAGGATTTAGTGGACAGCGCTCCTAAGCCTGTCAAAGAGAATGTTTCTAAGGAGGAAGCGGAGGAGATCAAGGCAAAGTTTGAAGCAGTCGGAGCAGAAGTGGAATTGCAGTAATTCGATAGTGAAATTGATTAGATTCATAAAATATATCTGTATTCGAAAAACTCTTCTGAGAGAAGGACTATGATGGAAGAATTGAAAAATAACAATCGGGAAAGAGTCGATTTTTCAAAGATTAAAACGGCTTTTCCGATGCCTGATTTGCTGGCCATCCAAAGAGGCTCCTACGCAGAGTTTCTTCAAATGGAACTCCTGCCAGAGGAAAGAAAAGACATCGGATTGCAGGCGGCATTCAAGGATGTGTTCCCTGTTTCTGATTTCAAGGAAACCACGCAGCTGGATTTCATCAGTTATTCGATCGGCGACTGGGAGTGCAAATGTGGTCGTTTGAAGGGGGTTGAGAATTCGCGCGGTCGGTGCAATGGCTGCGGAACCCTTCTGCCCTCAGATGCAGAACTCACAGAAAAGGAGATTTGTCCGTATTGTGGCGCGATGAGAAAAATTGAGGTTCCTCTCTGCGACCATTGTGGAGATACAGTGAGCCTGAAGATGAAGTATTCTCCGATGGAGTGTCTCCAGAAGAGTTACACTTTTGCTGTACCGCTCAGGTTGAAAGTCAGATTGATTTCCTGGGAAAAGGATGCGTCGACAAAAGCCAAAAGATTGAAGCATATCAAAGAGCAAGAGGTCTACTTTGGTGAAATTCCATTGATGACTGAGAAGGGGACATTCATTTTTAACGGGATTGAAAGAGCTGTTGTCAGTCAACTTCAAAGATCTCCTGGAGTCTTTTTCAGACAGGGAGAGGGTAAAGGGTTCTATGTGGGGAAGATCATTCCTTACAGAGGAGCTTGGGTGGAATTCGAGTATGACAGCAAAAACATCCTCTACGTCAGGCTGGACCGGAAAAAGAAATTCTTGATTTCAGTGTTCTTGAGGGCTTTGGGATTTGGGTCGGATGAAGCCATTCTGCGCCTTTTTTACAAGGCCTCCAAGATCACTCCGAAAGAGGGAAGGCTCTTTTGGGAAATGGAAGAGAGTCTTATCGGGAAGATACTCGGAGCGGACGTCATCGATCCTAAATCCAAAAGAGTTATAGTCAAGGCTAAAGAGAAGATCACGAAAGAGTTGTACGAAAAGTTGAAAAGCAAAAAGATTAAAAGAGTTGCCTTGGCAGACAGAGAATTTAAAGGGGCTTATTCGCTTTCCTCCTTAGATGAATTGATTAAAATCGGGGAAGAGATAAGCGATTCCCAGCTGGAGGAGTTGAAGGGACAAAAAGGATCTTTTGAGGTATTTTTTCCGGCCAGTGATGAGTTTGGAGAAATCATCGTTAATACGTTGAAAAAGGATTCAACCACAGACACGAATCAAGCTCTGGCTGAGATTTATCGGAAGCTGAGACCAGGAGAGCCGCACACGATGGAGAGTGCCCACAATCTCTTCCGCAGTCTTTTCTTTAACCCGCAGAAATACAATTTTTCTCGGATCGGCCGGTTGAAAATGAACATCAAATTAGGACTGGAACGCCCCTTGGAAGAAAAGACGCTCTCCTCCCTTGATTTTGTTGAGGTGATCAAGTACTTGCTGCGACTGCGCCAAGGAGAAGGATCTCTGGATAACATCGATCACTTGGGAAATCGTCGAGTCCGCTCTGTCGGTGAGCTTGTTGAGAATGCTTTTCGCATCGGATTAACACGAATGGAAAGAACAGTCAAAGAGAAGATGACAGTGGCCACGGACTTAGCCTCGGCCATGCCTCAAGATCTGATCAATTCGAAACCTGTCATCGCCGCCTTGAAAGAATTTTTCGGGAGCTCTCAGCTTTCTCAGTTCATGGATCAGATCAACAGTCTGGCCGAAATCACGCATAAAAGAAGATTGAGCGCTCTGGGTCCGGGAGGCTTGAGTCGGGAGAGAGCCGGTTTTGAAGTCAGGGACATTCAATCTTCTCATTATGGAAGAATTTGCCCCATCGAAACGCCCGAGGGGCCGAACATCGGCTTGATATCTTCTTTGAGTTGTTTTGCACGTGTGAACGACTTCGGATTCGTTGAGACCCCCTATCGCAAAGTCAAAAACGGACGGATCATCGATTACGTGAGGATCCTTCACCCGGGAGGGAGCTCCTTTAAGGTCGGAGAAATCATCGAAAAAGATAAGCTTCAGAGAGATGTCGCCAAAACTCAAAAGGGAAAATCTCGAAATCTCCCGGTTGTCGAGCCTTATTGCTTTTATTTGACAGCCTGGGAGGAAGAACAATACAACATCGCTCAGGCGAATGCTCTTGTGGATGAAAAAGGAAACCTCGTCAATGAACTGATCAGCGCCAGACGGGCAGGAGACTTTAAAGTCCTCCCCAGAGACCAGATTGACTATATGGATGTGTCTCCCAAACAGCTTGTGTCTCTCTCCGCGGCTTTGATTCCCTTCTTAGAGCATGACGATGCCAACCGGGCTTTGATGGGATCGAACATGCAGAGACAGGCCGTTCCTCTGCTCAGGCCTGAAGCGCCTCTTGTCGGAACGGGCATGGAGCACCTTGTGGCAAAGGGTTCCAAAGACGTTGTTGTCTGTAAGCGGTCAGGGATTGTGGAGTTTGTGGATGCCGAAAGAATCCTGATTCGAGTGGATGAAAAGGAGACCGCGAAAGAATACGAGGTCGGGACAGATCTCTATCTCCTCATAAAATTCTTGAGAACGAACCAGAATACCTGCATAAGCCACAGACCCATAGTCCGGAAGGGAGATCGAGTCGCAAAAGGTCAAATTCTCGCGGACAGCTCCTGCACGGATGGGGGAGAGTTGGCTCTCGGCCGGAATATACTGTGTGCTTTCATGCCGTGGAGGGGGTATAACTTCGAGGACGCCATCATTGTCAGCGAAAAATTGATTAAAAAAGATATTTTCACCTCCGTGCATATCGTTGAAGAGACCATAGAAGCACGGGATACTAAACTGGGTCCTGAGGAAATCACCAGAGACATTCCGAATGTTCCGGAAGAGCTTCTGCACAATCTGAACGAGAACGGAATTGTCAGGATAGGAGCGCACGTGAAATCCGGTGATATCCTGGTTGGAAAGGTCGCCCCCAAAGGAGAGACGCAGCTCTCCCCTGAAGAGAAGCTGCTGAAGGCGATATTCGGGGAAAAAGCTCTGGATGTGAAGGACGCCTCTTTGTACTGCTCACCGGGCATAGAAGGGACGGTCATCGATGTCAGGATTTTCTCTCGAAGAGGAACTGAAAAGGGAACCTGGGCCAAAGCTATCGAGAAGGAAGAGATCGCCAAGATGAAGAGAAACCTGGATGACGAGATCAGTATCCTCGAGGGCGAGAAATTGAGAAAGATGAGGAGTGTCCTCAAGGGAGAAGCAGTCGATAAGGAGCACACTTTCGGGGACATCACCATAAAGAAAGGAACTAAACTGGATGAGAAAATATTGAATAAGCTGGAATCCGGTGATATCCCTAAACTGAAGCTGAAAGCCAAAGCGGATCGGGATAAGAAACTCAAGGATATTGAAAAAAAAGTGAAACGTCAGATCGAGGCTCTTCGAGCCATTTACAAAGAAAAAGCCGATGGCCTGAAGGAAGGCGATGAACTCGCTCCGGGTGTGATTCAGACGATTAAAGTCTACATTGCCATGAAGAGGAAACTCTCGGTGGGGGATAAGGTTTCAGGCCGCCACGGAAATAAAGGAATCATCGCCAAAATCGTTCCAGAGGAAGATATGCCGCGTTTGCCCGATGGGAGACCCGTGGATATCGTTCTGAATCCGTTGGGCGTTCCCTCCCGAATGAATGTCGGGCAGATACTGGAAGCCCATCTGGGTTGGGCCGCCAAGGAACTCGGCCTCTGGATCTCAACCCCGGTGTTCGACGGGATTTCTGAGGCTGAGATCAAAGAGCTCCTCGAGAAAGCCGAGCTGCCTGAGTCGGGGAAGATCCCGCTGTACGACGGGATTACGGGAGAACTGTTGGAAAACGAAGTCACTGTCGGATATGTGTATATAATGAAACTCTACCACCTGGTGGATGATAAAATTCATGCGCGTTCTACCGGTCCTTACTCCTTGATCACGCAGCAGCCTTTGGGGGGAAAGGCTCAATTCGGTGGACAGCGTTTTGGAGAAATGGAAGTGTGGGCGCTCGAGGCCTACGGCGCCGCCTACACACTCCAGGAGCTCCTGACTGCAAAGTCCGATGACGTGGAGGGGCGCGCCATGATCTATGAGGCCATTGTCAAGGGAGACCTCGATTTTCAACCCGGACTTCCTGAATCTGTGAATGTTCTCATCCGGGAGCTCCAGAGCCTTTGCCTGAACGTGGAACTGGAGAAAAAGGAAGAAAAGGAAGAAATTCTACCCTGGGGAATTGATGTTCCTCAAATCTTAAAAGGAGATTCATGATGGAAGGAAGGCAAGTGATGGCGGGAAAGCCAAGGGTTGATTTTGACCGTGTTCGAATCAGCATTGCTTCTCCGGAGAAAATTAAAAGTTGGTCCTGGGGAGAGGTGACCAAGCCTGAAACCATCAATTACAGGACATTCAAGCCAGAAAAGGATGGCCTTTTCTGTGCCAAAATATTCGGCCCGATAAATGATTACGAATGTCTCTGCGGAAAGTACAAGAGGATGAAATACAGGGGGATTATCTGTGAGAGGTGCGGCGTTGAAGTGACCAAATCCAAGGTGCGCCGAGAACGGATGGCACATATTGAACTGGCTTCTCCAGTGGCTCATATCTGGTTTTTCAAGGGAATCCCGACACGGATCGGCCTGGTCCTCGACCTTTCGATCAAAGAATTGGAGAAGGTTCTGTATTTTGAGTCCTATATCGTTGTCGATCCGGCAGACACTCCTCTCCAAGAGAGGCAGCTTTTAACGGAGGAAGAGTTCAAAGATGCCCAGGAAAAATACGGAGACGCCTTTGAAGCTTCGATAGGGGCGGAAGCGATTAAGAAGTTACTCGTGCGGATAAACATTAATAAAGAAGCGGAGCGCCTGAGGGAACTGATGAAAACAGACGCTTCCCAGCAGCGGAAACTGCGTTACGCGAAAAGATTAAGGGTCTTTAAAGCTCTCAGAGTTTCAGGAAATCGTCCCGATTGGATGATCCTGGATGTTATCCCGGTCATTCCCCCTGATTTAAGACCGTTAGTCCGGTTGGATGGCGGACGGTTTGCCACATCTGACCTCAATGATCTTTACAGAAGGGTCATTAACCGCAACAACAGATTGAAAAAATTGATCGAACTCAAAGCCCCTGAACTCATCATTCGCAACGAAAAGAGAATGCTGCAGGAGGCGGTGGATGCGCTTTTTGACAACGGAAAAAGAGGACGGGTGCATTTGGGTGCCAACCGGAGGCCTCTGAAATCTTTAAGCGAGGCCTTGAGGGGAAAACAGGGGAGATTTCGTCAGAATCTTCTTGGGAAGCGCGTGGATTATTCTGGACGATCTGTTATCGTGGTCGGGCCGGAGCTCAAATTGAACCAGTGCGGATTGCCGAAGAAAATGGCTCTTGAGCTGTTTAAACCATTCATTTTCCATAAGTTAGAAAAAGAAGGGCTCGTCCCGAGTGTAAAGGTCGCCAGAGAATGGCACGAACAGGAGAGGCCCGAAGTGTGGGATTATCTGGAGGAAGTCGTCAAAGAGCATCCTATTCTTCTCAACCGAGCTCCCACTCTTCATCGTCTGGGGATCCAGGCATTTGAGCCGATTCTCGTGGAGGGAAAAGCGATTCAGATCCATCCGCTTGTCTGTGCGGCGTTTAACGCGGACTTTGATGGAGACCAGATGGCTGTCCATATTCCTCTCTCGGTGGAGGCGCAGGTCGAAGCTCAAACGCTGATGCTTTCGACTCAGAATATTCTCTCTCCGGCTCATGGCCGGCCTCTTGCGATTCCCAGTCAAGATATGGTGTTGGGTTGTTACTACCTCACTTTAGATAAAAAAGGGAAGAAAGGAGAAGGACGCATCTTCGGTTCTCAAGACGAAGTGCTGCTGGCTCTGGAAAACAAAGAAGTGACTCTTCATTCGTTGATCAAATTGCGTTTCAAGGGTTTATTCATGAACCTTTCCACATACTATGATGACCAGGCCGTCATGACATGTCCGGTTTCCGAGCTGGATAATCAACTCATCGAAACAACTCCAGGTCGAATCATATTCAACAATATTCTTCCCGAAGATATTCCCTTCATAAACGGCATAATGAGGAAGAAAGGGCTCGAGAGCTTGGTCTTTTATGCGTATTTGAAGGTGGGTCTTGAGCCCACGATTGAAGTGCTGGACAAAATGAAAGAACAGGGTTTCAATTATGCGACCTATGCGGGTTTCTCTCTGGGGATTGACGATTTCATCATCCCGAAGGAGAAAAGTGAACTCGTGGAAAGAGCCCAGAAAGAGGTCCAGCGGATCGAAAAACTGTACAGGGAAGGAACGATCTCCGCAGGAGAGCGCTTCAACAGAGTTGTCGAGATCTGGGGTTCTGTGACGGATAAAGTCTCCCTGGCAATGATTGACCGGATGAAAAGACTAAGCTTTGAAGGAAAGGAATTGAATTCTCTGTTTGTGATGGCCGATTCCGGGTCTAGAGGAAACAAACAGCAGATTCGTCAATTGGCCGGAATGCGCGGACTGATGAGTAAGCCTTCCGGAGAGATCATCGAGACTCCGATCGTATCGAATTTAAGAGAGGGCCTGAATGTTTTGCAGTACTTCATATCCACTCACGGAGCACGGAAGGGATTGGCGGATACAGCACTGAAGACCGCGAATTCAGGTTATCTCACACGGAAGCTGGTGGATGTATCCCAAGAGGCGATCGTGGACGAAGAAGACTGTGGGACACTGAAAGGTGTCAATGTGTCCGCGATTGTCGAGAATGGAGAGCTGATCGAGCCTTTCGTGGACAGAATCGTTGGCAGAATATCATTGGAAAAAGTTCGCCATCCGGATACCGATGAGGTCATTGTGGATACGAACAAGGAAATTACAGAGGAAATCGCCCAGAAATTTCAGGAAGTGGGGATCGAGAATGTCAGAATCCGGTCCATGCTGACTTGTGAATCGAAGAGAGGTGTCTGCAGGCTCTGTTACGGACGGAACATGTCGACAGGTGCGCTTGTTGATTTGGGAGAGGCGGTCGGAATTATCGCGGCTCAGTCTATCGGAGAACCGGGGACCCAGCTGACTATGAGGACCTTCCATGTGGGGGGGATCGCAATGCGGGGAGCCGAGAGGTCCAAGCTTGAAGCGAAAAATGATGGGTTTGTTAAATTCAACAACTTGAAATCTGTGATCGACAGTGAGGGTTCGTTGATCGTCGGGAACAGAAATGCCAACATCGCTATCCTTGACCACAGGGGAAGAGAGATCGAGCATTATCAGGTTCCCTACGGAGCCAAAATACTCGTTAAGGATGGGGAGGAAATCAAAACCAGGCAGGAATTTGCCGAATGGGATCCTTTCAGTACTTTCATCCTGACTGAGGACTCTGGAGTCGTGCGCTTTCATGATGTCGCTCTCGGAGTCACGATGGAGGAGATTCAGGATGAGTTCACGGGATTGGTGACACGGTCGATCATCGAGCCGAAAGACGAAAAGATGCAGCCCCGGATTGAGATTATCTCACCGAGGAAGAAGGATGATAAAGGCCGGCCCGTAGTGCTCAGAAGATACTTCCTGCCTTCCGGAGCCAACCTTGAAGTCAACGACCAAGATAAGGTCCATGCCGGAGAGATTCTGGCCAAAATTCCGAGAGAGGTCGCACGAACAAAGGATATCACTGGGGGTCTGCCCCGAGCAGAGGAGCTTTTTGAGGCGCGAAAGCCGAAACAACCTGCTGCTATCTCTGAGATAGATGGAGCCATCGAGGTTGGCGGTCTTGTGAGAGGTCACAGGAAGCTGACGGTGAAGAACGAAAGAGGAGGAGAAAAGGAGTACTTTATTCCCAAGGGAGCCCATTTGAGTATCGCTGAAGGAGAAAGAGTCAGGGCGGGAACCGCTTTGATGGACGGACCTGTAAATCCTCATGACATCCTGAAAGTTCTTGGGGAAAAGGAGCTGGCGGAGTATCTTTTGAGAGAGATTCAGGCAGTTTACAGGCTCCAGGGAGTTCACATCAATGACAAGCATATTGAGATCATCATCCGCCAGATGATGAGGTGGGTCAAGGTCGAGGAAGTCGGAGACACTGAATTTCTTGTGGATGAGCAGATCGATAAATTCGTATTCCAGGATGAAAACGAGAAGGTCATAAAGAAGGGCGGAAAACCCGCAAAAGCGAGACCTCTCCTTCTGGGGATCACCAAGAGCGCCTTGAGTACGGACAGCTTCATCTCCGCCGCATCCTTTCAAGAAACGACCCGAGTCCTGACGGAAGCGAGTTTGTATGGGAAGGTTGACCACCTGAGACGGCTCAAAGAGAATATTATAATGGGCAGGATAATCCCTGCTGGAACCGGTTATAAATTGTATCGAGCTGTGGAGTTGAAGGCAGAAAAAGAGGAGGAGGCTGAGAAGGAACTCGACCTTCCGCTTCAGAGTTAGAATTTCCTCTAACTGCCTTTAAAATCTTGACATAGCAAGCTGTTTTTGCTATTATCCACACATTCGCACCGGGAGATTTTTACCTTCGGAGCGGATAAAATAATCTATTTTAAGGAGATGTTGTATTGCCTACTGTAAACCAGTTGGTCAGAAAAGGTCGCAAGACAAAGAAAGAGAAGAGCAAGTCTCCTGCATTAGAGATGTGCCCTCAAAAAAGAGGTGTGTGTACGCGAGTTTTCACGACTACGCCGAAAAAGCCTAATTCTGCCATGAGAAAAGTGGCTCGAATTAGACTGACAAATAATGTTGAGGTGACAGGCTATATTCCGGGAGTAGGCCATAACCTCCAAGAGCACTCGATCGTTATCATTCGAGGTGGACGCGTTAAAGATTTGCCTGGAGTTCGTTACCATGTCATTCGGGGTTCTTTAGACTGCGAAGGAGTGGAGGACAGGATGAAAGGCAGGTCCAAATACGGAAGCCGAAGACCCAAAGAGAGAAGGATCGCAGAATAGAGGAGTCGATTATGCCCCGAAGAGGTACAGTCAAGAAGAGAAAACCGAAACCAGACCATTTCTACAACAGCACACTCATATCCAAATTCATAAACACCGTTTTAAAGAAGGGAAAGAAGAGTTTAGCCGAAAAGATCGTTTACAGTGCGATGGACCAGGTCAAGGATAAAGCCAAAGAAGATCCTTTGAAAATATTCGAAAAGGCGGTAGAGAACGTCAGGCCCGTGCTCGAGACAAAATCGAGAAGAGTGGGCGGGGCCACTTATCAGGTTCCGGTGGAGGTTCCGTTAAACCGGTCGAACTCTTTGGCCGTCAGGTGGATCATCAGGTACGCCAGAGAAAGAGCCGGCAAAAGCATGGTCGAGAAGCTTTCAGCAGAGATCATTGATGCGGCGAGCAATCGAGGCGGCGCGATCAAGAAAAAAGAAGATACACATAAAATGGCTGAATCCAATCGGGCTTTTGCTCATTATAGATGGTAGTCTCCCTTATAAAGAGAGAGAATTTGATTTCAATACACATGGAGTGGAGTTTTGACAAGAAGACATCCAATCGACAAGGTCAGAAATATCGGCATCATGGCCCATATCGATGCGGGGAAGACTACCACAACAGAGCGTATTCTGTTCTACACAGGGATCACGTACAAAATGGGAGAGGTGGATGAAGGCACTGCGGTTATGGATTGGATGGCTCAAGAACAGGAACGCGGAATAACCATCACCTCAGCTGCGACTACCTGTCACTGGGAAGACCACCGAATCAACATCATCGATACCCCAGGACACGTGGATTTCACTGCTGAAGTGGAACGTTCCCTGAGGGTACTCGACGGAGCGATTGTCATTCTCTGTGCCGTAGGTGGAGTCGAGCCTCAGTCCGAAACAGTCTGGCGACAGGCCGATAGATATCAGGTTCCGCGGATCGTCTACATCAACAAAATGGACAGAGTCGGCGCTGATCCTGAAAAAGCCTTAGAGGAGATGAACACAAGAATCAGCGCCAATCCTCTGATGATTCAAATTCCTTTGGGAATAGAAGAAAATTTCAGAGGAGTGATCGACCTCGTGGAGATGAAAGAGATTGACTGGGGAGAAGATCTGTTGGGAACAAAATTCGAGGTGCGTGAAATCTCGGATGAAAATAGAAAGGAAGCGCAGAAAAAAAGAAACGAGATGCTCGAGAAACTCAGTGATTCGGACGATCAACTGATGGAGAAGTATCTTGAAGGCGATGAGATATCTCCGAAAGAGATCAAAAAAGTGATTCGAAAAGGAACTCTGTCTCTAGAATTTGTTCCGGTCCTGATAGGCGCGTCATTCAAGAATAAAGGAGTCCATCCCCTGCTCAATGCGGTTGTGGATTACCTGCCTTCGCCCGAGGATATTCCCGCCATCAAGGGGCAGCATCCCCGAACTCTGGATATCGAAACACGAAAAGCGTCTGATGACGAGCCATTTTCAGCATTGGTGTTTAAGATAACCAATGATCCGTTTGTGGGAAACCTGTCCTTTTTCCGTGTGTACTCGGGGAAAGCGAAAGTCGGCTCCTCGGTTTATAATGCCACAAAAGAGGAAGAGGAAAGGATTTTACGACTTTTAGAGATGCATTCCAACAAGAGAAAGGATGTCAAAGAAGTCTATGCAGGAGATATTGCAGCCCTCGGCTCGATGAAAAATCTGTCCACAGGGGATACGCTCTGTGTCAGAAATCATCCTGTCATCTTTGAGTCAATCAAATTTCCAGAACCCGTCATAGCCGCTCATATCGAGCCGAAGTCCAAAACAGAGCATGCCAAGCTGGCTGAGGCGCTGGGAAAGCTCACCAAAGAAGACCCGACGTTCCAGGTGAGACAGGATCCGATGACCGGACAGACACTCGTGTACGGCATGGGGGAACTTCATCTCGAAGTCCTGATGGAGCGTATGAAGAGAGAATTCGGAGTGAGGGCCAATCTCGGAAAACCGCAGGTCGCCTATAAAGAGACGATCACGGCATCTGCGGAAGGCGAGGGAAAGTACATCAAACAGACGGGAGGAAGAGGGCAGTATGGTCACTGCAAGATCGCGATTGAACCGCTCAAAGGCGGAGAGCCTTTCGAATTTATCGATAAGACCAAAGGAGGAGTCATCCCTAAAGAGTTCGTTCCCTCGGTGAAGAAAGGCGTGATGGAGGCCATGGAAACGGGGATTTTGGCGGGTTTTCAGATAACAGATGTGAAAATAACACTCGTCGACGGCTCTTCTCACGAAGTCGATTCTTCCTCTATAGCGTATAAAATTGCAGGTTCCATGGCATTCAAAGAAGCGGCCTCCCGGGCCGAACCCGTGCTCCTCGAACCGATTATGAGTCTTGAAGTCGTGGCTCCAGATGAATACCTGGGTGATATCGTGGGGGACATCAATACACGGCGTGGAAAAATTGAGGAGATGGAGATGAGAGGGAGTTCACGGATAATCAAGGCTTTTGTTCCGCTGGAAGAAATGTTCGGGTACGCGACGACTCTCAGGACCTTAACCCAGGGAAGAGGCGTTTTTTCGATGGAGTTCCTCCAGTATGCGCCGACTCCTGAGGTTGTTATGGAAGAGATCATTGCCAGGGTTGAAGGAAGAATTCCAGCGCACAGATAGGTCAATCATGATTTATGAAAAAGAGAGAATCATAAACGCAAAGAGATAGGAGGTAAGGGAAAATGGCGAAGGCAAAGTTTGAGCGTACGAAGCCGCATTTGAACATAGGGACGATAGGGCATGTGGATCACGGGAAGACGACGTTGACGTCAGCGATAACGAAGATATTGAACAAGAAGTTAGAGGGGAAGGTGGATTACATTGAGTTTGACAAGATAGACAACGCGCCTGAGGAGAAGGAGAGAGGGTTGACGATACAGATAGCGCACATAGAGTACGAGACGGACAACCGGCATTACGCGCACATTGACTGTCCTGGGCATGCGGATTACATCAAGAACATGATTACTGGGGCGGCGCAGATGGACGGGTCGATACTGGTAGTGGCGGCGGATGATGGGCCGATGCCGCAGACGCGGGAGCACATTTTGTTGGCGCGGCAGGTGAATGTGCCGGCGATAGTGGTCTTCATGAACAAGGTGGATTTGGTGGATGATCCGGAGATACTGGATTTGGTGGAGTTAGAGGTGAGGGAGCTCTTGACGAAGTACGAGTTTCCTGGGGACAAGATACCGATTATTCGTGGGAGTGCGTTGAAGGCGATGGAGTCGGACGGGGATCCGGCGGCGGAGGTGAACAAGCCGGTAATGGATTTGATGGAGGCTGTGGACAGTTACATACCGGAGCCGGTGAGGGTCGTGGACAAGCCGTTTTTGATGCCGATGGAGGATGTGTTTACGATCTCGGGGCGAGGGACGGTTGTGACTGGGCGAGTGGAGAGAGGCAAGGTGAAGACTGGAGAGGAGATTGAGATAGTTGGATTTGGGGAGACGAAGAAGCGTGTTGTGACAGGAGTGGAGATGTTTCGCAAGGTCCTGGATGAAGGGCAGGCTGGAGATAACATAGGAGTGTTGTTGAGAGGGACGGACAAGGATGAGGTAGAGAGAGGGATGGTGTTGGCGAAGCCTGGTTCGATCACGCCGCATCATAAGTTCAAGGCATCGATATACGCGTTGAAGAAGGAAGAAGGAGGGCGGCACACGCCGTTTTTCACGGGGTACAGGCCGCAGTTTTATTTTCGGACGACGGATGTGACTGGGTCGGTGAAGTTACCTGGGGGAGTGGAGATGGTGATGCCTGGGGACAACGTGAACTTGGAGATTGAGTTGATCACGGATGTGGCGATGGAGAAGGGGCTGACGTTTGCGATCAGAGAAGGCGGACGGACGGTCGGTGCCGGCACGGTCACCGATATCTTGGAGTAAA
>JABAOH010012561.1_pt1 | contig 16465 bp, 16 predicted proteins | sample 7062181 | NCBI WGS metagenome assembly JABAOH01 (sample SAMN14538630, study PRJNA623070) | marine sediment metagenome | biome: marine biome [ENVO:00000428]; feature: marine pelagic biome [ENVO:01000023]; material: deep marine sediment [ENVO:00002113]; isolation source: pool of 5 deep marine...
TTGGCTTTAATTTTGCGGTTGATTAATCTCAATCAGTCACTTTGGCTTGATGAAGCGGTTCGGGCAATTACTTCTCAAGGTTCCTTTTCCGGAATTTTTCAAGGATTAGGGGGCGATTTCCATCCGCCTTTATACCGCTTTTTAATCTGGCTTTGGGTTCATTTATTTGGCTCTGGGGAAGTTATTCTTAGATTGCCATCGGTTATCTTTGGGGTGGCTACTGTTTGGATAGTTTATCTAATTGCTAAAAAATTTCTTTCTGAAAAGTTCTCAATAATCGCTGCTCTGTTAATGGCAACAGCCCCTTTTCATATTTATTACTCCCAGGAAGCGCGCAATTACGCTTTAACAACTCTTTTAGCGAGTTTATCCTTTTATTTCTTTACTAAACTCAAGCAAAGAAGTAGAAAAGAAACTTTCGGATATTTATTTTCCACCACTTTTTTGCTATATGCCAATTACTTTGGCCTTTTTATTCTTTTAGCTCAGGCTTTAGTTGTTCTTTGGCAGAAGAAATGGCAACGCCTAAAGTTAATCTCGTGTTGCCTTTTCTTATTCACTCCCAATTTGGTTTTGTTAAAAACTCAACTTCTAACCGGTCGCCAAGCCACCACTGCCCTACCAGAGTGGGGGAGATTGGTTAATCTTGGTTTTTTCAAAGCTTTGCCGCTAACTTTTGTTAAATTCTCCATCGGGAGGATTACTATTTTTAACAAAATAATTTATGCCGCCGTTGCTGGAATTTTGTTTTTAATTTACGGAGCCATAATTGCTAGGGGATTGGTTAATAAGAAAAAGCCATTAATCTTATTATCATGGTTTGCTATTCCCATCTTTTGTGCCTGGATAATTTCCCTTTTTGTTCCCAATTATCAACCCTTTCGCCTATTACTTGTTTTACCAGCTTTTTATTTGCTTTTAGTTTGGGGAATTTCTCGAGTCAGAACGGAGATAATGCAAATTATATTAGTTTTTTTTATTCTTTTTGTTAATCTCATTACGACAAGTATTTATTACACTAATTCCTATTTTCACCGCGAGGATTGGCGGGGACTAGTCCAATTTATTGAATCGCCTTCAGAAGAGAAAAGAGTAGTGATTTTACCCTCCCAGACTTCCAATTGGCCTTACAAGTATTATTCCAAGGAAAAAGTGCCACTAGTTAGCCTAAGCGAAGGCTTCCAAACAGTAAAAGAAAAAGACTTGGACTTAAGACTTTCTCCTTATTCGGAGGCAACTATCTATTACATTCGTTATTTAGTTCCCATGTTTGATTCTCAAGAGGAAACCGTTTCGTGGCTTAATCAAAACGGCTTTGTTAAAATAAAGGAAATAAGTTTTAATCAAATTCCGCTCTGGGTTTACGAACCACTATGAAAATCGGAATTGATATCAGTCAAATAGTTCATTGGACCGGCGTTTCTTTCTATACCCGGAATTTAGTTAAAGCTTTTGCCAAAATTGATAAGAAAAATCAATATTTTCTTTTTGGTGGTTCCTTAAGAAAAAAAGATACACTTCAAGAGCTTGCTGATGAAACCCAAAAAATTAATAAGAACTTTAAGGCCAAAATTATTACCCTGCCACCTACTTTAGCTGAGCCTCTTTTTAACCGATTTCGTTTTTTCCCCATTGAAAAATTTATTGGCCCAGTCGATGTTTTTCATACTTCTGATTGGATTGAACCTTTAGCTAGAGCGGCAAAAGTAACCACGCTTCACGATCTAACCTTTTTAAAAACAGGCAAGGAAGTTCATCCCCGAGTTTTAAATGTCCATCAGCGCCGACTTGATTTGGTTAAAAAGGAATCAGACTTAGTTATTGCCGTTTCTCAGGCGACTAAGGAAGACGCCGTGAAAATCTTGGGAATAAAGCCCAACCGAATAAAAGTTATTCACGAAGCAGCCCCTGAAACAGTGGCAAGAGTAAAAAATCAAAAGAAAATAGAAAAAATAAAAAAAGAGTACGGCATCAAAGGTGACTATCTTTTAGTTAATGCTCCTTGGCAGCCGCGAAAGAATTTTAAAAGAATTATTCAGGCTTTCAAAATGGTGAGTGATTTAAATCTTAGTTTGGTAGTGGTTGGTTATTCGGAGGTCAGAATTCCGTTAGAGGAAAAAAGAATAATTTTTACGGATTTTGTTCCTGAAGGAGAAAAAATCAATGCTCTTTACAGTGGTGCTAGTTGCTTGGTTTATCCCTCGCTTTATGAAGGCTTTGGTTTACCCATTTTAGAAGCGTTTATTTGTGGTTGCCCAGTGGTGACCGCGAACGTTTCCAGTATGCCGGAAGTAGCAGGAAAAGCCGCTGTTTTGGTTAACCCTCGGATGGCTAAAGAGATTGCGCAAGGAATAAGGGAAGTGCTTGAAAAAAAAGAAACATTGATTAAAGCAGGTTTAGAAAGAGCGAAACTGTTTTCTTGGGAGAAAACAGCTAGAGAAACCCTTAAGGTTTATAATGAAGCTTATCAAAGACATCAAAAAAAATAAATTTGAGAACGAAAAGTGAAAATTGCTTTAGTTGGCTATGAGGCAAATATCAAAAATCGAGTTGGTTCCAACCAATATGCCTTTGAATTGATAAAAACGATTTATCAAATAGATAAAAAGAACCAATACACGATTCTCCTTCCTGACCAACCTTTGCCCGATTTGCCTGAACAAAGAAAAAATTGGCAATATCAAGTGATTGGCCCTCAGAAACTATGGAATGTTTTTGGCTTACCCCGCGCTTTGTATCAACAAAAGTTTGATGTTGTTTTTAACCCTGGCCACTATTGTCCTTTATTTTCTCCCGTTCCGTTAGTAGTTTCCATTATGGATTTGGGTTACATCCGTTTTCCTCAACAATTCACCAAGCCAATTTACTGGAAGCTAAAGTTCTGGACGAGCCTGTCGATTAGACGAGCTAGGCACATTTTCTCTATCTCGGAATCGACGAAGAATGATATAATTAAGTATTACCAGATTAAGCCAAATAAGATTACGGTTACCTACCCGGGATACGATAGAAAAAAATTTAACACCGAGATAAAAGAGGAAGAAGTTAGGAAAGTTAAAAAACAATATCGAATTAGGGGCGCTTATTTACTTTTTTTGAGTACTTTAAAACCCAATAAGAATATCGAGGGGTTGCTAAAAGCGTTTAAAAATCTTAAAACAGAAGGTTTGAAACTAGTGATTGCCGGTCGCAAAGGATGGCTTTTTAAATCGATTTATGACCAGGTTGAAAAACTGGGCTTGGGGAGCAGGGTAATTTTCACTGGGTTTGTTGAAGAAAAGAGTGTGCCGGCTTTAATGAGAGGAGCAAAAGTTTTTGTTATGCCTAGTTTTTGGGAAGGCTTTGGGATTCCGGTGGTTGATGCCATGGCTTGTGGGACACCAGTGGTTGTTTCTAATGCCGGCAGTTTGCCTGAAATTGTGGACAAGGCAGGGGTGATTGTTGATCCCTATCAACCCCAAGAGATTACCAAGGAAATAGAAAAAGCAATGAGAAACAGAGATGAGCTAGTGAAAAAAGGACTAAAACAAGCGCAAAAATTTAGTTGGCAAGAATGCGCTCAAAAAACGATTGAAGTTTTAGAAAGGACGAAATAATGCTTTATTCAGAAAACATAAAAATCACTAAAAAAGGAATTATTTTTACTGACAAACATGGTAATTCCCTGGGAGTTAGTGAAGCCTTCCGCCGCGCCTTTGTCAGGTTTTATAATTGGTGGCTTGACTTCAAAATCTTTGTGGTTAACCGCAGTGGTTGGTGTCCGTTTTGGTGCTGGCGAAGATTCATCTATCGATTAGCAGGAATAAAAATTGGCAAGGATTCAAAAATTCATGTTTTTTGCCGTTTTTATGAAACCAAAAACATTGTCATTGGTGAAGATTCTATTGTTGGAGAACACTCCGTTCTTGATGGCCGGGCTAAATTAAAAATTGGCAATCATGTTGATATCGCTTCCCAAGTAATGATTTACAATTCCGAACATGACATTAATGACCCAGAGTTTAAGGCAACGGAGGAATCAGTGGAGATTGATGATTATGTTTTTATTGGCCCTGGGGCAATCATCCAGCCAGGAATCAAGATTGGCAAAGGGGCGATTATTGCGGCTGGCGCTGTGGTCACTAAAGATATTCCTCCAGGTAAGGTCGTTGGTGGGGTTCCAGCCAAAGAGATTGGTGAGAGAAAGTTGGGGGAGTATAAATATCGGTTAGGCCGCAAAAGACTTTTTCGCTGATGTTAAAAAAAATAATTTTGCCAATTTTAATAATTTACCTAATTGGAGTTATTTACTTAATCCTGCCTGGGCCAACAATTCCAGACCTGGAGCCAGGCTTGCGTTCAACCGAACCTGGCGACACTTGGCAAATCCCCGGAGTTTGGGCTTTTTACACCAATCTTTCCCGGCGAGAATCAATTGATTTTTTTGAAAAAGCTTTTTCCCAATCATCTTTTTTAAACCTTCCCTTACCAACTTTTCGTTTAAATCACCCCCCAGAATATGCTCGCGCAACTATTCGGGAAACTCTTAGATCTAATTTCTATGAAGAGTTAATTCACCCTTTTCGAGAATCACTTTTTATTAGTGGTTGGATTCCCAGCGAGGATGAAGTCTACCTTTCTAAAACTAAAAAACCGATTACCGAATTTCTTATTAAAGGCGACCCTTATACCGCTAAAGCTACTCTTTATTATGTTGAATCTTCTATTTGGGCAAGATTATTGGTTTGGACGGGAACCGTTGTTATCTCCTTAATTTTAGCTTCGTTTATGATTAAAGTTATTCGTTCACCATGGCTAAAAAGAAAATAATTTCCATTATTATTCTTAACTGGAATACAAAAAATCTTCTTAAGAAATGCTTAAGGTCGATAGATGAGATAAAAGATAAGGAGTATGATATTGAAGTCATTGTTGTTGATAACGCTTCAACCGATGGCTCACCGGAAATGGTTGCAAAAGAGTTTTCTCAAGCAGTTTTAATTAAAAACAAAAAAAATCCTGGTTATGGAGCAGGCAATAATCAGGGAATGAGAAAGGCTAAAGGGGATTTTTTTCTTATTCTCAATCCCGACACGATTATTAAAGATAAGGCGCCAGTAAAAATGGCCCAATTCCTTAATCAACACCCTGAAGTGGGGGTGGTTGGTTGCAAACTTCTTAATCAAGATGGTTCTGACCAGCCATCATTTGGTCCCTTTCCCAATTTGTTTATCGCTGCTGTCATGCTTTTTGCTGAACACTGGCTGGGGGGACACCTAGTTCGACGCAGCAGCAATAAAGTAAAAGAAACCGATTGGGTGATGGGGGCTGCCTTGATGCTTAAAAAAGAAGTTTTTAAAAAAGTAGGTCCAATGGATGAAAAAATTTTTATGTATGTTGATGAAACCGAGTGGTGTTATCGAATTAAAAAAGCGGCTTACAAAGTAATGTTTTATCCAGGAGCGAGGATTGTTCATCTTGGCGGCGCCAGTTCTCCCACAGGCAGAAAAGACCCCATTCTCAATATTTACCGGGGGTTAATCTATTTTTACAAAAAACATTATCCTCGCTGGCAATTACCTGTTTTGAGATTGATGTTAAAATTAAAAGCAGCGGGGGCTTTAATTGTTGGCTATTTAACCAACAGCCGATATCTTAAAGAAACCTATGTTCAAGCGTTTAAAATTGCCTAAAACTAACTGGTTATCATTAGCCGCTATTTTGCTTTTTATTTTTATTCCTTTGTATCCCAAATTTCCTTTGGTGAATATTCCTGGAACTTATGTTGCCATTAGAATTGAGGATATTTTAATTTTAAGTATTGTTTTATTTTGGCTGGGCTTAGAAATAAAACGAGGTTTTCCCACTCTAAAAGATAGAGTCAGTCAATTAATCCTTCTCTATTTGGGGATTGGCGGCTTATCACTTTTAAGCGCTCTCTTAATTACAAAGAATATTTCTCCCTACATTGCCTTCTTTCACTGGGTAAGGCGGATTGAATATATGTCTCTTTTCTTTGTCACTTTTGCTTCGGTTAAGGAAATAAGAAATATTAAATCTTATGGCTATGCTATTTTAATCGCCACCATTGGTGTAGTCATTTATGGTTTAGGCCAGAAATTTCTGGCTTGGCCGGTTGTTTCCACGATGAACGAAGAGTTTTCCAAAGGCTTGCTGCTTCAATTAACGGAATGGGCAAGAGTTAATTCAACTTTTGCTGGCCATTATGACCTAGCCGCTTATTTAGTCATGATTCTGGCTTTAACAATTGGCATAATCGTCAGTCTAAAAAACAAACGAAGTAAAGTTGCTGTTGGTGTAATTGGATTTTTCAGTCTTTACTTACTAGTTTTAACCGCCTCTCGAGTTTCTTTTGTTGCTTATCTGATTGCCGTTATTCCTGTCCTTCTTCTTTTGAAAAAATATTGGTGGCTGGGTCCGGTTCTGGTTGTTAGTTTTGTAATGGTCTTTTTTTCCGCTGATTTTGTCCAACGATATGCCGAGACTTTTAATATCGACCTTTCAGCCTTATCAAGTCGAATTAAACTTTTTGAACAAGTTGAAGAGGTAGAAATTGTCACCGCTCCAATAGTGGTAGAAACAGTAGAAACTGTAGCGCGTCGGTCTAAGCCCTCTCCCAGCCCAATGGCTGAAGTTGCTGAAAAAGAAGCCACGCCCGCAGCTGAAATTTGGAAACCAACCACTGAAGTGGCGGTGGAGTATTCAAGTGGCATCCGCTTTAATGTTGAATGGCCTCGAGCAATAAGGGCTTTTAGAAAAAATCCTTTATTGGGAACGGGCTATTCCTCGGTTACTTTGGCAACAGACAATGATTATTTGCGCGCTTTAGCAGAAACAGGGTTATTGGGCTTTATTGCCTTTTGGCTCATCTTTTTGGAAATTGGTAGAAGAGTTATTATTTTTATCCAAAAAGAGAAACCTGGTTTTGCCAAAGCAATTGTTGTTGCCATTTCAGGCGCCGCTATTGGTTTATTTGCCAACGCTATTTTTATTGATGTTTTTGAGGCCTCTAAAATCGCCCTTATTTTCTGGATGCTAATGGGGGTTTTGGTTGGTTTGATGAAACTTTCTCCAGAAAAGCTGAAAGCATGAGAAAAATTATTATTCATCCTTGGTTTTTGTTAAGCCTGATTATTGTTATAGCCTTAGGACTAAGATTATATAAGGTTGATATTCCTTTGGCTGACCATCATTCTTGGCGGCAGTCAGATACCGCCGCTGTCGCTCGGAATTTTGTTAAGGAAGGTTTTGATTTTCTTCATCCTAAAATTGACAATATGTCTCCAATTTTTAAAGAGATGGTTTTTAATACTCAACGTTACTTTTTTGTTGAGCCGCCAATTTACCAAACAATTGTTGCCGGACTTTACTCAGTTTTTGGTGTTCAAGAAAAATTGGCTCGTTTGGTTTCCATTGCCTTTTCATTAGGAGCCATTGTTTTTCTTTATCTCATTGTCCGGAAGTTAACTAACCAATGGATTGGTTTATTGGCTTCATTTTTTATGGCGGTATTGCCCTTTAGTGTTTATTATTCTCGGGTGATTATGCCAGAAACAGCAATGCTTTTTACTTCCTTAGCCATGCTCTATTTTTTTCTTCTTTGGTTAGACAAACAATCGTGGCAGCGATTTGGCATCGCTGTTTTCTTTGCCGCCTGGGCGTTAACCTTAAAAATTTTTCCTTTATTTTTAGCCTTGCCAATGTTCTATTTGGTTTGGCGAAAGTGGGGAGTGGCATTTATCAAGCAAAAATCCCTTTATTTATTTGCTATTATTGCTATACTGCCCCTTGTTCTTTGGCGGCTTTGGATTTCTCAATATCCTGAGGGGATTCCTTCTTATCTTTGGCTCTTTAATCTTTATGGAATTCGTTTTCGTCCTGCTTTTTTTCGTTGGATTTTTGCTGAAAGGGTGGGGAAGTTAATTCTTGGTTACTGGGGATTACCGCTGTTTGTTTTAGGTTTAATTCTTAAGCCCAAGAAAAAAGAAGGTTGGTTTTTCCATTGGTGGCTGGTTGCTTTTTTGGCTTATGTAACCGTTTTTGCTTCTGGGAATGTGACTCATGACTATTATCAAATCTCTTTCATTCCTCTAGCGGCCATTTTTTTGGCTAAGGGTAGTTATTGGCTATTAAACACCGCCAGAAAAAATTTCTCCCCACTCTTAACTTATTTGTTATTCGCCACTTGTGTTTTCTTTATGCTCGGCTTTTCTCTTTATGAAGTTAGAGGTTTTTATAATATTCAGGGAGGAGTTGACTTGGCAGGAGTAGCTGTTGATGAATTGACTCCCAAAAACGCCTTAATTCTCACTGGTGATTCGAATGATGCTACCCTTCTTTACAATACTAATCGTCACGGCTGGACAGGGGGTTATGCTTCCAGCATTCCCAATGAAAAGGAATCTTTAAATAGAGCCCGAGAAATGGGAGCCGAATTTTATGTTACTACAAAAGTGATGGAATTAAAAAACACAGACTTTGGTCAATTTCTTTACCGAGAGTCTAAGTTAGTTAAGGAAACCGACCAATATGTTATCTTTGATTTGCGATGAAGATTTTAATGCTCACCTCTTATCTCCCCTATCCTCCTGTTTCGGGTGGACAAGTAAGGTCATATAATTTGATTAAGAATTTAGCCAAAAAACACAAAATCACTCTTTTTGCTCTGATTAAAGATGACGAGGAAAGAAAACACGCTAAAGAACTAGAAAAATTTTGTCAAAAAGTAAGAATTTTTCATCGACCCGCTCGCCCTTGGGAGCCCATGAATATTTTTAAGACGGGCCTTAGTTTTTATCCCTTCCTTGTTGTTAGAAATTTTTCCAAAGAGGAAAAGGAAGCGCTTAAAAAGGAATTGAGAACCAAGAAATATGACTTAATTCACGCAGAAAACTTTTACGTTATGCCCCATATTCCTAAAACTTCTATACCTATTCTTCTTACGGAACAAACGATTTTTTATCAAGTGTTTCGCCATTTTGTCAAGTCGTTACCTTGGTATCTTTTTATTCTCAAATTAGTTTTGATGATTGATGTTTGGAAACTTAAATATTGGGAGTCTTTTTATTGGCGAAAAGCAGACTTTTTGGCGGCGGTATCCAATGATGATGTTGCCCATATCAGAGCCTTAGCTCCAGGAAAAAAGGTTTACATTGTTCCTAACGGAGTTGATTTTAAACTTTTTGGCCAACGGAAGCATTCAAAAAACAAACAACCAACAGTATTATTTGGTGTGGCTGATTTTCATTGGATGCAAAACAAAGAGGGAGCCAAGATTTTACTTAACAAGGTTTGGCCGCTAATAAAGAAGAAAGTCAAGAACGCTAAGCTTTGGGTGGTTGGCAAAATTGCTCCTGAAGCATTGGCTTCCTACTCTGAGGAAAAGGATGTTCTTATCCAAGAAATTGATGACAGTAGGGAAGCCTACCAAAAAGCTTGGATTTTAGTGGCTCCGATGAGAAGCGGCGGAGGAAGCAGAACCAAGCTTTTTGAAGCCATGGCTTCGGGATTACCAATTGTTACTACCTCAGAAGGAATTGAGGGGATTGAAGCCAAAGATGGCGAAGAGATATTTATTAATAATGATTTGCGGGTTTTAGCTGAAAAAGCGGTTTTGCTTTTGAAAAACAAAGAACTGGCAAATCTAGTTGGAATAAAAGCCAAACGGTTAGTAAAAGAAAAATATAGTTGGAATAAAAGTGCTCAAAAATTAGACCAGGCTTATCAGGAGGTGGCTCGTGGCAGAAAAAGTTGATTTGTCAGTCATTATTCTTAATTACAACACAAAAGATTTGCTCGAAAGCTGTTTGAAAAAAATCAAGAAAGCAGAAAAGAACGGTTATTTATATGAGACGATAGTCGTGGACAATGCCTCAACCGATGGTTCCCCAAAGATGATAAAAAAGAATTTTCCCTGGGTAAAACTAATTGAGAGCAAAAAAAATCTTGGTTTTGCTGGAGGAAATAATTTGGGATTAAAAAAAGCCAAAGGGAAATATATTTTATTCTTAAACTCTGATACCGAAATTAAACCAGAAGCTCTTAAAAAGATGATTAAATTTATGGGTAGTGATCCTGAAATAGGTGCCGCTACTCCTAAAACAATGCTTGTTTCCGGGGGAATGGATCCTGATTGCCATCGGGGATTTCCCACTCCCTGGGCCTCTTTCACCTATCTTCTTGGCTTGGAAAGCCTTTTTCCCAAAAGCAAAATCTTTGGTCAATATCACAAATTTTATCTTGATTTGAACAAAGCCCATGAGATTGATGCTGGATTTGGAACATTCATGATCGTTCGCCAAAAAGCATTAGAAGAGGTAGGTAATTGGGATGACAAGTATTTTTTCTATGGAGAAGATTTGGACCTTTTTTATCGAATCAAAAAAGCAGGCTGGAAAGTAATGTTTTATCCAGAACCTTTATTAAAACATCATAAAGGAGCCAGTTCTGGATTAAGAAAAGAATCAAAGGAAGTGACTAGGGCAAGCAAGGCAACAAGAATTAAAGTAGCAAAAGCCTCCATTCAAGCAATGGAGATTTTTTATCAAAAGTTTTATAAAGGAAAATATCCCTTCTGGCTTACTTGGTTGATAATTTCGGGTATTAAATTAAAGGGATTTTTTAGAATTCTCCATCACCGCTTTAAATGACCAAACCACTAAAAATTGTTATTGATGCAAGAATGTATGGGCTAGAACATGCTGGCAGTGGTCGTTATATTCTTAATTTAATTAAACAAATTGAAAAAATTGATAAGAAAAACAATTATTTCATTCTTTTGAGAAAAAAATATTACCGAAAAATGAAATTTAAAAACAAACGCTTTAAAAAAATTCTGGTTGACATTCCTCACTATTCGTTTAAGGAACAACTTTTTTTACCAGGAGTCCTGCGAAAACTAAAGCCCGACTTAGTTCATTTTCCCCAGTTCAATGTGCCCATTTTTTGGCAAGGCAAATATGTTATTACCATTCATGATTTAATCAAACACCAATCCCGAGGAATGAGAACAACAACGAAGCAGGCTCCTCTTTACTGGTTTAAATACTTAGCTTATCAAGTCAATATATTTTCAGCGGTAAAAAGAGCACAAAAAATTATTATCCCAAGTCGATGGTGGAAAAAAGAATTAATGAAAATATATCACCTTAAACCAGAAAAAATCATGGTTACTTATGAAGGCGCCGGTGAGTTTTTAAATAAAAAACCGAGCATTAGCAGCGCAGCAGCTTTAAAAAAGTATGGCATTTCCAAGCCTTTTATTATTTACACCGGCAGTCTTTATCCTCATAAGAACGTTTTGCGGCTGGTGGAAGCAATTATTCGCTTGAATGAAGAAGGCAAAAGACTTTTTTTAGTTATTGCCTGTGCCAGAAGCGTGTTTTTAAAAAGATTTAAAAAAGAAATAGAAAAGATAAAAGGTTTGGACTTTGTTGTTCTCGCTGGATTTGTGCCTGACGAAGAACTCATTGCCTTGTATCAAGAAGCCGAAGCTTTTGTTACCCCTTCTTTGCTAGAAGGCTTTGGTTTGCCTGGATTAGAAGCCATGGCAGCTGGTTTGCCCGTAATTTCTTCTAATGTCAGTTGCTTGCCAGAGATTTATGGCCAAGCCGCTGTTTACTTTGACCCTCTAGATGTCAATGACATTGTCAAGAAAATAGAGGACCTAGTTGGCAATGAAAAAAAACGCCAAATCCTAATTCAAAAAGGCTTTGAACAAGTTAAAAAATATTCATGGAAGGAAATGGCAAAGCAAACATTAAAGGTTTATGAAAGCGCTTCAGTTTGAAAAAGTTAGTTATAAATATCCAGGGACAGAACATTGGGTTTTAAAAAATGTCAATCTGGAAATTCCCATTGGCTCTTTTTTTGTTTTAATTGGTCCTTCGGGTTCAGGAAAAACGACTTTGGTTTCTCTGGCTCGAGGATTTGCCCAAGAGTGGGGTGGGGAATTGAAAGGAAAAATTTCAGTTAATGGAGAGGGAATAGAAAAAAAAGATATTGCTGAACTGGGTAAGAAAGTTGGTTTAATCTTCCAAAATCCTGCTCTCCAACTCCATCAGCTAAGAGTAATTGATGAAGTCATGAGCGCACCCATGTATCAAGGCTTGCCTTTTGAAGAATGTCAAAAAAAAGCCAAAAAACTAGTCAATGAAATTTTAGGTAAGAAGTTTTATTATCGCTCTCCCAGTGACCTTTCTTCTGGAGAACAGCAAAAAACTGCTTTAGCCGCTAGCCTGTCGATGGAAGCTGATATCCTTCTTTTAGACGAACCGCTTTCTTTTCTTGACACCAAAGCTGACCAAGAAGTTTTAAAAATAATTCTTGATCTTCATAAAAAAGGAAAAACAATTGTTGTTGCTACTCACGATATTGAAGAAGTAGCTCGCTATGCCACCCACATGGCTCTTTTGGATAAAGGGAAATTGGTTTTAGAGGGAAAGCCAGAGAAAGTTCTTTACAGTCAGGAAACAGAAAAAATTTTAACCACACCTTTGTCAGTCAAAGCCGCCAAAGGCTTAATTAAAAAGAAAAAACTTAAAGATAAAGTTCTTAGCTGGCAGGATTTGTTGGATAAAACTAGTTTGAGACCTAAAAAAACCAGAAAGAAAAAGGAAAAACCAAAAGAAACGATTTTATCATTGGAAAATGTTTCTTATTCATATTCAGGAACAAAAAGGGGAGTGAAAAACATTAATCTTGAAATTTTTAAAAATGAGATTTTAGGAATTGTTGGCGCTAATGGGTCAGGGAAAACAACCTTAGCTAAATTAATCCTGGGGCTTTTAAAGCCAAAAAAAGGAAGAATTGAGTTAGAAAAAGAGAATATAACCAAACTTTCAACTTCAGAAAGAGCCAAAAAAATAGGCTATGTTACCCAAGATCCAATGGACATGTTTTTTGAAACTGATATCTGGAATGAAGTGGCGGCCGGACCAAAATTCTTGAAATTGTCTCAACCAAAAGAAAAAGCAGAGAAGATTTTAAAGCAACTTAATCTCTGGCAATACAAAGAAAAACACCCTGACTCTATTTCTGGCGGAGAAAAAAGTCTTTTGGGAATTGCGGACATTTTGGTTAATGAACCCGAAATTTTACTCTTAGATGAACCCGAATTTGGTTTAGATCCAAAGAATTGGCGGAAGATTACAGGGATAGCAAGGGACTTAAGAAGAGCAGGAAAAACCATTATTGTTATTACCCAGGACTTAGAAATTACCACCTTTCTCTGTGATAGAATTGTTTTAATGAAGGATGGTGAAATCCTCAAACAAGGAACTCCTAAAGAAATCTTTACTGATTTTAATCTCCTCAAACGCGCCCATCTGAATCCCCTACCAATGTTTAATTTCTTAAACTATGTTTCCGATAATGCCCTGGAATCAGAAGAAAAATTCATTAAGGGTTTAACCAAATGAAAAAAGGTTGGACAATAACGAAATTGATAACTGTAGGGGCTTTTGGGGTGTTGAGAGTTTTTCTATGGGTACCTTTTTCAGCTATTTTTGTCACCACAGGTAATTATTTTGTTTTAATTATCTCACTTTTTTTATTTTCCTTTATCAGCGTTTTTAGCTTATTAGTCATAAGACAATTTGGAACTCTAACAATTCAGACTTTTATCGAATATATGCTAGAACTACCTATTCCTAGTGTAGTCTTTAAGCCTCTTGGAATTGTTCTTGCCCTAATTCGTTCTTTAATAGTTGACGCAATATTTTATTTTTTAAGGAAAAAAGAAAAACTTGCTTCTCTGGTAAGTGGAGGAACGAATGGGTATTTTTTAGCTTTGTTTGCCTTTTTAACTTATTTATTATTGGATATACCTGGGGCGGAAAACGTACCTCCTATTTTCTTTGGACCAGTAGGGGTGATTTTAACTCTAGTTATCTTTCCTGTAGGGATGGCAGGTGGATATTTGGGATATTTAATCTACCAAAAAATCAAAAACACAACCGTAGTTAAAAGGATCCAACAATGAAAAAAGGCTGGACAACAACGAAATTAATAACAGTGGGTGGTTTGGTAGCCCTAAAACTTTTGGTCACAGTTTTCTTTTACACATCTTTTCTGGCCATATCTGGAAGTGTTTTTTCAGGAATATCTTATGTGCTGATTGGTCCATTTTTTACTGTTTTAGTTTCATTGATAATTGACCAGTTTGGTTCGGTACTTATTTTTTCAATTCTAAGATTTATTATTGAACTACCGCTTCCCTCGATATTTCCAGAAATCGTGAATTTTGTCTTTTTATTAGTTATAGGTTTAACAATCGATTCGTTTTACTCAAAATTAAAAGCAAAAAAACAATTTTTCAGCTTTCTAAGCGGTTTTGTTTATAACTTCTTAAATATGATGATTTTAGTTTTTTTATATTTTACAATCGGCGTTCCTGCTGCTGAAAATATTCCTAAAATTTTTGAGGTTCCTGTTGTTATTATGATTATAACTTTTCTTATTTCAATTGGAGGAGGCTTTTCTGGATGTTTAGCTTTTTTAGTCTACGGAAAAATCAAAAATACATCAATGGTTAAGCGAATCCAAGCATGAAAAAGGGTTGGACGATAACGAAATTAATTGCTGTGGGGTCTATTGCTGTTGTTAGATTTTTAGTTCGGGTTTTAATCTATGTCACCATTTTATTAACAACCGGCAGTGTTTTTGCTGGGGTATTAGCCCTAATCATTGCTCCTTTCTTTATTGTTTTTACAGTTCTGGTTGCTAACCAATTTGGGACGGCAACGATTTTTTCTCTAATGGGTTTCTTTATGGATTTGCCAACACCATCGATTTTTCCCAAAATAGTTAACTTTTTTTTAGCATTAGTCGCGGGCTTGACTTTAGATGCACTTTTCTTATTGTTAAGAACCCGAAAAAAAACCTTCAGTTTTTGGGGTGGGTTTATTTTTAATTTTGCCCATTTGCCCTTTTGTCTTGTTCTTTACTTTACAATTGGTTTACCCGGCACAGAAAATATTCCTAAATTCATTATTAGACCTAACTGGATATTTGCCATTACTTTTCTAGTCTCAATTTTAGGAGGCCTTTTTGGATTACTAGGACATTTTGGTTATGAGAAAATCAAAAACACTTCAGTAGTTAAAAGGATCCAACAATGAAAAAAGGCTGGACACTGACCAAACTTGTTGCTGCCGGTAGTTTAGCGGCAATGAATTTAGTTTTAGCGATTCTTGGAGCAATAATTTCTGCTTTTGTGGGTAGTCCTTTAATTGGTGGTTTTATTAATATGGCGGTATTGATTATTACTCTTCTTGTAATTAATACATTTGGAGCAGCTGCTATTTACATGACAATCTTGGGTGTTTTATTTTTACCTTTGCCTACCCAGGGAGTACCTGGTTTTGCTCCTAAAGTTATTCTTTTAGGTTTAGGAGGTTTGTCAGCAGATATAATTTATTCTCTTTTTAAGAGAAATAAACTGATAGCTTCAGTTTTAGTGGGAGGAATAGAGGTGCCTCTTGCTTGGACTCTACTATTTAAAACTGGTCTCTGGTTTGGTATAGGGGGAATGGAGCAATTCGCCAAAATTCTTTCCACTCCAATAGGAATCGTTAGCGCTTTTACTGCTGGAGGCGTTGGAGGATTACTCGGATACGGAATCTATTATAAAATTAAAGATAGCCACGCAGTTAAAAGAATTCAACAATGAGAAAGGGTTGGACAACAACGAAATTGATAGCTACAGGAGCTCTGGGAGTTTTATGGGCGGTTATTTCTTTACCTGGATTGTCAATCGGTTTAATAACCCATCTTTTTTCAGGAAGCCTGGCTGGATTAATGCTTCCTTTAACCGTTCTTATTATCAGACAGTTTGGAGCGGGAACAATCGCTACGTTTGTTTTTAGTCTTTTAACAACACCCCTTTCTACACTTGGCCCAGTTTTTCTTATTCCCCGACTTTTGCTTGATACTTCGCTGGGGTTTACTGTTGATTTACTTTATTTATATTTACGCAGAAACGATAAAATAGCTGCCCTTGCGACTGGTTTTTTCACCACTTCGGTCTGGGCTTTTGTCATGGCCAAAGTTCTTATTCTGCTTGGTTCAGAAACAGTTGAGAGGAGTTTGAGGTTTATTCTTTCGTCACCACTGATTTTAACATTTCTCTTTAGCGGACTAATTAAAGGTTTTATAGCCTATTTGGTTTATATGAAAATAAAAGAAGCAGCAGTGATTAAAAGAATACAAACATGAAGACAAATTGGACTACAACAAAATTGATAGCTGCAGGAAGTGTTGGCGTGGCAATGCTTATCCTTTCTCTTGCTGGTGGAATATTAAACTCCGTGACTGGAATCACTGGAGTAGGAGGATTAATTAATGTTTTTATTCAAGGGGGTCTGACTACTTTTATAGTCTTGACCACACAGCAATTTGGATCAGCGACAATAACTTGGTTAGTATTTAGTTTTCTAGCTACCGCCCTGCCGATAATGGGGCCACC
>JABAOH010025864.1_pt1 | contig 16463 bp, 15 predicted proteins | sample 7062181 | NCBI WGS metagenome assembly JABAOH01 (sample SAMN14538630, study PRJNA623070) | marine sediment metagenome | biome: marine biome [ENVO:00000428]; feature: marine pelagic biome [ENVO:01000023]; material: deep marine sediment [ENVO:00002113]; isolation source: pool of 5 deep marine...
AGATGCGGGGCAATCTGAGCGTAGTGCGCTTCAGCCATGCCGGCGATCTTCTTGGCCTCCAGTACCCCCCCGACGCGCCCAAGCGCCGGTTGTAAGATGGCCACCGCCTGCTTCTCAACCAACCGAGCAAACTCATACTTTGTGGTCAGCCGTTCACCTGAGGCGATCGGAATGCTCGTAGATTGGGCAACCCGGGCCATCTGTTCCACATTCTCCGGCGGCACTGGCTCCTCAAGCCACAGCGGATCAAACTGCTCTAACCTCTTGGCGAGACGGATAGCACTGGAAGTGGTCATCTGTCCGTGGGTTCCAATGAGTAAATCGCACTTGTTACCCACAGCTTCCCGCATGTTCTTGACGACAAGTTCAGCATTATCAAGCGCCTCCAGGGAGAGCTGCCTGGGGTCAAAGGCAGACATAGGCATAACGGGGTCAAACTTCAGAGCGGTGAAACCCTGCTCAACGTAATGGGCCGCCCTTTTCGGGGCACGCTCTGGGTCACCAAAAACGTTGGCTACCGCCAGGGCATCTTGGGCTACCGACAGGGCATCCGGCGCTGGATAAAGATATGTGTAGCAGCGGAGCTTTTCGTGAACCTGGCCGCCGAGCAGGTTATAGATTGGCTGGTTGAGCGCCTTACCAATGATGTCCCAGCAGGCCATTTCAATAGCACTAAGCACCGCCATCAGTGACAGGTCAGGATGCTGGGTATAGCCACTCGAGTAGATTATCCGCCATAGCCTTTCAATCTTGAACGGATCAGAGCCGATAACATACCGTTCAGTGACGTCCTCAATCATACGTGCCACCGTGTTCGGGTGAAACGGCCCTCCGTAGGCTTCGCCGAAGCCCTCTATCTTGTCATCCGTGGTCAATTTCAAGAAAACGAAGTATGCTCCTCCATAATGGGGAGGGGGATTCGCCACCACATATGTCTTGACATCTGCGATTTTCATAACGGGTTACTCCTCCCAACTAATATTTCCCGCCCGATCCTTGTGAGGGGCAGAAGCCGCACCTTTTTCGCACCATCCTCCAGAGCCTCATTAGGAGGGACGTTGTTGACTAGTTTGAATTGTTCTTGGTACCGATGAGTATTTCAATAGAGTCAACAACCTCCCCCACACTTACGGCGAGTGGTTAGGCATAATCCCCGCCTAAACGACACCCCCAATAAATATTAGAACCGCAGATACTATAAAAATGAATGGGCATAATTTGTAAGGTAAAAAATTAACTTTGAAGCCAGTGAATAATGAGACCGTTGCTAACACAAGAAGGCCAAGAATAATGAGAATATACACAGCTCTCGACACGAGACTTAAAGGGTCGATGAAGGTTACAGTGGCCACAAGCAGACCCATGAAGAATAGTGATACCCCCTCAACAATCCACTCCATGGTAATGATGCGCTTATTATCGATACTAATGTCTCCAAAGCCCTCAACTACAGATTTCGTAGGAAAGAGATGTGCGATCCCCCATAAAGCTGTTAGCGCGGCCCCCAGGTAGAGAATAATCAGATCGACCATGGTTACTCCTCACATTCCTCACCCTTGCTTTGGATTACGCCCAACACTTCAGATAACCGGCGGGGGAAAGTAGCAGCTTTTTTCCGCCGAGTTCATCTGGTTGTCGGAAAAAATAGGGGACGTTGTTTCTCAATCAACGTATAAATACTTCTCGATTTCAGGCAGATCCTCGAAATCTGCGACTCGAACCACGGCCGAAGTGGTCANNTCCCCGGCCCATCACATAGTACAACGTTCCGGGAGCATCGAGTCTCGGCTGCCTAGGCATAACCAATCCTTAAACTCTTTAACCTTTCATGTTAACACTATTCAGAAATGACGTCCCCTAATTCTTGCATCCCTTAGTCTTCAACAATTGCAACTGCCCTTATCCAACCAGCACTTGCCCCTTCGACGTTGATGGGAAAGGCTGCTACCTTAAAGCCAAATGGTTTGGGAATCTTGTCCAGATTAGCCAGGCTTTCCATGTGGACGTATTCCCTTTCATAGCCCAATTTATGGGCTTCCAGAAAATTCTCTTTGGGATTCTCGCGTTTCAGCATTATGTCGAACGGCTGATCCCAGGTCCAGCTGTCGATTCCCGTGACCTTGATCCCCTGATCAATAAGCCAAAGGGTCGCTTCCGCGGTCACGCCCGCGCCTTCCTTTTTGTATTCCTCTTCCAACCACAGTTTGGTGGCATCTGTGCGCACCAGCACGATATCGAAGGGTTTCAGTTCATAGGAAATCTTTTTAAGTGCCTCCTTTAAATCCTCTGTGGTGATTGGTCTCTCCCTCTCGAATTGGTGGAAATCCAGCACCACGCCATCACCATAGCACCACTCCAGCGGTACTTGGTCTATGGTTTTGGCTGGCTTTCCTTCCGACATGGGTGCGAAATGCCACGGTGCATCCAGGTGGCTCCCATCATGTGTGATAAGTGACACACTATCGGATGCACAAAATCCCCAGTCTGGGAAATCGCTATCCTTAAGTCCTAATTCCTGCCCCCGGGTTTTTTGACGAGCTTTGTGGTCAATATGCTCGATATCGAAAGTAAACAAATGCTTTGCCCTTCTTGTAAGTGGTACACTTAAATCAATAATCTCAGTCATGGTCATGTCCTCCTTTCGGTAGTACTTCCTTAAATTCGAATCATCAGTTTTTCGCTCGGTCTTTCTGCAGCTTGTTAAACAAAACAGCCAGTGTTATGCCTGAAACACCATATATATCGGTGAGTCACCCCGGTGTAATGAGTAAAATTGGCGAATAGCCCATTGCCAGGAGGTACATGGTCGCCACGATGGATAAGAGCGCGTACCTGCTGCCCTCCAAAGTGGGCAAAAAACCGGGGATCTCATCGGACGGTACCGGTTTAAGATTTCCCTTAACAGCAGCAAGATGCACCATGGTCGAACTACCCACTTAAGGTAGTTGCTGTACGTTTAAGAAGGACTCCAGGGTGGGGGTGCTGTGCAGAGAATGTCCGTGATTACGTTGACCACCACCGGTACATCGGCCTGCAAAGCTGTTCTCAGGGCTGAGGAGATATCCGCCGGTCGCTCAACCTGAATCCCCAGGCATCCCATTTCTTGGGCTATTCGGGAGAAGTCGACCCGGCGGAACCTGCAGAGTTCATCTCTATTGCCTGGCCTGTCTCCGTAGACTCTGTCCACATTGGGTCGGCACTGGCCAAAACCGGAGTTATTGTTCACCACCGTCACCGTCTTTATGCCGCACCGTAAGGCGGTTTCCAGCTCACTCAGGTGGTACCAAAATCCTCCATCGCCGGTAAAACACACCACGGGTCTGTCAGGCGCCGCACATTTTGCCCCCAAGGATGCCGGAAAGGCCCAACCCAGAGAGCCACCGGCCCGAATATAGCTCTGCTTATCATGAGTTAAATAGACCATTGTCCCTGACCAGATACCCGAGTACCCTGTGTCTGACACCAAAATAGCATCCGGGGGCAAAGCCTCGGTCAGCTCTTTGCACAGCCTCTCCGGACGAATAGGGATAGCACTGGAGTTACGCAATGGCGCCAGTTCCTCCCGCCATTCGTTTACAATTTTGTGTGCGTGCTTGCCCCATTGACTCTTGTCGGCATTGGGGTTGACGGATTCTATAAGCTTGCGGACACTCACTTTGGCATCTCCCACAAGCCCCACGACGTTGGGATAGCTTCTGCCAATCTCCGAAGGATCGATATCAATCTGAATAACCTTGCTGCCCGGCTTGGGCACCTTCCACCCATTTGTAACTTGATCCCCGGTCTGACTCCCCACAAATAAAACAAGGTCCGCCTCTGAAACCACGCGGTTGGCGCACCAGCGGGAATAAGAGCCAACCACACCCACACTGAGGGGATGATTCTCCAAAATGGTGCCTTTGCCGTTGAGGGAGGTTGCCACGGGTATGGACAGCATCTCAGCAAATTTTACCACCTCAGGGCCTGCCGAGGACGCCGTCGTTCCGCCTCCTGCTACGATCACCGGTCGAGCGGCTTCCTCTAAAACAAGTGCCGCCTCTCTCACCCATTCTTCTTGAGGCTCTGGCCGACTTGAATTGCATTCTGTAAAGGGCTCTTCAATCAGCACCTCCATATCCGCCTCAGCCTCAGCTATGATTTGTCCCATCTCTCCCAACACGTCCAGATGCACAGGGCGGGGCTTTCCCGAAGTCGTCTCGCGAAAGGCCTGGCGCATTAGATAAGGAAGCTGTTCCACGGCATCCACATTCACATTATATTTGGTGACGGACTCGAACATGGGCGCATGCTGGATTTCCTGGTAGGCATTCCGATACTGCGCAATGGGGGGTTTGCGTCCCGTTATGGCGATCACAGGCGAAAGGCCAAGGTAAGCATCCTGAAGTCCGGCTGCCAAATTGGCAGCGCCGACCGATTGGGCCATGCATATTCCCGGCCTTCGGCTTACTCTGGCATAACCGTCTGCCATATACGCCGCCGCCTTTTCTGAATGGGTCAAAACCCGCTGGATGCCTAAAGTCTCCATTTCCATAAGTGCCAGCCTTACAATGGCTTCCATAAAAAAGACATGGGTTACGCCGTAACCCTTGAATGTCTCAGCTATAAATCTACCGCCGGACATGTTTTGCAGGGGAATTCTCCTCCGTAAGTAGCTGGTTTCCATTGCGCTTTCCTGTGACATAATAAATCTAACCCTCAATTGGATTAAGGGACGTCGTCTCTGAATCAACTTATATATGCTTCTCGATTTCAGGCAGATCCTCGAAATCTGCGACTCGAACCACGGCCGAAGTGGTCACGCCAAGGAAACGGGCATCTTCCCCTCCTGGATAGCCCATCTTCCTCACCGCCAGCTAACAGGACATCGTGTAACGTTCCGGGAGCATCGCGTTTCGACTGCCTGGGCATCACCAATCTTTTACCTCTTTAACCTCCTCTGTCAAGTCCATTCAGAAACAACGACCCCAAACTTCTAACTTTACAAAGCATCAAAAAAAGAACTCATGGAATAATTCAACAAAATCAACGACGTCCCCCATCACCTGCGTTTTCATTGGCGGCTGGGTAATATCAATGGTTGATATTTTCGAATAATCGGTCACGCCCTCTTCTAAGATCCTGCGCGAGACCGATTGCTTCTTCGTAACTATCGTTCTTTAAAGCTTTCAAGAATGCAACAGCAACCGCGTCTGGGCTAATTGCCATGCCCTTTCGATCCCTTCTTGAGTGTTGAGCCCCAGCGAGTTCGGTTTCCACAATGGGGGGCGCAACCTCGAAAACCTTAATCGAAGTGCCCTTTAATTGATGTCGCAACGAAAGACTGAGAGAATGGATGGCGGCCTTTGTGGCGCAGTAAACCGGCACTGTGGCCAAAGGTGTAAAGGCAAGGCCTGACGATATATTAACGACAGCTGCTTGTTTTTTCTTCATGAAATGCGGGACAAGAAGAGCCGTAAGGTGAATTGGGGCCCGAAGGTTGGTAGCGATCTCTTCATCGGCGCTATCGATGTCTCGAAGGCCTTTTCTGAAATTGACCGCCCGCTGGATACCTGCATTATTTATAAGTATATTCAACGCCTTGAATGATGAGGTTGCCCATCTGACCAATAACTGTCTGGATGTAGCTTTAGAGATATCGCAGGCTCGGGTATGGAGTCCAGGGATCTTTACTCTTGCTGCTTTAAGTTTATCTCGGCGACGTCCACAAACAATGACATCATTTCCTTTGTCGACAAGAACCGCTGCCAAGGCCAAACCGATTCCTGTTGCCCCGCCAGTGATTAAAGCCGTGTTACCCGAAACTTTCATCCTCTCTCCTCAATCGTAAGATGAGTTCACATTCTTCATTTTACGATGGCTTCCAAGAACCGCCCAACAGCCTGCGATTCCCCCGCAGCAGGGTAGCGTGCTGACCGATGTTCTAAAAACCAAAAAATATTTTGTTAAGACCAAATTTTTAAAAGCCCTCGCGCCCCTGCTGTCGGGTGCAAGCGCTTTATTAGGGTGAGGTTTATAGGGATATAGTCATGACTCCACGTTCTGTATCTCTTCTCCTCCAAATCTTTTATAAAGGAATTTTGCCGCATTCGCCGGACCATCCCACTTAATAAGTTCATGTCGAAATTCTTCTACTGCTTCTTTGGCTATTACGTCATGAAGCAGTTTGTCGATTGCATCAAGCAAAGCAGAAGCTGTGACTCTTTTTTTATTTAAACGAATGGCAAACCCTTTTCTCACGCAGGCATCCAGATTGGCTTGTTGTTCTGGGTGCATTCCAACCCCGACAATCGGAGTTCTCGACAGGCAGGCGTTCATGACAGTATTTTGGCCACCGTGGATAACAGAAATATCTGCCATGGGATTAACCTTATGTGCAGGCAAAAAGCCTGTAACTAGTACGTTAGATGGAATTTCTGAGTTCATATCTTTTATATGTGATTCAACTGGAGCAATGACACGATAAGGTTTATCTCTAAATCCTTCTAGGATATCTGCAATAAGTCTTGGCTTACCAGAACTTCCCATAGCAAAGTAAACAATCGGCTTGTCTTTTGGCATCTCAATTATTGTTCTAGGGATCTCTCTATCTAATCTGAATGGTAGAGGACCAATATAATGAAGATTTGGACGAATATCAGAAAACCCGACCCATTCAGGGATGTCTGCCAAAAGAGTATAATCTCCTTCCAAAACTTCTATGAAATTATTAAATTCTTTTAATCCGTATTTTTTAGCTAAAATATTGAACGGTCTTGCAGGCAATTTAAGCTTAAGGACAAGATTGCTTACCCATCGGTTCATCTTTTCTTCTGAAAAAAACCATCGAAAGAAAGGAAAATTGGACCGGTCAGGCCAGGTTTGAAGCCCAGCTTCATAGTATTCCGTTATACTGGTAGAGTGAAGGACATTAACAAAGGGTACTCCTGCCGCCCTTGCTGAAACCATAGCGCTCTGACACCATCCGGTAAGTATACAGGCAGGCTTTATTTCTCTAAAGAATTTTATTTCATTTTCAACCCGGGGTTCCATTTCTCTGGCTGTGAAGTAACCAACCGTATTTAACGTTTCTCCGCTGAGTGCTTTTCTCACATGATACAGCTGCTTTTCTGTCAAACGGGGCTCCATCTTTTTGAGCGTGAAGCCTTCTTCTTCAATGAAACTTTCAAATTTTCCACCATAGCTTATGAAAATAACGTTAAAAAGGCCCTTACAAGCCTTCGCAATCTCAATATGTCTTCCTGTTTCAGCAAGATTATACCCAGCTACAGCGAAAACAAGTGTTTTCATTTTGTTCTTCTCTTCATTTAAATTCCCATATATCAACTTAACGGCCGATCTCAGCTGCCCTGAGCGAGCGAAGCGCATCGAAGGGTCAGCTGCCGCAAGTGCTTAATCCATATTTTGTATTTGTCCAATGTCCAGGGTCGCCCTTTAAAGGGCGACCCCGTTCCTCCATATATTCGCAAAGTACTCGTTCAGGTATCTTATGACCTCTTTTGCTGAACGCAATGAAGTGTCTCTCCCTTTACGAGTTCTTCCAAACACATGTTACACGATATACATTCTGCCCTCTCATGATCTCCGTTTTTCCACCCATTGACAATGCCAGGTTCCCTTATTAAAGGGCGACAGAGGGAGATGAAATCTGCTTCTCCTTTTTTAATAATCTCCTCCATCAGCCCAAAGGTTCTTAAGCCACCGACCATCATGATAGGTGTGTTTACCTGGCTCTTTATCTCTTTGCACCAATCTCGGAAGTAGGCCTCACGATCTGCACGGTTGATTTTGGTTCGAAATTCGGTGCCCTCATACCGTCTGCCTCTCAATCCCTGGCTGATCTCCAACGCATCAAACCCCCATTGGGCAAGAAGTTGAGCCGCCAGCTTTCCCTCGCAGAATTCAAGCCCTCCTGAAAATCCGTCTTCGACCCCGATTTTTATTAATACTGGGTAATCCTCCCCGACTTTGGCTCTGATGTCCCGGTATATTTCGCGGTGAAAGCGGAGCCGACTCTCCAGAACACCTCCCCAGTCGTCACCACGACGGTTTGTATACGGGGAAAGAAATTGACTCAGTAGATAAGCGTGTGCACCATGAAGCTGAATGGCGTCAAATTGCGCCTCTCGGGCTCTTGCTGCCGCATCACCGAACGCCCGAATGATGTCCCAAATTTCTTCCTCTTTCATGGGACGGTATTCTTCTGTGAAATAGGGATCGGTATGGACAAACGATGGGGCTATGGCCTGTTCGTTTTTGACTTTAAGGAACTTCGCCCTTTCCCTACCCGCATGAAACAACTGAACGGCAATTCTTGCTCCCCGATTGTGAACGGTTGAAGTCAACCTTTTGAAGCCCGGTATACAATCATCACTGGCAATGGAGTTCTGAGAGGTTGTCAATTGACCAGAATCGTGAACGTAGGTAATGCCAGTTATGATCAAGCCTACTCCACCGTCGGCAAGATCTGCAAACATCTTGATCTGCTTCTCAGACACATAACCGGACGTATCCGCGCAAGCATCATAGGTGGCTGACCTGACGAATCTGTTTCGTAACTCCACGTTTTTTATTTTCACAGGCTCAAACAAGATGCTCATTTTACCACCCCACGAGTCAAACTAATCAGGCCTAACGATCGAGATCAGCTGCCCTGAGTCTGTTGAAGGGCTTGTCCTGAGTATACCGAAGGAGCTGTTCTGAGCATACCGAAAGATCCGCTGCAGAGAGTGGTTAGCCCTCGTCTCTCAAAGCACGCCGAATAACCTTGGATATGTACGAGATATCTTTTCTGCTAAACCATTTACCAACTTTGATTACCAAAACTCCGAAAACGAATAATCCTTAGGGAATGAGCAACATAGGATGTAAGTCGAAATCTTTGTCCCTTTTGACGTAAGTTCCTGAAAAATGTGCAAGGAGGTAAAAACCATTCCCATAATGACAAGCGTAAACCATGCACTCATGAAAGTCTTTACAAAGACGTGCGTGGAATAAGTTCCTACGAGCACCACTTTGCCCTCGGAATATCTGAATGCGCCTATAAATATGGGAATAAAGAATTCCTCACAAATGGATTGACGCGATAAAGGCGTACACGATCTTCTGAAACCTTCCCGTATTGTACTTCTGGTTTTTTGAAAAGTGGTTTAATCATTTCTTCGTTCATTATTCAAATAGAGGGCTAACGGTTGCTGGCTTTAAAAATAAGAAGTCACGTCCCCTATTTACTATTAAAGTTGTTGTTCGGCTTTCTTCAAATATTTTAGAAACTTAGCAGTTTCATTTCGAATGATCTCGTCTATATTATCTTTGTTCATCGAAGAATAAGTGTATGGATCCTCGCCACACTTAATGCTCAAGACTGCATCACTCAACTCAAGCCATACAATGTAGTCGCTCCTGTAGTCCAGATGTATAAAAATCCCGTACAAAGCCTTCATGCCAGTTACTGGCTCAATGCTACCAGAGATTATTCTTTCGCAAAGATGGATTGAGTAGTTATTTATAGCATCTGACTCACTTGGCTCATCAATATGTAATTCCTTCAAAGATCTTTTAAAGTAGTCCTGAACTTCAAATGAATTGAAAGGTGGAGATAAGCCAGCAAGGATTCGTAAACTTGGTGAGTCATGTGCTTGTTCTAGCAGTTCTAATGCCCACTCTACGTAGTTTTCCGAAATTGCCGTTCCTAAATAGCGCTTAGCAAATAGAACATTTGTGGTTTCTTGAAGCATTATTATATGCCGAACGATAAAGCTCAGCCGCTCCGTTGTTAGGCGTCGGCTGGAGCACCTCCTTAAATGCCACAAAGTCATACGACGATTCGTAATGCCAAATACGGGGTAAGACTGAACAGAAATATACATAACTTGAAGAATGCCATGCCTGCGTAATGAATTGCGTCGAAATTATCTACTGACACTGTGAACCATTTTCCATGAACCCTATATAGCCAATCGTGGGCCAACGAAAAAACCAAGAACCACAATAGCAGTAGTGCATAATTAATCACAGCACACCAAGCTAGAACGTCACGAATTATTTCAACTGTCATTTTTCATCCTCCTTCTAGCATTTAACCATTGAATTGACCTGTGCGAAGCATTAGGTCCAATTTCTAGTTATAATCTTGTACCATTTAAATGAATGATAAGGCACTGTCTCACGATAAACCGGGACATTCGACAGGACAAGTGACACACTATTTCTTCTAATAGTTTCTTTGTACGGAGCACTGGTGGGTTAGGCTGTTGGATTCTTATAGATTAGCCTACCGTGCAGCTCATGTCCTCACCACAACACATAGGAGATTTGATCTTGCCATGGCCATTTGGACATTTTGAAATTTGAACTTCTCTTCCATCATCCAATTTCAAAATATCATCAACAAGTGGAGCATCACATTTAGCACAAGTCGCTTTAACAGCCATGCCACATTTTGAACATTCGTATGTCGCCATTTGAAATCCCTCCTAAGATTAATGTAATTACGATTCCTTTTAGCAAAATGGTTTATTGAGAAACAATTTTCAAGGTGTTACTTTATTTCCTGAGCTAATCATTGATATTACATGAGTTATAATCGGGATAGGGAGGGGCCTCACGGCCACCCCCCTCCCTCACCACCGTACATACGGATCACGTATACGGCGGTTCGGCAGATTGGGCCGAGGTGGTGTGCGCACCCCAACCGGAGCGTCTTCACCTGGCGCGCCAACGGCGAGTTCATCCCAGGTACCCGAGTAATCACCCCAGTACCTCGCCGGATGCCATCTCGCAGCTCCACGGCAGGAAACTACTCCTGTCTTTTAATCCCCTCCCGGGGAACCGTTCGGGCCTTCATCCCGCCTCTACGGCAGAACTACTATGCCCTCTGCTGACTTCTCCCATGCGGTCAGGATTGATCCCTCAACCCTCAGCCAATTTCAGTCGCAAGCGACCTCCCAGGGCACATGGGAGACCTCCCGGGGTAAGACACAGAACTTTCCATGCGTAGACGCCGGATTTATAAAGCACACCCCTATCGCGGATGGAGGACTTCGCTGTCACGTGCCAGCTCGTCCCGGGTGTACCACACCTCATATCCGGTTCCTGTTCGTCGCCCCGCATCTTTGGATTGGGCTTCCTCCAGACCCCACCTCGCGGTGACGCCCTTGCCCTTCTCCTAACCTTCGGCTCCGCTAACACCTGGTATAGGGACTTTCACCCTACTAGCTCTGTGCCATGCCCGGCACACACGATGAAGCTCAGCGGCGCGGCTTGTCCGCGTCCGCTGCAGCGTCTTGTTAGGGATTTTCTTCTTCATTTTTATTAGTAAATGGTGTAAAAATTATATCATATCCATATGGTTCGTCTTTAGGGGGTTCTGTTGGATCAGTGTCATAAATCAAAATTTCGCCAGTAAACTTAAACCCTATTTGTTCTCCAATACTGCAAGCCATATCTCCAGATTCATCTGAAGATGATGCCCATGTCTTTATTCCCATCCATGCATTTCCAGGAGGACACTCATAACCATGTCTGAGTTCTCCCTCAACAATCCCTTCAGCAAGTGCTGTAAAATGCTTGTATGGAGTTTTGAGCTTCCCATATCGGAGTTTCAGTTTCCAGTCTTTATCTGCTTGATCTTGTTTTCCCATTTTATGCCTAACTTAATTCTTGAATAGAGTCTTGAAAAATGGGTATCACGTAATTCACCCGGTGTCAATTTTGGGCTTGGGTTACCGAAGAGAGGGGGTTAAAATCTTGGCTATAATGCTCTATTTATTATTGGACGGACTTAATAAAGACTGGAACTGGGTTATGCACGACTTTGAAGAATTCCTGCGTGAATAGAAATTACTGCCCAGAGAAACGAATGCCCCATTGCCCGCCATCGTCCTCAGGAGGTACAATTCACACGTCGCATTTCTAAGATGTCATCCCAGGGCCAAGGGGTCACGCATTAAAGTGCGGGGGTCATTATTGACAGAAGGACCGGATTCCCCTATGATGAAGAATTTTTTCGATCCAGATCATACCCGACAAAGAGGAAAATGAATCTTCATGAGACTCCATGAATTCGAGGCTGCGGACATTTTTGAAGGCGTAGGGATCCTTGTTCCCCGGCGAGGGGTCGCAGAGACCGTGGAAGAAGGTCTGCTTGTGGCCGGAGAAATCGGGTATCCCGTAATGGTGAAGGCCCAGGTTCTCGTGGGTGGCCGCGGACTGGCCGGAGGCATCAAGATTGCCTCCAATCCGGTAGAGTTGGGAGAGATCGCCGAGACCCTACTGGGTTCCGAAATCAAGGGCTTGCCCGTCCGGAAGATCCTCGTTACCGAAAAGGCCGAGATCTCGGAGGAACTCTATGTGGGTATTACTGTCGACGGGTATTCGGGAAAGCCTGTCATCGTGGCCAGTACCGAGGGGGGGGTGAATATTGAAGAGACGGCACGTACCGCGCCCGAAAAAATCGCATCGATTCAGGTGTCCCCTGTATTCGGCTTCTATCCCTACCAGGCCCGAAACCTTCTGCGAAAGCTTGGGTTGGGTCAAAGCCTCCTTATTGCCTGGGCTGATGTCATCGGCCAGCTCTATCACGTCTTTTCCCGATTTGAAGCCCTGATTGTGGAAATCAACCCACTGGCCGTTCTCTCGAACGGCAGCCTTCTGGCAGTGGATGCTGTTTTAGAAGTGGACAATTCTGCTCTTTCCAGAATCAGGCATTCCCTTCCTAATTGGGTGGAACGGATCGAGAATCCCATTGAGCGGAAAGCTCGGGAGATCGGGGTCACTTACGTAGATCTTGACGGAAACATCGGGATTATCTCCTCCGGGGCCGGGCTGGGCATGGCCTCGATGGATATCATCGGAGAAAAAATGAAACCTGCCAACTTCCTTGAAACAGGAGGGGGCATCACGGAAGAGCTGCTCTATAAGTGCATGGAACTGATCATGATGAAGGCGGATCTCCGGGGAATCCTTATCAACATCTACGGAGGTATCAACCCCATTCAGGAAGGGGCCAAGGGTGTGGCCCGGTATGTGAAGGAGTACGGGGTGAAGATCCCCATCGTAGCCAAAGCCCTCGGGAACCATCAGGAGGAGACCTGGGAGATCTTTCGCTCGGCGGACGTCCATGTGGTTACCGAAGCGGCCACGGAAAAGGCTGTTGAGCTACTGTTTGAGCTGGTAAGCGGAGGCAAATAGGACTCTCCGAACTCCCCGATGGATCCATGTGCTTGATTGAAAGAGCCAAACCGCAGAGTGAAACCGAGGTACAACCATGGGCATTTTGATTGATGATTCAACCCGGGTCATTGTTCAGGGAATTACGGGCCGTATTGGAAGCATTCAAACACGCTGGATGCTTGCCTATGGAACCAAGGTTGTTGGTGGCGTCACCCCCGGCAAAGGGGGTTCCGCTGTTGAAGGGTTGCCTGTTTTTGACAGCGTCGAAGATGCTGTAAAGGAAACCGGTGCAAACGCCTCTGTCTTTTTTGTTCCCGCGGCCTTTGTCTTGGATGCCTTCCTCGAGAATGTGGATGCAGGAATAAAACTGATCGTGGTCATCCCAGAACACGTTCCGGTCCACGATGTCATGAAGATGCGGGCCTATGCCATCGAAAAGGGCATCATTGCTCTTGGCCCCACCACACCCGGTCTCCTGGTTCCTGGAAAAGGCAAGATGGGCCTTATGCCTGCTTCTCTCTCTTTGCCGGGCAACGTTGGCATCATTTCTAGGAGCGGGACCCTGTCCTACGAATTTGCAGGCATCCTCTCGGAAGGCCGCGTGGGACAGAGCGCGGTCGTGGGCATGGGCGCTGACCCTGTCGTCCTGACCAATCTCGCCGATATCCTCCGACTTTTTGAAGAAGACGAAGACACGGAGGGGGTAATCATAGTAGGCGAAGTGGGAGGAGACCAGGAAGAGAAAGCTGCCCAGTTTATCAAGGAAGGAATGAGTAAACCTGTTGCCACATACATTGCAGGCCGCTACTCCCCCCAGGGAAAGCACATGGGCCATACAGGCGCCATCATTCGCGGCTCTGCCGGGACTGTGGCTGGCAAGCAGGAGGCTTTGCGCGCAGCAGGAGCTGAAGTCCTTAAAAGCCCGGTCGATGCAGGGCAGTGGGCCAAGCAGCACAGCCTGAGATAGAAGAATTGGGGAAGGCTTTTTGTTTTAATCCCCTCTCTTAATGCTGTAAGCACCTATAACCTTTGCTACCGACTTTTCCTACTCGTTGATGGCCTCCACATTGCCAACCGCGTTCTTAGAACCTTTGTGAATGATCTCAGCGTGTTCTTTGAGTTCCCCTTTGTTTACGGATACAAGAAATTGATCTTGAGTACAATCGTCGTGATTCTACCCCCTGATCCCCCTCATCTTATCAGGGGCATGGCCACAGCAGAATTGGCAAGAGAAGCGATCGCCACTCCATGTACGATCCCGTAGAAATGCGTCCAATCTTGTCTGAATGGCATTTGGATTCCAGACTTCCCCTCTTGATTTCTGTGGCTTCCATTCCAATCTTTCTCATAGGAAGTGAGCGAGGAAAAATTATTGACATGCAATATTCCTTATTTTATATTCAACGTGCTCCCAAGCCAGTTCTTATAAGACAGGGATTCGTTGATTGTATCATGAGAGGAGGGAAGGAATGCCAGAAACGTACAGTTTGGTTGAAGCGACCATGAAGGTCATCCAGGATCGCCGGAGTATCCGGCAATACACTCAGGAACTAGTTTCCGATCAACACCTGGATATGATCCTCGAGGCTGCACGGCAGGCGCCTTCTGGCGAAAATGCGCAACCTTGGCGTTTCATTATTGTGAAGGATCCAGACACACGTAAGAAGCTTGGAACGGTGGCGGGCGGAGGGAGTGGTCGCCGATTTACCAGCGAGTTTGTCACCAAACAGATGCAAGAACGTTTCTCAAGTCTGGAGGACGAAGCAAAGAAAAAAGCCGCCTTTGAAAAGCTGACCTCAGGCCAAGTCTCTGCCTTCCTGGGGAATGCGCCTGTCAACATCGTCGTTTGTGGTAAGAAAGATGTTTGGGATATGCCCTTCGATACATCGGCTGCCATTGAGAATATCCTGTTGATGGTGACAGCCCTCGGCTTAGGCGCTTGTTGGGTGATTGCGCCTTGTTTTGATATCCGCGACGAAGAGCGTATCAAATTGTTACTTAACATTCCAGAAGGATTCAAAGCCGTCAGCATCATTTCGATCGGGCATCCTACGCGGCCGCATCGGCCTCGTCCACGCATGGCCATCAACGAGCTCGTCTTTTCAGAAAGGTGGGGGATGCCTTACTACAAGGAATCCGTATGAAGAAGAAGACGATTTCTCTAGACTATGCAAACGACCTCATCTTTGAGCTTGAAAAAGCCTTCTGGGATGAAAGGGGCAAAGGAGCGCGCTGGCGAATGACAACGGTGGGGCGAGAGTATTTTAAGAAACGGTGCCTCCCCCTACTCCAGTCGTCTGAGATTGATAACATCGTTCACACGATTGAAAGCGCCCTCCAGAGCGACGGTGTCGTCAGCCGGATTTCCGCTCAAAGCGATGGCCGATTGCTTCGCTTGCGAGTAGAAGGATGCGTACATCGGCCGGTCGAAGAGAGAATGGTTGCACACGAAACCAAGCCTTTCACCTGCATGATGGCTAACCTGACCGTGCTAGCCATTGAGGAAAAGCTGGACCGTCCCGCCGAGATGGCTGAGATCAAGTTGGAAGACGACGCTTGTCATCTGCTACTAATCCTCTTTGATAAGCGGCCTTTTTTGGGGTAGGAGGAGCCCATAGCCAACTTATCAACGCCTGCAGAATCTGTGGCGTCTATCCCCTCGGGTTCGCTGGTAGCCCTGTCCGGATTCGCGATCACGCGCTGCACCGTACCTTTTGCGCGAGAAGTAGTTCATCAGGGCATCAGGGTGTTGACGACCTCGCAGTGGGTCGGAACCATGGATGGGGCCGCGGCGGGATAATGTGGGGCGAGTCGAGACAACCCAGCGTGCGATCATCATCGCCGAGGAGGTTTCTCGATAGAGTTGATCCTCCAGAATCCGGGACAGAGAGTTATCGTGGTTTCCGGCTTCTCCCGTTTTCGAACTGGTTTTCACTGCTCATCCGGCCTCTGTTTACCGCTCCTATGATTATAATGCCGAACAGATTACATGTTGTATAGAAGAGACAACCACTCATGCAAGTTTTCGTGGATACCTGAATCGCTCCGTGCACGGCATCAAGGACCATTGGTGATACTTCGAGCGAGTTGGCAGGAGGAGGCGACTGAACAACCTCCGGGCTGATGCAATCCTGGGGTATTATGGATCGGAAGGAGAAATGCAGGGTGCCCTATATAGTGACTAGCAGCTGTAACCAGTGTGGGGCTTGTGTTTCCGGCTGTGAAAATAACGCCATCCAGGAAGGCGAAAGCCACTCCTACATTGATGCCAATATCTGTATTGAATGTGGTAT
>JABAOH010027879.1_pt2 | contig 16463 bp, 16 predicted proteins | sample 7062181 | NCBI WGS metagenome assembly JABAOH01 (sample SAMN14538630, study PRJNA623070) | marine sediment metagenome | biome: marine biome [ENVO:00000428]; feature: marine pelagic biome [ENVO:01000023]; material: deep marine sediment [ENVO:00002113]; isolation source: pool of 5 deep marine...
CTCAACCCGCGCGCCTCCCGCCTGTCGCCACCGGGCGCCTGGGGTGCGCGATCACCCCGCCGCGGCTGGGGAAGAGATCGTTCCAGGTGATCCCTGCGGTACCGGCTCGTCGAGCCTCTCCAGCCGCTCGGTGGAGCCGGCAGGGCGATGCATGAGCGCGTGGACACGATCACCATGCCGGGAACGTGGCGCGAGCTGACCCGAGGACCCGGCTGGACGTCGCAGCAGTATGCAGAGAACACGCCAAGCTCCTCCGCTACAGCCTCATCGCCTGGTGACCAACCGCAGGACGACGGCGGCACCTTGCCGCCGGCGGGCCGGCGCCCGCGGCTTCGCACCGGGGACCGGCAAGACGACCCGGGGCACGGGCGTCGCCGCGTCGGTACGCAGCGCCCGGCTTACGGCTAGCGGTGCGCCGCCAGGGCACGCCGGGTGTTCTCCACCCACTCGGCATCGAGGCGCTGGAGGCGCTTCTTGGCGAGGTTCTGCGCCACGAGCCACGCCACGTCGGGGTCGTCGACTGCCGCCCACTTCTCGAACAGCCGCTTCCCTTGCTGGGGTCGCGCCGCAATGGCGACGCTCCAGCAGTAGCCGAGACCCTGACGCAGCACCCGGAACCCGTCGCTGTCTCGATCATCCCTGCGAGTCAGCGCCGCCGTAACGGCGTCGAGCACTCGCAGCGCGGCCGCGGCGTGAGCAGCGTCGCGAAGCAGGTCCGGTTCGCAGAGGGCGGCCACCGCGGCCCGCTGCTCGTACGGATTGCCGGCCGCCCAGGTCGCCACCTCCGTCTCCAGCCGCTCGAAGTCGCTACGGCCGATCGCCTGAAGGGCCATGGCGACGGCTTCCCGACAGCGCCACCGCGGGTCGGAGGCGAACCGCCGCAGGGTGGCGAGCGGCTCATCGTCTTCCTCGGCGGCCAGCCGACCCAGTCCCAGCAGGCCGCAGAAGGGCAAGAACTCCTCGGGGGCGCCCACCGGAGCGGACTCCGCACTCCAATGCAGCAGACTGCGGAACAGATCCCGATCTCCTTCGGCGGCGACCGCCCGGGCCAGCTCGATGTTGGCGCGCCGCCCGGGAAGCCCGGAGTTGGCGAGCAGGAAGGATTCCCACTCGCGCCTGTCGAGATGGCGTAGCTGTTCCCGGTAGGCGTCGACCTTGCCCACGGCTCCGATCGTACGCGGTGACGCGCGGGCATAGCTGCCGGCCGCGGACCACCGCAGTGATGGCAGCGGGCGATCGGGCCGGACTGCGGGTCAGACGGCGCGCCGGCGCCGGGAATACCAGTCGCGTATCGTGTGTTGTACGAGCTGTTACGATATATCGTGACACAACGAGAAGTCTACGAAAGGAGACTCAGATGTCATACACATTGACACCTCCCTTGCGCGCCAGACGCCGCATGATGGCGATGGCCCGCCGGGGCCGGCGAGGCTGGAGGCACGTACCCCGCGGCGGTTTCCCCATGGGACCGGGACCCTTCTTCGCCGGGAGGCCGCGGGTGAGCCGAGGCGACGTTCGCGCCGCCATCCTCCATCTGCTGGCCGAAGAGCCGATGCACGGCTATCAGATCATGCAGGAGTTGACCGAGCGCACCGATGGGGTCTGGCAGCCCAGCCCCGGATCGGTCTATCCCACCCTGCAACAACTCGAAGACGAAGACCTGGTCCGCGTCGACGAGCGAGGCGGGAAGAAGGTGTACACGCTCACCGATGAGGGAAGGGCCAGGGTCGAGGCGGACGGGGAGGCTCCCCCGTGGGAGCGCTTCGGGTCCGACATCCACGATGGGCTCTTCAGTCTGCGCGAGATCGGATTCCAGGTCGGCGCCGCAGTGATGGAGGTTGCCCGGGCCGGGTCCGAAGCTCAAGTGGCCAAGGCGAAGGAGATTCTCGAAGAGACCAGGCGCAGGATCTACCAGATCCTCGCCGAGGGCGACCCGGCCCAATAGGGCGACAGGCGCAGCAAGCGGGCGGCCGCGACGGCCGCCCGTCCCGCGTCCCCGGCGCTCGGCTCGGCACCCCCGCCGGTCGCTCTGCCCCTGGAGCGGGATCAGTCGGTGGCGGAGCCGACCACCAGGTCGGCCAGCAGGAAGGCCTGATTGTCCTCGGTGACGCAGGCCAGCGCGTGAGCTCCGGGGGCGAGATCCAGGCGGCCGGTGGTGCGACCCCCGGTCACCGAGGCGCCGAACATCACGATGGAGCCGGTGGACTCCCAATACGCAGGCGGTTCGGAGGCGTCTTCGAGTTCGGCGGCGTCCCTCTCGAGCTGCTCCCACGACACGCCTTCGTGGAGGCCGGAGGCCACCGCTATGGGGGACTCGGACTCGTTGAGCAGCTCGACGACCACTCGGGTCATGGGGCCGTCGCTCTCATAGGCAGTCGTGCCCTCGAAGGTGCAGGTGCTCCCGGTGAAGCGGACGGTGAGGTCCGGTGCCGGAATCTCGACCACCGCGAGCACACCTCCGTTGAGACCGGAGAGGAAGGCCTCCTCGAAGCGACGCCGGTCGGCGCGCGTCGCCAGCTGGACCTGGGAACCGGCGGGTGACTCGACCAGGGCGCCCTGTTGCGCTCCTGGAGCCTCGACGACCGAGAGCCGTCTCGGCTCGGTGGTGACCACGCCGGGGTCGACGATGGCGACGGCGGCCAGAGGATCCCAGAAGAAGTAGGCCCCTCCGTCGAGGTTGTACAGGTTGGCGGTGAAGAACCCGTCGACCAGCTCCGCTGCGGGCGTGGCCTTCTGCTCTTGAAGCGCCTCGTAGAAGAACCAGGTGGCGGGAACGTCGTTGGTGGCATCGAGCGGCACGAGTTTGATGCGGACACCGGCCTCGAGGACCTCGCGAGCCGCCCGCGGGTCCACCCAGATGTTCCACTCGGCCGCGTAGTCGGGTTCGACCGACCCCTTCACGTCGACCGCCCCACCCATGATGACGAGCTCGTCGATGTGGTTAGCCATGTCGGGCTCCAGCGCCAGAGCTCGCGCGACGGTGGTCAGCGGCCCCAGAGCGAGCAGCTGCACCGGTTCCGGCGACTTGGTGACCGCGTCGGCGAGCAGTTGGGTGGCGTCGGTGCGCACCTCTGCCGCGTCTGCCGGGATCAGTCCGAGCTGGGTGGCCAGGGCGTCGGTGCCCTGGCGCCAATCCTCCGGGAAGGCGTTGCTGCCTTCCAGGGGGGTGTCGTCTCCGCAGGCCACGGGAATGTCGCCGTGTCCGACGTGCTCGAGCACGGTCATGGCGTTGGCGGCGCCGTCGGGACAGTGAGCCAACCCGGTTCCGGTCACCGTCACCGCTCGCACGCTCAGCTCCGGCTGCTGGAGGAGGTAGAGCAGCGCCATCATGTCGTCGGGGCCGAAATCGCCGTCGACGACTACGGGCGTCTTGCCGTCGAGCGGAGCCTCGAGACTCGACGTTCCGCACGCCACGAGCAGCAGTGCGGCGAGGCAGCAAACCGCAGCCCAGCGCATAATTCCCCCAATCGACGGTCAACTTCATTGTCGGTTGGCGGCCGCGGGCAACCAGAGGCGTTCGACCCGACGTGCCGCAGGCAGGCGATCGGCAGCAACTCGCCGGAGCGCGAATGGTCCGAACCGTTCCCTGCATCGTTCCGTATTGCGTCGGTACGGGTAGAGGAGGAGGACCCGATGCAACGATTCCGGCCGACCGCCATCGCGCTCGCCGCGGTGGCGCTTCTGATTGCCTCGACGGCGACGGCGCTGGCCGTCCACGAAGACGTGATCGTCGAGAAGATACCTACGTCCGATGCGCAGGTGGCGGTGGAGACGGTGGCCGACGGGTTCACCTCGCCGGTGTGGGCGATCAACGCCCCCGGGGACAACCATCGCATCTTCGTGGTCGATCAGATCGGCAAGATCACCGCCATCAAGCTCGACCCCGGCGAGAACGACAACGTCCCCGACCGGCTCCTGTTCCTCGATGTCGGCGTCGACGGACTCGGGTTGTTGGTGCCGCTCGGCGCGTTCGGTCCTGGCACGTTCGACGAGCGGGGCTTGCTGGGGCTGGCCTTCCACCCCGATTACCGGCATAACGGTCTCATCTACACCTACACGTCGGAGCCGGCGTCGGGACCGGCCGACTTCTCGACCCAGCCGGATGGAGTGGATCCGAACCACCAGGCCGTCATCCGGGAATGGCACGTCCCCAACCCGAAACGGGCGAACTCGGTCGTCGACCCGAACAGCTCCAGAGTCTTGCTGACCGTCGACGAACCACAGTTCAACCACAACGGCGGTGCGGTCAACTTCGGGCCCGACGGGATGCTCTACATCGCCCTCGGTGACGGCGGCGCCGCCGACGACCAGGGCGTGGGGCATGCGGACGGCGGCAACGGCCAGGACCTCAGCGACGGCAACGTGCTGGGCAAGATCCTGCGGATCGATCCCATGGGCTCGAATTCGGCCAACGGCCAGTACGGGATCCCCACCGATAATCCTTTCGTGGGCCGGCAGGGCGCCGACGAGATCTACGCCTACGGGTTCCGCAACCCGTTCCGCTTCTCGTTCGATACCGAAACCGGCAGGCTGATCGCGGCCGACGTCGGCCAGAACGACATCGAAGAAGTCGACGTCGTGGTGGGCGGAGGCAACTACGGCTGGCCCGTCAAGGAAGGCAGCTTCCTGTTCGACATGAACGGCCCGGACCGCGGTTTCACCACCGACTTCTCGCCGGGTGTTCCGGCCGGCCTGATCGACCCGGTGGCCGAGTACGACCACGACGAAGGCATCTCCATCACCGGCGGCTTCATGTATCGGGGTAACCGGGTCAAGGACCTTCGCGACTCCTACGTGTTCGGGGATTGGCTGGGCCGCCTCTTCCACCTGACCCAGGACGGCTCCATCGCCGAACTGGAGCCGGTCGGACAAGACGGCCTGGGCTATCGCATCACCGGCTTCGGGCAGGACCGCAAAGGCGAGCTGTACGTAATGGGCCAGCCCGGCTTCGCTCCGGTCGGCACCAACGGTGTCGTGCAGCGGATCGTGGCCGGGGGATGACGCAACGGAAGACGAGTCAGACCTACCGGGGATGAGCCGACCGCCGAACGCTCTTGTGCCGGGTTCTCTGCTCCCACGCGCGGCGAACCCGGCCGCGGGCGTCTTGCGGGGCCGCGCGGAGTGGCACCGCTAGCGGCGGAGGACCGCTCCGGGGGCGGTTGCGGGCGCCTCGGCCGGCGGAACGGCGGGGCCGCCCACGCGCCGGGGCCCTTTCATCCCGAACAAGAACCGGGTCAGCGCAGTACGTCTGATCGCGAGGTCGTAGATGATCAACACCACCGCCAGCGACGCCAGGCTGATGATGCCGTACTTGACCGTGGCCGGTAGCTCCCAACGCACGACGTAGAAGGCGATGGCGACGATGACCGGTTGGTGCAGGATGTACATCGGCAGCACCGCCTGGTTGGCATACCCCGAGAGCCGGGACATCCTGTCTGTGCCGGCGGGGATCCGCTCCGAGGAGGCGGGCCGGTCGATCCGGGCTGCCAGTCCGAGGATGGCCACCAACGCCGGCCACCCCGCCAGACCGAACAAGAACCGGAACCCGAGCGACGCCGGCTCGTATCCCACGAAGAGGTCGACCCCCGGCGTGTCGCCGTACAACCCGAAGAGCACAGCGGATCCGGCGAACAGGAAGATGAACGAGACCAACCCGGCGGTGGCCCCGGCCCGCACCGCCCGCCAGAAACGTGGATCGGAAGCCAGCACGAAGCCGTAGACGAAGAAGAGGGCGTACGCCCACCGATTCCATACCGCCAAACCCTCCTCGAAGTCGAGCACGACGGAGAGCGCCGCCATCGGAACGGCGGGAAGGAGGACGGCACCCCGCCGAGAGGCAGCCGTGGCCAGCCTCTCCATCGCCCTCCGGCCCTGCGGTTGCCGCAGCCAGAGGAAGACGGGCAGCAGGATGACGGCAAACACCAGCAGCAGCAAGACGAACCAGAGGTGCCCCGTCTCGAAGCCGGCGTCTTCATAGGCCGGCCGCAGGATGAACGGGAACTCGCCCCAATCCAGGTCGACGGACAGAAACCGGCGGAGGAAGGGCCAGTACGACTCCCTGTAGCCGGGATCCCCGCGGAGCCGGAACCAGACCGGCAACGGGATGATGGTGACCGTGGCGAAGACCAAGGGAACCAGGAGCCTCCGCACCCGCTCCGCGACGAAGCGGCCGGCGGTGCGGGAACGCAGCGAGAACCAGGTTCCCGTTCCGGCGATCACGAAGAGGAGCGGCATGGCCCACACCACCGCCAGCGCGGTGCCCACGGTGACCAGGTCGCTGGTGGTGGCGTTCTTGACGTAGTAATCGTCACGCGGATCGAAGATCAGCGCGCTGTGGAAGAAGATGAGCCCCACGACAACCAGCGCACGCATCAGATCGAGGTCGCGCCTCCGCTCCGGCCCCGCCTTGGATGCCGGGTTTGGCCCGTTGCTCACCCCATCGATCTCCTCGCCTCAGCCGATGAGACGGATGCCCGGGGGGAACGTCGTCGGCCCTCGGTTTGCTAGGTCGCCGGTCCGAGGCTCCGCACCCAGTCGCCGAATCCATCCGCGGCCCGGGGTCCCTTCGACTTGAACTGCCCGGTGACGCGAGCGCCGCGACTCTCCAGGCCGGCCGCCATCTTGGCCAGCGTCCTCCCCACCGCCAGCTTGTAGGTGGTGAAGACTGCGGCCGGCTTGCCGTCCAGGGAACCGAGCCGGCCGATGAAGTCCATAGTGGCCGGGGTGGCATGCTGCATGATCACGTAGAGCCCCATGGTCCAGCTGCCGATGCAGATCGCATCGGCCGCCGTCACCTCCCCGGGGTCCGCCTCCAGGACCGGGTAGACGGTGCACTCGTGCCCTGCGGCACGCACCGCTTCCGCCATTTGATCCGCCGCCGCCTTGGTATTCCCCGTGGCGCTGTCGTAGACGATCGCCACCCTCATCGTCGCCTCCTCTCACCCGGCACCGTCACCCCTCGTGAGCGCCCGCAGCCGGCTCACCAGATCACCGTTCGGTTCTTCGCTGCTGTGCCGCGGCTGCGACCTACTCAGTCAATCAGTTGGGGCGGGATTCCTCTAGAGGCAAACGTCAATCGCGCGGCGCATGTAGAGGGGCGGAGGCCCCGGCGGAGTGCGCCATCCGCGAGGATGGCGCCAGGCGAACAGGAGAGAAGCACGGTGAAGGATCACGAGCATCTTTCGTTGTTCGGGCCGGTGAAGTGCACCTGCACCGAGCAGGAAGCGGCCAACCTGGATCTGGTGACCCGCTACCGCGCCGCCAAGGTGTCCGACCGGGGCCCGTTCCTGGCGCCCGACTTCGTGCGCCACCGCGCCGGGTTCAGCCACATCGGCGAGCTGTTCGGCATGGAGGGGACGGCCGGGATGACCGACGAGTCGATGGCCGATCGTCGCAACGTCCTGATCGAGCTGACCGCCAAGGACGACAAGGTGTGGGGCATCTTCAGGGTGGTCGGCACCCACACCGGCACCATCTACGGCATCCCCGCTACCGGCAGGCCGATCGACGTCATCGAGGTGGCGCTGTGGAGGGTCGAGGGGGAACACATCAAGGAGGCTTGGTACTTCGGCGACGAACTCGGCCTCCTTCGCCAGCTCGGAGTGACCCCGCCGATCGAATGACCGCTCAGTTCTCGATTATCAGTTGTGGGTAGCCAGTTGTCAGTTGTCAGTCTTGTCCCAGTACTCGGTACTCAGTACCCGGTACATCTGCTGCTAAAGCGCCGCGATCTCCACGTAGGCCGGCCGCCCGTCGAGAACGGGGAACAGGTCGCGGCCCACTTCGCCCGGCTTCCAAGCTGCAGCTACCAGCCAGGAGCGGTACGGGATGTGGGCATAGCGCCGCGCCGCCGGCAGGAGGGGATCGTCGTCGGTCAATCCGATCATGAGGTAGGAGAAGCCGCGCCGGCAAGCCTCGTTGTACGCCTCGCGGAGCAGCGCAAGCATCACTCCCTGGTCGTCGTCGGCGACACAGACGAAGCTGACGTAGGCGGCGCGGATCTCGCCACCGATCTTGGGTAATGGTGCGGCACGCACGACGCGAGCGGCGAGGTCGTACAACGGTCTCAGCGGCCGCAGCCAACCTCCGTAAGCCCGCACGATGGTCTGCTTGTACTGGGACTGATCCCACACACCGACGACGCCGACAACGCGGCCCGATCGGCGCGCGACGATGAGGTCCTCGAGGGCCAGGCCCCGAGTGGTACCCCCTCCCGTGAAGTCGTCCTCACGGTACGCGGGGTAGTACTGCCGGGTACTGCCTTGGTGGCGGAGAAACGCAACGATCTCCGCAAGCTCGGCCCTCGTGCCTCTGGTCACGATCGTAGGACCGCGCACCAAGGGCTTGGGTCGGCGGATGATGATCCCGAGAGTGTTGATGCGCGCCACTTCTCGTACCACGAAACCCTCGGGCGGATGATCGACCATGGCCCGCCGCGCTCGTGGATTGTCGGCGGCAATCACTCCATAGTTGGGGAGGTCGGGACGCGAGTGCTCGATGAACAGCGGCAGCCCGCGATGCAGGAGTCCCTTGCCCTGATATTGGGGTGCGATTCGCACCTGCCCGATGACCCCCACCTCGGTCTCGGTGCCGTTCACGAACACCGGCCGGATAGCGTGGCACAACACCCCCGCCAGTTCGCCGTCGGGAAGGTGGCGGGCGACGAGGACGTCGCAGCGATGGCCCATCGTCGGGCCACCCAGGAAGTAGTTCGGCTCGCGTTCGAAGGTGACCGTGATGCTCCCCGGCATCGGCGTCGACGCCAACAGGCGCCGAAGCTCTGCATCGTCGCCGGGACGGGCCAGCTCGAATCCGAACTCGCCGTCTACGATCACCGCTTCCCCAACAGCAGGCCCTGTTTCTTGAAAGCCTCGGTCCGAAACAGCGGGTTGTAGAGCCAGTACGCAGCGAACCGGGTCGGGGTTCGCATGTTGGTCTTGGGGTCAAGAGCGCGTCGCACAATGGCCGGGATGCTGTTGAACCGTGACCGGCAGCGCCATCCCAACTCGGTGAGCTCGTCCGCGGTCATGCCCTTGGGCTTGAAAGCGGCGTGATTGAAGCGGTAGTCGGGATGCAGCCACCACTTCCCGTCGTAGAGCAGCCGCCCCTCGGTAGCCAGCCTCTGGTAGAGCGCAGTGCGCGGGTAGGGCATGAGTACGTTGAACGCCGCGAACGTGAACTTGTTGGCGAGGGCCCATTCGAGCGTCCGCTCGATCGAATCGGGTGTGTCGAAGTCGTAGCCGAGGATGAAGGCCGCCCAGGTCTGGAGTCCGTGCCGTCGCAGGGTCTCGACCTGCGGTTCGTAGGACTCGAAGCCTCCCGCCAGGTTGGACGACTTGCGCATAGCCCCCAGGTTGCGAGGATCCAGGGACTCGAAGCCGATGACGTTGCCCAAGCAGCCACTCTCGACCATGAGTTCCATGAGTTCCTCGTCCTGGGTCTGATCGATGCTCGCTTGGGACACCCAGCGGATCTTCAGCGGGATCAGCGCTCGAAACAGCTCCTTCGCTGCCTCGAAGTCGGACAGGATGTTGTCGTCGACGAAGAACAGATTGCGCCTGGGCTGTGCTTCCACCTCGGCAACGATCTCCGCGACGGCGCGGGTGTAGTGATGGTGGTCGAAGAAGACGCCGACGGCGCAGAACTCGCATCGGAACCGGCAACCCCTGCTGTATTGGAGGAGCGAGAGCGGCAGGTAGCGCCGCCGACCGTAGATCTGGCGACCGGTGAGCCGGCCTCGCTGCGGCCGGCCGGCGGGTGCCCGATACAGCGGTCGGAGCTTGCCAGCGCGGGCGTCGGCCAGGACCTGGTCCCAGAGGAACTCGGCGTCGCCTTGGTAAACGGCGTCGGCGTGCCCGGCCACCTCCTCTGGGAGCAGGGTGGGGTGCATTCCTCCCATCACCACCGGTACACCCCGACCGCGGTACTCAGCGCTGATTTCGTAGGCTCGCCGCGCCGTGAATGTCTGCACGGTGATACCTACCAGGTCGGTCGGCTCCTCGTAGTCGATCACGTCGAACCGGTCGTCGTACATCTGCACGTCAACGCCCGCCGGAGTCAGCGCCGCGATCACTCCCAGCTCTAGCGGCTCCATCCGGCCGCGATCGACATACGGGCGAGCTTCCAAGCGACCCAGCGTGGGCTTGATCAGGGTGACCTTCATCCGGTCATCCGGTTGGCGCGGAGCGCCAGATCCGCCACGCGATGGGCCACGAGGCGAAGCCGGCGGCGATGCTTTGTACGTAGACGGCCCATCCCACCGGGATCGATGGCGCCGCCACGGTCACGAAGACGCCGATCACGACTGCCCACGTCGCTGCGCGGCCAAGCGCCCGGGCCCGCAGCACGGCGCCCGCGAGGGCAAAAAGGCCGAGGCCAAGGAGGACTGCCGAGATCGCGAATATCGGGGTCTCGAGGCGCTGGGCGCTCTCGAAGAAGGCTGCGGCGTCGCCACCCGAGTCGGCCACCGCCCAGCCGCCCAGCCCGTCGTAGCCAACTACGAACACGAGGCCGGTCGCCCCGACGGCGACGAAGGCCACCGAGACGAAGCTCCACAGGTCCTCACCGAGGGAACTCAACCAGAACCGGATCGCCAGGATCGACAGCACCGTCAGCACTAGCCCGATGGCCAGGACGAGATGCGCTGACATCCACCGTGTCGGGCCCGCGATGAGGGCCTCGGCGTTCACGGCCGGATCCCGGGGGTTGCTGAGATAGGGCCGGGTCAGGAAGCCGGCGAGCAACGCGACGGGTGCCGCAGCCACGGCAAGTGCCCGCAGCCGGGCTTGTGCAGCATCGGACAAGGCGCCTCCCCTGCTGCTGTCTCCTGCAACCTGCCCGACCCGCCCTCTACCAGGTAGGGCCATTGGACCTACGTCGCTGGAGACGCCCAGCGAGCCCGGTACTGGGTGCTTGGAGGATCAGTCTTCAGTCTTCAGTTGTCAGTTGTCAGTTGTCAGTTGTCAGTCTCGTCCGAGTACTCGGTACTCGGTACTCAGTACCTGCCGCAGGACTCGCTCGCTAGCGGAGAAACGCGCCGGCGGACTGTGCCTAGTCTGAGTATTCGGGTGGCTGGAGGAGAGCGATGGCTGAGGCCGCCGTTCGCACCGAAGGGCTGACCAAGTACTACGGCCGCACCCGCGGGCTCGATGGACTCGACCTGGAGGTGCGGACCGGCGAGGTGTACGGCTTCCTCGGGCCCAACGGGGCTGGGAAGACCACCACCATTCGCCTGCTGCTGGACCTCATCCGGCCCACCAGCGGCCGGGCAACGGTGCTTGGGCTCGACCCGCGAACCGACGGAGTCGCCCTGCGGGGTCGCGTCGGATACCTGGCCGGTGACTTCACCGTCGACGGTCGTCAGACCGGCGCCGAGCTGCTGACCTATTTGGGCAATCTCCGCGGCGGGGTGGCGCCCGCCCGGATCGACGACCTGGCGCTGCGCCTCGACCTGGACTTGAGCCGCAAGATCAAGACGCTGTCTCGCGGCAACCGGCAGAAGGTAGGCGTGGTGCAGGCGTTCATGCACGACCCCGAGCTGCTCATCCTCGACGAGCCCACCAGCGGCCTCGACCCGTTCCTCCAGCACGAGTTCGCCGCCATGGCTCGGGAGGCCACCGCGGAGGGACGAACGGTCTTCATGTCATCACACGTGATGAGCGAGGTGCAGCAGATCGCAGACCGGGTGGGCATCCTTCGCGAGGGGCGGCTGGTGACGGTGGAGGGCGTCGAAGACCTCCGCGAGCGGTCTATGCGCAGCGTCGAGATCCGATTCGAAGAACCCGTTTCGGCTGAGGAGTTCGCCGGCATCGCCGGCGTCAGCGACCTGCAAGTCGAGGGCCCGTTGTTGCGCTGCCGGCTGGACGGCCGCGCCGACGAGCTGGTGAAAGCAGCCGCCCGGCACACCGTCGTCACCCTGTCCGCGGAGGAGGCGGACCTCGAGGAGCTGTTCTTCCATCACTACGACATGAGCGGCGAGGCGGACCGTGCTGAGTAGCACCTTCACCAAGTGGCTGTGGGATGCCCGCCGCTCGGTGCTCGGGTGGACCGTCGCCATCACGTTCGTCGGTGGTGGCTACGCAGCTTTCTGGCCGATCATGGACCAGCCTGAGATCCAAGATGCGATCGAGAACTACCCGGAAGCCCTCATGGAGGCGCTCAACTACACGGACATGACCAGCGCCGCCGGTTACCTCACCGCCACGGTGTACGGCCTGGTCGTAGCGGTGTTGCTGGTCGTGTACGCAGTCGCCGCCGGCACTCGGGCGATCGCCGGCGACGAAGAGGCCGGCACCCTCGATCTGATCCTCGCTCACCCGTTGAGCCGGAGCCGGCTGGCGTGGCAGCGCTTCGCATCGTTTCTGACCAGTGTGGTGATCATCGCCGGCGTGTTCTGGCTGGCCATACTCGCCTTGACGGGCCCGGCCCGCCTAGAAGGCATCTCGGTGGGGCAGTTCGCGGCCATGCACGTCCATCTGGTGCTGTTCGCTGCCTTCTTCGGTGCGGTGGCATACGCTGTCGGGGCCGCCACCGGGCGCCGGTCGCTTGCGCTCGGCATCGGTTCGGCCGTCGGGGTCCTCGGCTACCTCGCCAGCGGGATCATCCCGCAGGTGGAGGGACTGGAGTGGGTGCGCAACCTGTCGCCCTTCGACTGGCTCGCCGGTGGTGAGCCTTTGCGCAGCGGCCTTCAGGTCGGCGACATCCTGCTCATGCTGGGGCTGGTGGTGGTTCTCGTGGCAGCGGGAACCTGGGCGTTCGGGCGCCGCGACGTGGCAGTGTGAGGCGGCGAGGCCGCCGGTGGTCGCGCCACGTCGGCTTCTGGGCGACGCGTAGCATCGGCCGGGACCAGATCGGGGCGTCATGAAGATCGAGCGGTTGGCATGGGCCGGGATCAAGGTCGTCGTTGGTGACACCGTCGCAGCGGTCGACGCGCTGGGTGGCGCGTCGCCTCTCGTCGAACGTTTCATGGGCTCTCCTCGCCACGAGATCCGTCCGGTATCGGGATTGGTGGATGTGGCGCTCGTTACTCACGTCCATCCCGATCACTACGACCCGGCCACGCTCCGCAGCTGCCTGGAGACCGATGCGCTCGTGCTGTGCCCCATGACGATGGAGCAACAGGTGAAAGCGGACGATCTTCGGCCGGCACTCTTCGGTCCGGGCGATTCTCTCACCGTGGGAGGCATCACGGTCACCGCGGTGCGAGCCGTTGACGGTCTGGGGGTGGAGCAGGTTTCGTGGGTGGTGTCTGCCGGCGAGCGACGCATCTTGCACGCAGGCGACACGCTGTGGCATGGGTACTGGTGGCAGATCGCGGATGAGCACGGTCCCTTCGATGTGGCTTTCTTGCCGATCAACGGGGCATTGGTCGATTTCCCAACACCAACGGGGGTGCGCGCTTGTCTCACCCCGGAGCAAGCGGTCGCCGCGGGGAGGGTCTTGGGAGCCGACACGGTTTGCCCCATCCACTACGGGACCTTCGATTTCCCTCCCCGCTACGCCGAGTATCCGGACGCGGAAAGGACGTTCCTGGAGGCTGCTGCGAGGCAAGGACTCGAGACACGCGTGCTCGAGCAGGGGGAGAGCCTCGATCTGTAACCCTCCGGCTCGGGAGCGCCGACGATCGGGGCCAGTAGGCAAACGGCCCTATCCAGCGGGGGGAGCCGGCTGGCAAGCTGTGACCCGTGGGCTCCATCGATCTGCCGGTGCTGGGCGTGCAGCTCGGCTCGTCGGTGCGTCCGGAGGATCTCCCCCGGGTGGCCGCGGAGGCAGAGCAACTCGGGTTCAGGCACCTGTGGGTAGCCGAGAACTACTTCTCGCTGGGTGGCATCGCTTCCTTGGCGGAGGTGCTCCACGCCACTGAGACGGCGATCGTTGGCCTGGGCGTGGTGGCCTCCGTGGCTCGCCACCCCGCCGTGACCGCCATGGAGTTCGCGCATCTCGCCGGGGCATATGCCGGACGTCTGGTGATCGGCATAGGCCACGGAGCGCCGGGGTGGGTGAGACAGATGGGGCTGTACCCGGAGTCGCCGCTCACCGCCCTCGAGGAATGCGTCACCGCCGTGCGGACGCTCCTCAGCGGGGAGACGATGTCCCGCCACGGCCGTTACTTCTCGTTCGAGGAGATCCGGCTGGAGCATCCTGTCGACCGGCCGGTACCGATCTTCACGGGAGTCGAAGGGCGTAGATCGCTCGAGCTGTCGAGCCGGATCGCGGACGGGACACTGCTCGGCTGGTTCTCGTCACCGGCCTACGTGGAATGGGCGAAGCGGCGCATCGCGGACGAGGCTGCGGCTGCGGGACGCGGCGAACACCAGATCGTGACGCTGGCCGTCTCCGCTCTCGGCGATCCGTCGAGCGCAGTCGTACGGCGGATCCGCGAGTTCGCGATGCGCTCAGTGGCGCAGATGGCTCGTGCCCCACAGGTCACGCTGACGGGTCTCGGCGACGAGGTGTCCGCATGGGACGGGCCCCAGGACGGGCTGCCCGACGAGAGGATCGACGAGTTCCTCCTCAGTGGCGGGCCGGACCGGTGCTCGGTTGGGATACAGCGGCTTCTCGACAGCGGGTCCGATGCCGTCGTCTTGGTGCCCAACCCCGCTGGACAGCTGGATCTCGACGAGCTGCGTTCCCAGCTGATCGCTGCTGCCGAAACGCTTCTCCCTCGCTTCTGGTAGCGCTCGGGGCTGAGGCATCCCGCGAGCCGTGGGTCTGGCGCCAAGAGGGCGGAGCAGTGCCTCCCACCGCGCCGAAAAGGCCGACCCGAACGGCTCTCGAGAACCCGTCGATCTGCTCACAGGGGTTGCCCAGCAGCACATTGCGGCGTTCCATCGGTCCACTCCTCGTCGCGGCATTGGCTCCGGCGAACGACGCTGACCACGGCGGGGAGCCGGTGGCATGGCAGCGGGAAGGCCGGCCGGCACACGGCTACCTTGGCTGCTGTAACGACGAGGCCGAGTCATCGAGGACGAGGCGGCTCGTGACACGCACAACGCGCAGCTTCCCTGCGGCAACGAAATGCCGCGATGGTGGAGCTCTCACTGGTGGGTCGTGACCGCGCCACGCATGCGCACGGGGTTGTGTAAGGCTCGATGTTGGGTAGCCGGCGTGACGTTGCTTGCGCTCTTGGTGGGCTTCGGGTCATGGTGGCTGGGAGCGGGACCGGCACGTCGCGCGGCGAATTCATCGCGTGCCACTACGCTAGATCCCGCGTCCGCAGCGCAGCAGGTGGCAGGCGCGGTCTCGCTTTCCGACGGCCTGCTGCCGGGTGCGGTAGCAGACGATGGCGCTCGACTCTGGGTGCTGGCGGTCCCTCCACCCGAGGACGACGAACGGCCGCCGCAGGTGGGGATTCTGCTCGGCCTGGATCGCGTGTCGGGCGAGGAGCTGACCAGGACCGAGCTCAGCGGTTCACCTTCAGAGGTGGTGACCGGTGGTGGTGCGGTGTGGGTCACCCGCTGGGACACCGGGGCGGCCAGCCGCCTCGATCCGGCGACCGGGAAGGTGGTGGCCACCATCTCGCTCGAGCTTCCGTTCGACTTCGGTGCGCAGGGAGATCGGGAGTTCCTGCCCAGCCACGCCGCCTTCGGGCACGGCTCGCTTTGGGTGCTCACGGCACGGGGTGCCCTGGCGCGGATCGACCCCGCTACCAACCGGGTGGCAGCGATGATCGAGTTGACGCCGCCGCACCCCTTGGGGCTTGCTGTCGGTGACGACGCGCTGTGGGTGGCGGAGGACGTCCACGGCCTCTCGCGAGTCGATGTCGCTTCCAACCAGGTGCGAACGGTTCCCTTGGAAGATCTCGACCACGCTGCTGGGTTGGTGGCGGTCCACGACGGGGCGGTCTGGGTGGTCGGCAACCGACTGGCACGGACACTCGACGGGAAGTATTTCTCCAGCTCGGAGGGCGGCTACCTGCCGGCGGATTCGGATACGATCTCGCGTCTCGACCCGGACACGCTGCTCGTCACCGCTACGGCGTCGACGCCGCCGGGATGGTTCCGGGCACTCGGCGTGGTCGGCGGAGTCTTTGGAGCGCTGACCAACGACGGGACGTTCGTTGCTCTGAACCCCGCCGCGCCAGTGATCGGCGCGCCTGTCGTCCTGAACGCCAGAGCGACCGACGCTCTTGTGGACGACAAGGGTCAACTCTGGCTATTGGCGGCCGACGGAACCATCGCGCCAGCGGCGCGGCGGATCGATTAGCCAATGGCTCCGTGGCCGGTATCCCGGATTGATCTCCCTGCCACGCGATGACGCTTTCCATCCCGCTGATGAGCTCCCGTTCGGCCGAGCGCGCGTGTCTGTCTCTACTCCCTTGGGGGGTGGAGTGGGGTGGTGTTGTTGGGGTTGGGGGTTGCGGGTTGGGTCGCGACTAGCAAGGGCGGGCACCGGGTGCGCCTCGGTCAGGGTGGGGCTCGTGGGGGTTGGCGGCGTTGGAAGCGGCGCCGTTGGGGTGGGCTGGT